>WNGJ01009135.1_pt1 | contig 16110 bp, 20 predicted proteins | sample 5400611 | NCBI WGS metagenome assembly WNGJ01 (sample SAMN13153375, study PRJNA577476) | soil metagenome | isolation source: 40 cm soil or saprolite under Garry oak tree replicate 1 | place: USA:California | collected 2016-06-15 | reverse complement strand
CCTTGCCTTTGGTGCAGCATCGCTTGCTTCGGGCGGGAGCACGACCGGACCACCAGCGGAAATCAATGATAATTTCAATCACTCTTGGTCGAACGTTGGTGCCGGTTTAGGCGAAGTCTTTGCGCTCTCATGCGCTTTATCTCGTCATCAATGGCGTCCATCTCCTCAGTGCGCCGCGCGTTCCTGGATTTCGGCGCATCGGCGCTGCGCAGTTTTTCCAGCGCTTTCTCGACAGAGAGTTTGGGTGTTTCGGCCATGGCAAAACCTCATATCCAAGCGAAACGCGTTCAGCCCCTTAGCAACCTCGTAGGGCGCCTGCTACCAGCAGAACTGACGCGACGGCCTGAAACTATCTCGGCCGATCGCGAAGCTTGGTTCCAGTGCTTCAGATCCGGCGCAGGCGTCCGTTGATCTAGATCAACAAGAATCTGCGTGCGGTGATTTGTTTTACGCCCGACGCCCGCTGGGATCGCCAGGCGGGAGAGGAGCCGGAGGTTATCGGACGGCCCAATGATTCCGAGGAGCGGCCAATACCATGAACCCTCTGCTTAGAGAAATCCGACATACTCCGTTGCTCTGGATGCTGATATTTGTGCCAGCCGTGCTGATCGCAGCAAGGATTGTACCGGCGGCCCACACGCTCCTGTTCGTGCTCGCGGTCCTCGCAATCGTTCCGCTTGCCGCCCTTCTTAGTCACGCAACCGAAGCCGTCTCCGAAAAGACGGGTGATGCAATGGGTGGGTTGCTTAATGCGACGCTAGGAAATCTGACGGAGTTGATCATCGCAGTGACTGCGCTCCACGCCGGGGAGTACATGCTGGTGAAGGCATCGATCGCCGGCGCTATCGTTACCAATTCGCTTTTCATGCTGGGAGCGTCTTTTCTGCTGGGCGGACTCCGGCACCACGTTCAGGAATACAATCGCGCCGGGGGAAGGATGCATTCGGCGCTGCTGCTAATGGCGACGATTGCGCTGCTAGCTCCGGCGGCGGTCTCCGAACTCGATTTGGCGCGGGGCGAGGTGATGGCCCAGAATTTCAGCGCCGCCCTGGCGATCTTGCTTATCGTGGCATACGGATTGAGCCTGCTGTTCTCGCTAAAAACGCACAAGGAACTCTTTGCGAGCGAAGACCACGGCGAGACGGCCGAGGAGAAGTGGCCGATCAACCTCGCGGTTGGAACACTCCTCGTTGTCACAGTGCTGGTGGCGTTGGTGAGCGAAATCTTCGTTGAGTCGGTGCAACACGCGGCGGCGACGCTGGGGATGAGCCCGGCTTTCGTCGGGTTCATCATCGTAGCCCTCGTCGGTGCTGCGGCTGAAATGGCCGTGGCATTTTCTGCCGCGCGCAAGAATCGCCTGGATATGAGCGTCAGCATAGCGCTCGGAAGTGCTTCCCAGATCGCACTGTTCGTTGCACCGGTGCTTGTGCTCCTGAGCTACGTCGTCGGGCCCAAGCCAATGGACCTGCAGTTTTGGCCGGGTGCGGTGACGATGGTGATGATTGCTACCGTGACGGCGACCTTCGTTACGAATAGCGGTCGTTCGGCATGGTTCATTGGCGCTCTGCTGGTATTCATCTATGTCATATTCGCCATGACCCTCTATATGGTCCCGCCGGGATCGCACGGGCCGGTGTGATGTCGTCGCGCCCAGGCAGGCGTGGCTGAACGGCTTGGTGCTCAATATCGGGAAAATGAGTGCCGCGGTGTACCAGTCTTGGGTTGGCGAAGTAGGCACTAAATGCGGATAAAGTTCTACGGCTGTTCCGCTACGTTTTTGGCCGTTATTTCGTGTGCGTCGCACAGCGCGATGGCGCAAACCCTTACACCGTTCCGCTACGAGTCCCAAGCGCAACGCCATTGTCCGGGGGACACGATCGTCTGGCTCGATTTCGGAACAGGGCGCTATTACCTGAAAGGTCAGAGGCGCTACGCGTCGGGATATACCGGCAGCTTCGCATGCAGGAATGAGGCCCGGAATAGCGGCTACCGGCGCTCGCCCTTGGGACTGAGGTAGGCCCGAACCGGGGTGCCGGAGGTGGAACCAAGCGCCATATCATCCGCGACATCTCCACTCCGAAAGCGTGCGGGCGCGCCGCGCTGAAAGTGGTTTCTAAGCGAGCTTTCGTACCAGATGGAGTGTCTGGGGATCTCGGCGCGGGGCGGGGGTGAAGCCGAATTTTCTGAATACTTTTATCATCGCGGCGTTTTCGGGCAGGACTTCTGCCGTCAGCTCCTTCAATCCGGCGTGGCTTGCGATCTTGATGAGATGACGCATCAAGATCGAGCCGACACCGCGGCCCTGCCATGTATCGATGACGACAAATGCCATCTCGGCCCGCCCCGGCTCGAAAACAATGTACCGGCCGCCGCCGACGATGACCTTGCGGCCGGCTTCATCTGTAAGCGCGACAATCGCGACATGATTTTTGAAATCGACGTCCAAGAAGAAGGCTCGCTCCTTGTCCGAGAAGTGGCGCTTCATGACGAAGAAGCGGCGCTGCAGCGATTGTGCGCTGGTCTTTCCGACCGCAGCGAGCATGTCAGCCTCATCCTCCCGCCGGAGAGCGCGGATTTCGATCTGGCTGCCGTCGCTGAGAAGCTCGCGTGCGGTGTAGTCGATAGCCTCGGACATTGTGCCTCATGGGTCGGCAAAAAAGAGCAGCAGGATCGATCGGGTCGTCAGATGAGGCCCGTGCCGGCCTGCGGTCGTTTGATCTGGATCAAGACTATTGCGCGAGAGCGGCCGGTAGCTTGGCGACAGCATGCCCGCTCTCAGATGAGGCGCGTCCTTGAAAACCCTTCGCCAGCTCCTGTCCGGAGAGGACGTCATCCAGCTTGCGATCCGGCTCGGATTGCTCGCTTTCCTGGTCTACTGGACGTTCATTCTGATCCGTCCCTTTGTGCCGATCCTGGCCTGGAGCATCGTACTTGCCGTCGCGCTCTATCCCGTCTTTGATCTTCTTTCCCGGCTTCTTGGTGGTCGCCCGAGGCTCGCGGCGACAATTCTCACCCTCATCAATCTCGCGATCGTCATCGGGCCGGCGACCTGGCTTGGCTTGAGTGCCCTGGATGGGGTGAAGGAGTTCGCCGGAAATTTGGGTGCCGGTAGCCTGGTGGTTCCATCTCCGCCGGAGGGCGTCAAGAATTGGCCGCTCATCGGTCCGCAGCTTTACGAACTCTGGACTCAAGCATCCAGCAACATTCGAGCGGCCTTGCGCGAGGTGGCTCCTTATCTGAAGCCGTTGGCGGGCACTTTGCTGGCGCTTGCGGGCAATGCCGGCGTGGGTACGCTCAAGTTTCTCCTGTCTGTGGCGCTGGCCGGGTTTCTCTTTCCTTACGGCTCGCAGCTTGTAGAGGCAGGCAGGGGCTTTCTCTATCGCGTTGTGCCCGAGCAGAGCGAACATTTCCTGGAGTTGGGAGGGGCGACTATCCGCGCGGTATCCCAAGGTGTCATCGGCGTCGCAATCGTTCAGTCCTTGCTGGCCGGTATCGGCTTCAAGTTGGCGGGCGTTCCCAGCGCCGGCCTGTTGGCCTTTGCAGTTATGATCCTGACAATCGTTCAGATCGGCGCGGCAATCGTCCTGTTTCCCGTGATCATTTGGATCTGGATAGACAAGGATTTCACGACCGCGCTCCTGCTGACGCTGTTCCTGGGCTTTGTCGGCGTACTCGACAACATCTTGAAACCGCTCGTCATGGGGCGCGGCCTGACGACCCCGACACTCGTGATCTTCGTCGGGGTGATCGGAGGAACGCTCGCGCATGGAATTGTCGGTCTCTTTATCGGGCCGATCATTCTCTCCCTCGCCTGGGAGTTGACGGTGGCCTGGATACGCACTGATCGCGCCAAGGCGGAGTCGTTGCCCGGCTGACTGTCGAACGTTGACCTAAATCAACGTTCGAGGCTGTGGGGGTCCTTGAATGAACCGCAAGACAGCGAGGTTGAGCCATGTCGATGAACAATGCAATGCTGCCGGGCGGTCCCATGTCAGGGCTTGTCGCTTCGGCCGTAGAGTACATGATGGATGCGGGCCAGCGCAGTGTCCTATTCCTGGACGTCTTGCGTCGACGCGGCGATCAGTACCGGGAACACGTCGCGCAAACGGCACCGCATGTCCTGCAATATACCGCCGAGTTGATCATCGACGGCCGCAAGCTGGACGAGCCGGTAAATTATGCGCTGGTGCGCATCATTCCGCCCAAAGACGTCGAAATTGATCTGAACCGGCGACCGTTCATCGTGGTCGATCCGCGCGCCGGCCATGGTCCGGGAATCGGGGGGTTCAAGGCGGACAGCGAAATCGGCGTCGCAATGAAGGCGGGCCATCCCTGCTATTTCATCGGCTTCCTGCCGGAACCGATGCCTGGACAAACGATCGAACGTATCGCGCGCGCCGAAGCGGTGTTCATCGAGAAAGTTATCAGCCGCCATCCGGAGGCCGACGGCAAGCCTTGCGTGATCGGAAACTGCCAGGCCGGCTGGGCCATCATGATCCTCGCGTCGCTGCGGCCGGAACTGTTCGGACCCGTCATCGTCGCAGGCGCGCCGCTTGCCTATTGGGCGGGCGTGCACGGCAAATACCCGATGCGCTATTCGGGCGGCCTGCTGGGAGGAAGCTGGCTGACGGCGCTGACGAGCGATCTCGGAGCCGGCAAGTTCGACGGCGCCTGGCTCGTGCAGAATTTCGAGGGCCAGAATCCTTCGAATACGCTGTGGACCAAGCAGTACAACGTCTACTCAAAGGTCGATACCGAGGCCGACCGATACCTCGAGTTCGAACGCTGGTGGGGTGGGCACGTCAATCTGAATGCCGAGGAAATTCAGTTCATCGTCGATGAACTCTTCGTCGGCAACAATCTCGCCGCCGGCAAGATCGAGATGTCCGACGGTCAGACGGTCGATCTGCGCAATATCAGATCACCGATCGTGGTGTTCTGCTCAAAGGGCGATAATATTACTCCGCCGCAACAGGCGCTGGACTGGATCCTCGATCTCTACGCCGACGTCGACGAAATCCGGGCCTACGGGCAGACGATTGTCTACACGGTTCACGAAAGCGTCGGGCATCTCGGCATTTTCGTTTCCGGTGGCATTGCCAAGAAGGAACATGCGGAGTTCTCCAGCAACATCGACCTAATCGATGTGTTACCGCCCGGTCTCTATGAGGCAACTTTCGAGGCCAAGGGTGACGATACCACAAGTGCCGATATGGTCGTCGGCCAATGGGTGATGCGCTGCGAGGCCCGGACGCTCGACGACATTCGCGCCATGGGCGGAAATTCGCCCGAGGACGAGCGGCGCTTCGCCGCAGCCAAACGCGTGTCGGAGATCAATCTCGCCGTTTACCAGAAGTTTTTACAACCCTGGATCAAGGGCATGGTGAGGCCGCAGGTGGCGGAGTTGATGCGCAATCTGCATCCGCTTCGGCTTCAATACGAGCTTTTCAGCAGCCGCAATCCCTTGATGCCCGCGGTGGAGTCGCTGGCGGAGAAGGTGAGCGAGGAACGCAAACCTGTCTCGAAGGACAATCCGTTCCTGGTATTCCAGGAGGGACAGTTGGCGGGATTCGCAGGAGGCGCTCAGCGAGGCGACCTTCCTTGCGGTCTACGGTTCGCCGGCGTTGCAAGCGGCTGTCGGAATCGATCCGCAATCGGCCCCATCGCGCCGGCAGGAGATGTCTGCTGCGCACCGTGAAAAGCTGCAGAAGCGGGTCGCCGAGCTGAAATCCAGGATTAGCGATGGCGGCGTTCGCGAAGGGGCCATTCGCGGCCTGCTCTACGTCGGATCGGCGAGGGGAATGGCAGACGAGCGGAGCCTTGAAGCGTTGCGCAACGTTCGCCGCAGGGACACCGGTACGCGACTGACGCTGACCGAGTTCAAGATGCTGGTGCGCGAGCAATTCTTCATGCTTCTGCTGGATCAGGAGGGAGCACTAGCTGCGATACCGAGGCTATTGCCGGACAATGCGAGTGAACGCCACGCAGCATTCACGGCGATTCGCGAAGTGCTGTCCGCAAGCGCCGCGATCTCGGGTGAGGTCGCCAAGCGTCTGAAGCGTGTTGCCCAGCTGTTCGGCGTCGATGCGGACGAAGTTTCAGATAAGGCTTCGAACGTCGCCCCTTTCGATCCCAAGGCGAAGGCATCGTAACGCTGGTTGGAAAGCCCCGGAGCGACACCATGAATGCCATGCCCGCCGATTCAGGCCTAACACGCTCTCCCAGCAAATATGACCGTCTGATCGCGGCGGCCCAGGCCGTGCCGCCGGCGCCGACCATTGTCGTGCATCCCTGCGATGAAACCTCGTTGCGCGGCGTCGTCGACAGTGCGGCGGCAGGGATCATCCGGCCGGTATTGGTCGGACCCGAAAAGAAAATCAGGGAGACGGCTAGCAAATACGGCCTCGACATCTCCGGCTTCGAGATCGTCGATGCCCCGCACAGCGAAGACGCGGCCGCCAAGAGCGTTGAACTCATCCATGCCGCCAAGGGCGAGATGCTGATGAAGGGCAGCCTGCACACCGACGAGCTGATGCGCAGCGTCACGGCGAAGGTTGGCGGCCTGCGGACCGACCGGCGGATCAGCCATGTGTTCGTAATGGATGTGCCGGCCTATGCCGAGACCCTGTTTGTAACAGACGCCGCGATCAACATCTTTCCCGATCTCGATGCCAAACGGGACATCATCCAGAACGCCATCGATCTCTATACGCAGGCCGGGTTCGGCAAGTCTCCGCGTGTGGCAATCCTGTCGGCGGTCGAAACCGTTACCTCCAAGATCCCGTCCACGATCGAGGCGGCGGCGCTCTGCAAGATGGCCGATCGCGGGCAGATCACGGGCGGCGTGCTCGACGGACCGCTGGCGTTCGACAACGCGATCGATGTGGAAGCGGCACGGATCAAGGGAATCAAATCCGAGGTTGCCGGCCGGGCACAGATCCTGCTCGTTCCCGACCTCGAGGCCGGCAATATGCTGGCGAAGAATCTCGCCTACTTCGCCAAGGCAGATGGTGCCGGCATCGTGCTCGGCGCCCGGGTGCCCGTCGTTCTGACGTCGCGTGCGGATTCGGCGCGCGCGCGGATGGCTTCCTGCGCGGTGGCGGCACTCTATGCGCATGCAAGGCGCCAGCATGCTCCAACGGTTGCCGCGTGATCGCCATGGATACGATCCTCGTCGTTAATGCAGGCTCCTCAAGCGTCAAGTTCCAGATCTTTTCGGTCGAGGGAGAGGGGAAGTTACGGCGGCTGATCAAGGGCCAGATGGATGGCATTGGCAGTCGTCCTCGCCTGCGGGCGAACGGCGCGGACAGCGATCCGCTGGCCGATCGTGTCTATCCGATCGAATCGGTCCCGGACATTCCCGCCGCGATGGGTATCGCAGGCGGATGGTTGCGGGACGAGCTGCGCATCAACCCGATGGCTGTCGGTCATCGCGTCGTTCATGGTGGTCCGGACTATGACCGGCCGGTGCTGATCGATCATGGCGTCGTCGCCCGGCTGGAGCGGTTCGTTGCGCTGGCCCCGCTTCATCAGCCGCACAACCTGGCCCCGATCCGGTCGCTTCTCGCCAATTTTCCAACCCTCCCGCAGGTGGCCTGTTTCGACACCGCGTTTCACCGCACGCATGACCCGGTAGCGGATTATTATGCAATCCCGCATCAGCTTCATGCCGAGGGGGTGCGGCGTTACGGATTTCACGGTCTCTCGTACGAATACGTCGCGAAAACCCTGCCACATGTCGCACCCGAAATCGCAAAGGGGCGAGTGATCGTCGCGCATCTCGGTAGCGGCGCTTCCATGTGCGCGCTGAAGAAGGGACACAGCGCCGAGAGCACCATGGGATTCACCGCCCTTGACGGGCTTCCTATGGGAACGCGGCCGGGGCAAATCGACCCTGGCGTCGTGCTGTATCTCATCTCCGAAAAAGGCATGTCGGCGTCCAAGGCCCAGAATTTCCTCTACCGCGACTGCGGATTGAAGGGACTCTCAGGCATCAGCAACGATATGCGCGAGCTGGAGGCAAGCGAGGATTCCAAGGCCAAACTGGCGATCGATTATTTCGTCTATCGGATCGGCCTCAACGCCGGCATGCTTGCGGCTGCGTTGCAGGGTCTCGACGCTTTCGTCTTTACAGCTGGCATCGGAGAAAACTCGGTGCGCATCCGGGCGCGGATCGTCGATCAACTGGCCTGGCTTGGCGCGACGCTCGATCCAACTGAAAATTCCCGCCACGCGCGCCTGATATCCCGTTCCGACAGCCGTATTCCGGTCTACGTCATACCGACCGACGAGGAACTGATGATCGCGCAGCATACATTGTCGCTGCTGTTGAACAGGCCGTCGTCCAGTGCCAGACATGAGAGGGTATCATGATTCCTGTATTCCCGGATACCAAGGTCGCGCTGAAGGGCAAAAAGGGCCTGATCGTCGGCATCGCCAACGACCAATCGATCGCCTGGGGGTGCGCCAAGGCCTTTCGTGCGCTCGGGGCTGAACTCGCCGTGACCTATCTTAACGAGCGCGCCAAAAAACACGTCGAGCCGCTGGCACAGGCATTGGAGGCGCCGATCTTCATGCCGCTGGATGTCATGGTCGAGGGGCAGACGGAGCAGGTGTTCGAACGGATCGGGAAGGAATGGGGACAGCTCGATTTCCTGCTGCACTCGATCGCCTTCTCCCCGAAGGAAGCGCTCCATGGACGCGTGGTGGACGTCGGCCGTGACGGCTTCCTCAAGACGATGGATGTCTCGTGCTGGTCGTTCATGCGAATGGCCCATCTGGCCGAGCCATTGATGAAGAATGGCGGAACCATGTTCACCATGACCTATTACGGCAGCCAGATGGTGGTCGAGAATTACAATGTGATGGGCGTAGCGAAGGCGGCGCTCGAAGCCGCCGTTCGCTACGTTGCCGCGGAATTAGGCCCGACGGGCATACGCGTTCATGCAATCTCGCCTGGGCCGCTGGCCACGCGTGCAGCATCGGGGATCCCCGAATTCGACGAACTGATGGACAAGGCGCAATCGAAGGCGCCGTCGCGCAGTCTCGTCAGCGTTGACGACGTCGGCAACGCAACCGCATTTCTGGCGCTCGACGGCGCCAAGCTCATCACGGGTGGCGTGCTCTATATCGACGGCGGCTATCACATCATCGATTGAGCGGCCGGCGCGCCACTTAGCGATAGTGCAGGGCGATCAACTCGGCGACGCAAGCGGGGCGCTTGCCGCCCTCGATCTCGATCACGAGATGATAGTTTACGCGCAGGCCATCCGGCGGCACGTCCTCCGCTTCGGAGATCGTGAGACGGCCGCGCAGCTTCGAGCCCGCCGGCACCGGCGCCAGGTATCTTATCCTGTCAGCGCCGTAGTTCAGGGTATTGCGCAAACCCTTCAGGCCCATGACCGATCGAATGAAGAGTGGCGCGAGCGAAAGCGACAACAGCCCGTGGGCGATGGTGGTACCGCCGGGCAACTCCTTCTTCGCGCGCTCCTGGTCGACATGGATCCACTGCTCGTCGCAGGTCGCTTCCGCGAACTGGTTGATTCGTTCCTGCGAGACTTCGATCCAGTCGCTCGCGCCGATCTCGGTGCCGACGGCGGATTTGATTTCGTAGAAGTCGCTGAATATCCGCATGTTCGTTACCTGGTCAGATCTTCATTTCGGGGACGGTGTCGGGAATGACGAGCTCGGCGTCCGTTACGGCCACGACCTCGGCGATGCTGACATTCGGTGCGGTTTCCAGCAGCGTCGCTTTACCGTCGGGGAAAGCGATGACAGCCATATCCGTCACGACCAAACTCACTGACCTTGTCGACGTTAGCGGCAGGGTGCATTTGGCGACGATCTTTGATTTTCCCTTCGCGGCGTGCTGCATCGCGACGATAACCCGCTTGGCGCCGCTGACGAGATCCATCGCTCCGCCCATTCCCGGGACCATTTTGCCGGGGATCATCCAGTTGGCGAGATGGCCGTGTGCGTCGACCTGTAGTCCACCAAGCACGGTCACATCGACATGGCCGCCGCGGATCAACCCGAATGACATGGCGCTGTCGAAGGTGCTGGCGCCGGGCAGGGCGCTGATCGGGCGGCCACCCGCATCCGTCAGGAGCGGATGAGCCATACCTTGCTCCGGTATCGGTCCGGTACCGATCAACCCGTTTTCCGACTGAAAGAACACCTTGAGATCAGGCGGAACGTAGTTCGCGACCAGCGTTGGAATGCCGATCCCCAGATTTACAAGGTCGCCTGTACGTAGTTCTTTCGCGACACGCCGGGCGATGACTGTCTGTGCATCCATGGTTCACCCGTTCGTAATGAGGTAGTCGACGAGCGGCGCCGGGGTTACGACATGGTCGGGCGCAATGACGCCCACGGGCACAATGTGTTCCGCCGTTACGATCACGGTGTCTGCCGCCATGGCCATGACCGGGTTGAAATTGCGTGCGGTCAGCACGTAGGTGAGATTGCCGAGGTAATCGGCCAGAAAGGCGTGAACCAGGGCAAACTGCGCCCGCAGCGCAGTTTCGAGCAGAAACTCCTTTCCGTCGACCTCCATCTGGCGCTTGCCCTCGGCAACCGAAGTGCCGACGCCGGTTGGCGTGAGAACGCCTCCGAGACCGCAACCACCGGCGCGAATGCGTTCGACAAAAGTCCCCTGGGGTATGAGATCGACGGCGATTTGGTTGCCCAGCATCTGCTGCTGCACCTTCGGATTGAGGCCGATGTGGGTTGCGGTCAGGCGTGAGACGAGAGCGGCATCGAACAGCTTGCCAACGCCTTTCCCGGGTACCGCGGCGTCGTTGCTGATGACCGAAAGTCCCGACTTTTGCTGCCTGACGACCTCGTCGAGCAGGCGTTCCGGTGTTCCGACACCCATGAATCCGCCAACCATGATGCTTGCCCCGGCCGGTATCATCGCAACGGCTTCTTCGATGCAAACAGCCCTCATGATTTGAACTCCGTGAGCAAGCGGTCAAGGAAAGGACGGAAGTGATAGTGATATTGAAGAGGAGCACCAGCGTTCCTTTGATTTGCATCAAGGCTCCCCGCTATTCCGTGCGGGAATTGGTAACTCCGACGCCTTCGATCGCGCTTCCGTCCATGCAGGAAGCAGTCAAGAGCCAGTCCGAGTTTTTGCAGGACCAGGCGCGATCGCCGACCGACTATAGTAAAAGCATGGGCGATTCTGCTCTGAAGGCAGCGACGGGGCCTTTGCCCCAAAGAACTGAAGTCGGTTGCAAGGTCGAGAGGCGCTCGATGGCCATTCTGTCGGTCCTACCAAGCGAGAGAGGGCGATGGCGCTTCAATTCCTGATAGGCTGCATCGTCAGCGTGATCAACATCATGATCCATGCGCTGGTGACCGTCGGCGCGGTCGGCATTGCCCGCTCCGCGGGGTTGCGGTACACCGCGTGGCCGAGATTGGACTTGATGGTCGTGATGGTCGCGACCGCCGCGGTCCTGATGGTGGCGCACACGCTGGAGGTTTTCGTTTGGGCGCTAGCCTACGCGATCGTCGGTGCGGCGCCTGCCGGCAGCGATCTGCTCTATTTCGCCTTCGTCAACTACACCACACTCGGGTACGGAGATATCACGCCTGTGCAAGTGTGGCGGCTGACTGGGCCGATGACCGCGATGAACGGCATCCTGATGTTCGGTTGGTCAACGGCCCTGCTTTTCGAGGTGCTACGCAAGACGCTCGAATATTTCGCGTCGAAGGGGGCACCGGGGTTCAGTTATTCAGATCGAGGCTAGCGAGTTGCAGCCGGTCCAGAAGGACGATCTGGCGCTGATTGCTGCCTATGAATCCGATGATGTCGAGTTCGTGCAGCCGCGATAGCGCGCGGGACACCGTTTCCAGTGTTAGCCCCAGATAGTCGGCGATGTCGCGCCGAGACATCGGCAATGGCATGACGCCGGCCGCCGTAAGTCGTCGGTCCATCTCGATCAGGAAGGCGGCGACCCGCTCCAGCGAAGTCTTCCGGCCGAGCAGAAGCATGTGGTCTTCCGCGTGCTGCAGGTTGCTCGTGGTCATGCTGAGCAGGTCTCGCGAGACCATGGCATCGCTCTCAGCCACCATCTCGAGGCTGCGCCGCCTGATCAGGCGAACCGTGGTGTTCACGATCGCCTCCGCCGTAAACCGGTGTTCGCTTCCATTCTCCAGTCCGAAGATGTCGCCGACGAGGTGAAACGCGCCGATCTGGCGGCGGCCGTCCGAAAGCAGCTTGTAACTTCGCACTGCACCAATCTTGACCCGATAGACGTAGTCCGCAGGCTCCTTTTCGCCGTAGATTTCGGCCCCCTTTTTGTAGGTAAATTCGTTTAAACTGACTCTTGGATTGGATTCACTCGCTATTCCGAGTTCGCCGAGAGAGGCGGGACGGGGGGCCGGATCGGTCGTGATGCGGAGGAACATGGGCCAACTCCTGAACTGGTCGTTGGATCTCTTTAACTTAACTCCTGGAAGTATTTCACTGAGCCGAGTGTGCCTTCGTTCTCCCGCGACCATTGCAAGTGTATCTTCGACGAAGGAAGCGTACGTGGCTATTGTCTGATGGTTCATTGTACCAAAGGACAGGTCGTTAATGTGTTGCCGAGAATGGCAAAGCGGGTTCCGGCACCGCGACGTTTTGTCCATCGCTTTAGATGCTATGATTGCAGAAGCTTTCAAACAATTATCGTTCAAACAGGTGGTTGGTGGTCGCGTGAGTATACAGCGTCAGGCGCGAACTTCCTTTTAGTGATTGAGGATGATCGAGCAGAGATATATCGATAGTTTTTGATTTAACGGCGAGGAGGGGCAATTGCCTGGCCTTGTTCACGTGATAGATGACGATGCTTCCTTTAGAACGGCCGTCGAGCGCCGGCTGAAATTGGCGGGCTACGACGTCGAAACCTATTCGTCGGCCCAACAATTGCTGGATCGCCTGCCGGATGCCGAAACGCCTGGCTGCATCCTTCTCGACGTGCAGATGCCGGGCTTGAGCGGCCTCGAATTGCAAAGCCGCCTCATCGAGCGCGGTTCGACGATGCCGATCGTATTCGTTACCGGATATGCAGATACGCCGACGACCGTGTGGGCCATCAAGGCGGGCGCCGAGGATTTCCTGACCAAGCCGGCATCGTCGGAACGACTGATCGACGCGATCGAGCGCGCCATGGCGCGCTACGAGGCCGCACGCCATCAACGGAGCGAGTTCGATTCCCTTCGCAGGCTCGTAGCGACCCTGACGCCGCGCGAGCGACAGGTTTTCAATCTGATCGTCCGTGGCAAAATCAACAAGCAGATCGCTTTTGAGTTGGGAACGACCGAGCGCACCGTAAAAGCACATCGCCACCAGGTGATGGAGAAGATGCAGGTTCATTCGTTGGCCGAACTGGTTTCGAACGCGGAACGGCTCGGCGTGCTGGATCCGAGCCGCGATTCAGGCAGGTGATCGATATTCAGCAACTATGTTCGGTTCCCGACCGAACCTTGCACGTAAGGACAATATGAAGACCTTGTGACGATGTGCCAAAATGAGTGCGCAATGAAGCAAATCGTTGAACCCTTGGGTAGAGCAACATCGTGCCAACCCGCAGGTCCGTCTTTGTCGTGGACGATGACCCGTCAATGCGCACGGGCATCAAGCGGCTGCTGAGAGTTCACGGCTTTCATTCAACATTGTTCGAGTCGGCCAATGCGCTGCTCACTTATGGCGATTTCGACAAGGCGGTTTGCTTCATCCTGGACATCAACTTGAATGGAGAATCCGGCATCGAGCTGTACAGGCGCCTCGCGGATAGCGGGGTGAGCCTGCCGGTCATCTATATCACCGGCAACGACAGCGAAGCGAACCGCGCGGCCGCAATCGAGTCGGGTTGTATCGCCTACCTGACCAAGCCGTTTGCCGCACCGTCGCTCATCGAACCCATTGAAAGAGTGCACGCCACCGCCGCTTAGGCGATCCTCGGCTCATTCATCAATGTCCTGTTCAAACGTCTGCGCGGGCGCGCCTTTGTGTGCGGAGGCGAACAGGACAAGCGGCAGCGACGTCGTGAGCGTCAAGAGGCTCGAATCTAGGAATTCCAGTCGCAGCGTCTGCCCGGAAGACATTTCCTTGACCATCTTCGGGTCTACCGCGGTGCCCGCAATGCAGGCGTTGGTGAGGCACCAGGTATAAGGCACGCTATAGGGCTTGCCTTGGTCGATCGTAAGCTTGACCGGCTTCGGCAGATACATGCCGACGGGGGAGAACACCTGCAGCCGTGCTGTGGCGTCGCCCTCACGCTCGACGATATCGACACGGACCGCCGCCTGGCCGGTCGCGAACGTGCCGGTGATCGAAGTCCGGCAGATCATTTTTGCGGCACCTGGCTTGAAGCACAGTTTTTTCCAGTCGCCATAAGCGATGTCCTTTACCTCTCGCTGCCCGCGGGGCGCAATTTCTGTGCCCGCTGGTTTCGGCGCGGCGGTTGAGTTCTGTTGCGATGCAACCGGCTGATTGGATGTAACGCTCGCGACCGCAGCCATCAAGAGGGCTGCCAAAGTAGAGATCGCATGATTGTTTCCGCGGCGCGGTTCGATGGGATGTGAGCCTGACATGGTTATGCCTCCAGGTTTGGGCCGCTTCCTATCCCTGCTCGTCGAGAAATTTCGTCACGAGCGGCGACCAGATCGGGATGGCGTCGGGAGAGCCGATGAAGAAATGCCCCTCGTTGCCGAACGGCGGCACGAGACGGTATTCGGCCTTGCCGCCTGCCGCAGTGAAGGCTTCATGCATGCGTTTGGACAGGGCAGGGCCGAAGAAGGAATCGTTTTCGATATAGATCCAAAGCATCGGCACACGCGATGTGCGGCCGAATTCGCGGGTCGCTTCCACCAATCTGTCCGGGGCGCAATTGTTGTTTGGCTTGCCGCCGACACGGCCGCCGCGGCCGGCGGCAAAGGTGATGATGGCCTTCACCTGGGGCGGGTTCAGGCTAGAAAGCGCGATCGAGGCCCATCCGCCGGCGGATTGCCCGACGACGATGACATCCTTCGGCACGATGCGCTTTTCGGCGGTCAAGTAGTCGATGATCCAGAGATCAACTTGTGCAACCGCCAGGCCGGGAGCGCGGAAATTGGGGTTGCTGCACTTTCCGACTTTTGAGAAGAACGGGCCGTAGAGACCATGCTCAGGGATGTCGATGGCCGCTGCACCATATCCGGTTCCGACAGGGGCCACCACGAGGTAGCCGCGTTTGGCAAACCACTTGGCCGCGTCGCGGAATTCCACGAGCGGAAAGAAACCGCGGTCAGTCGGGTTCAGCGAAACGCCATGATTCATGATCACAAGGGGGAACGGTCCGTCTCCGAGCGGCCGCACCAGATAGGCAAACATCGGGAGCGGCAGCGGCAACGCCCAGATTTCTTCCTGGATAGGGTGGGATCCGACCTGATCTTCTGCGCGCGACGGCGTGATCAGATTTGCGAAAAGCATCAGTAACGTAGTGACAAGGCTCCCGAAGCTCTGCTGACGCACGTCATGACTCCCTCGATGTGGCGACCTGAGCAAACGGCAACTATGGGGATGGCCCACCTGACACCGTTCATGGTCATATTCCGCCGGCGCGCAGTTCGATTGTGCATCGATTTGATTCCCGAGAACTCACGGAAAGCTTGATCCAGATCAAGCCGTGCCGGTGATGGCCTTGCTGATCGTCTTGTTTCGCTGCGAGATACGTCCCAGCGGGGAACCCCTATGAAGTTACGCTCGTTTCAGCGAACGGGCTGGACACGGATTTTTCCGCCGTTGACGTGGCTTGCCGAATATAAACCGTCCTGGTTGCGTCATGATGCGATTGCCGGAGTGACGCTCGCCGCCTATGCGATCCCGGTGTCACTGGCCTATGCAGGCCTTGCCGGGGTGCCGCCGCAGGTCGGCATTTACGGCTATATGCTCGGCGGCATAGGTTATGCTCTCCTTGGATCGTCACGCCAGCTGGCAGTCGGCCCGACCTCCGCGATTTCGCTCATGATCGCCAGCACCGTCGGATCCCTGGCCGGAGCAGACGCGATACGATTCGCGCAGATCGGGAGTCTTTCGGCATGCGCTGTGGCGCTACTCTGCCTGATCGCCTGGCTTTTCAA
>WNGJ01008607.1_pt1 | contig 16113 bp, 14 predicted proteins | sample 5400611 | NCBI WGS metagenome assembly WNGJ01 (sample SAMN13153375, study PRJNA577476) | soil metagenome | isolation source: 40 cm soil or saprolite under Garry oak tree replicate 1 | place: USA:California | collected 2016-06-15 | reverse complement strand
AGGGTCGCAGTGGAGGTGGAGGACCACATCGTCCTTATCAGCAGCAAAGCGCCGGAAGATTTCCAACGTTCTGGGCAACAGTTTGCGCGGCTGATTGCGAGCATCGGATAGTACCACGAACCGACCTTCATAGCCAAGTGCTTGCTTCGCGAGGAATTTATTAGCCGGCGGTTGGAAAACCTTCGTATCAATGCCATGTGGGATGTAGGCTGGGGTCACACCATTGGCCTGGGTGACATCACGACCGTAACAACTCATAGTGATTGGCAGATCAACCGTCTTGAGGATGCGTACCCAACTTTGCGGCAGACGACTATCGCCCATATCACCGTCGATCGGATAGTAGAGTGCCCAGGGAATGCCTGCAGTATGCATAAAATTGGCAATGATGGGGTAGGTAATGTACGTCAACCACCAGACATCAGCTAGCGTTACCAAGACATCCGGCCGCACCCGGTTCAGGTAACCCAACAGTGCATCAGCGCCAAAGCCGTTGTGTCGAATCGGATACAACGTGCAATGATGCCAGCGTGTCGGCTGACCACGAGTCTGCCAACCAAGAATAGATATCTGGTGCCCACAATCAGCTAGACCAGCACAGACATAGCGGGTAACGTTACCAAAACCTGACGGTGAAGTTGGACTATCGGACATCCAGAGAATTTTCATGAAGATACCTTTTCAGAATTTATCTACTCCAACATCAATTTGCAGGAGTGGAAAGCCCAATTGATCTTAGGCATCCATTTCCCGCTCATTCCTAATTGCACGCAATGCTTGTGTAAAGAGTGCGATGCCTTGAGTGCAAAAATTTCCACAAGCAGTAGAGATAACTGATGCGTATTTGAAGGTTCAAATGCGAAAGGAATCGAGCAACCGAATGATTTTTTAACTTAAAACATACCTGGAACTGAGTAACACTTGCTTTAACAGTAATGAAATCTATAAAAATCCATGAGCTAATTATATACTAGATTACAAGATAATTCAATAGGCTGTAATTGACAGGGTCTCCATCCTTCAGGGGGAAATGGGGTGAAAACTGAGCAACAAGCCAAGCCAAGTCAGCGGTTGTGGGAGGCCATGCCAGCGGGGTATCGCCAAGGGCATTGCTGCACGGACGCGCTCGCGGCCTACGCGGCGGTGATCCCCCAGGAGCAGCAGACCGCCGTGGGAAAAGAGACGGGAGAAACCGCCCATGTGGAGCGATGGAAGAACACCCTACGGCAGCGTCTGGCCCGTTTTGTGCGCATGACGTGATCCTTTTCCAAGTCGGTGCTGATGCCTGAGGCGTGCTTGCTCCTGTTCCTCCATCGCTCCAAGACAGAGCGGGCCATCCTGCTCAAGTGAGCCACTACCAGGAGTCGATTGCTAAATACAGTATAACGCAATTTGAAAAAGAAGACGCAATACTTCCTTGTAAATCAGGGTGATATACTCATATCATGACACCTCTTATTAACTCAGGAGCACACTTATGTCCAAATCTATTCGAATCCTTGCCGTTGATGTTGGCACGGGCACACAAGATATCCTGCTCTTTGAGAGCGGGAAGACGATAGAAAACTGCTTCAAGATGGTTATGCCATCTCCTACGGTCATAGTCGCAGATCGTATTAAGCGAGCGACTGAACGTGGTCAAGCTATCCTCTTAACAGGTGTGACGATGGGTGGAGGACCCTGCCACTGGGCGGCACGCGACCATGCGCTGGCTGGCTTTGCCGTTGCTGTTACGCAGGAGGCAGGACGCACTTTTGATGATGACCTGGAGATGGTAAAGCAGATGGGATTTGAGATTATCGATGAGGCTGAAGCTGAGCAACGAAAAGAAAATTCTGGCGTAGTGCATATCGAATTACAGGATTTTGATGCTCGCGCCATTACCGGTGCCTTGCGGGCCTTCGATGTCGATCCCTCTGTTGATGGACTGGCAATCGCAGCATTTGATCATGGAGCGGCGCCTCCGGGGGTGAGTGATCGTCGTTTTCGCTTTGACTTTATTGCGCAAACGGTGCAGAAGAATCCGGTACCGAGCGCTTTTGCTTACCCTGCACACGATACTCCCGCTGATCTGACACGCTTACGATCTATCTCAGCTAGCGCTGCGCGTTACCTGGAAATGAGTGGCTCAGTCCCGCACTCTCCACTACTGTTAATGGATACTGGCTCGGCAGCAGTGCTTGGGGCGTTGGAAGACCCGTTCGTCAGAGGTCAACATAATAGCCTGCTCTGCAACATTGGTAATTTTCATACACTGGCATTTCATCTTGTGCAAGGCCGTATTGTGGGTATCTTTGAACACCATACGGGAGAGATTGATCCCCCCGAACTTGAGCAAATGCTTGTGAAGCTAGCGGACGGAACGTTAACGAACGAAGAGGTGTTTAACACGAGCGGCCATGGGGCGTTGATTCTCAATGATGTTGATAGGGGTAATGGTAGGGAATTGTTTCCTTTCCTGGCTGTGACCGGCCCAAGGCGTGAGATGCTGCGAGGTTCATCGCTTCGCCCTTACGAGGCTACTCCGCATGGGGATATGATGTTGGCGGGTTGCTTTGGATTGTTGCGTGCGCTTGCCGATCATGAACCAGCTATGGCACCGTTGATTGAAGCGTCGCTGCTAAAAAACTGAAGACTCCTAAACTCCTGTGTTATCTCGAATAACAAAAGACCTGTAAGTCTCGCGAGGCTTACAGGTCTCACTTTATCTGGTAGAATTTATTTTTTAGGTGGTCGAAGTGGAATGGGGCTTTTACTTACACGAGTGGTTCTCGCCGATGTATTTTGAGGTGTTTCGGGTATGTGTGAGGACGCTTTTTTGGGCTGGATGCGGGAAACTTTTTCTCTGATGAGGGAAATTTGGGAGTGAACTGCCTGCCGGGATTGTTTGAGGATGCGGGCAATTTCCGATGGTCGTTCGCTATTTACCAGGTATTGGCAAATCGTCTCTTGCTTTTCCGTCAGTTCAACTGCCGGATGCTCCAGGGCTATCTTTGCCATGTCTTCCAGTTGACCGTACTTTCGACGGCGATATTCATTCAAATCATTGGGGGAGAAGAGCCAGCGATCAACAACGCGCACGCCTGGTATCAGTCCTTTTTCCACGAGATGCATAAAATGCCAGTAGCTGAGATCGAGGTGTTTTGCTGCTTCGTGAGTGGTCAACATACCATTGAGGTGCTGAAGGTTATAGTGTAGTTCATCGCTCCTAAGGGCCATGTCGGACGCCTTTCTACGGGGTTGCCGTACTTTAGAAGTGGCGGGCAAAGACATACTTAGACATCGTGAGTATACCACAGAACATAAGGAATGGCAAGATTTGAAAAGCTGAGCAAATGAGCCTCGTGGCTCTGGCCTGGCACCGGCGAAGAGTGCCAGGCTCTACTTCGTTAGCTTCTCGTCGTAGGGAAGAGCTGAGGTACCCTGAGTGCAAGTCCCATATCGCCAGCTATTTTGAGCTGACCACTGAAAAAGGCGCTCTGTGCATCAAGTTTTCCTTCTATCAACGCAATCCAGTCTTTATCGCTGATGGTGAAGGTGACGTCGGGCTTCTCAACAGCATGTGGTACAAGTTCGCCAACCCCGTTGATGACTTTGAAAGCCCAAACTCCAGCCTGCTCTCCAGTAATGTTCCATTGGAACGATTTAGTCATACCTGCTGCGGCAGCGGAATTGAAATTTTTGGGCATTGCATCGAAGATTTCTGCAACGGTTGTCATTCGTATCTCCTTTTTCAATTTACACAGGAACGGCCCCTGCTAGCACTACTAAAGTATAGCACATCTTTGCCTACTAAGCCTGTGCTGTATATCTGCAGAAATCTAGAGCGCTGACATAGGCTATACCCGCACCGACGTAACTTATCCCGCACCAACGTACCGGTGCAGTAGATACCAGGTCATGCCTTTGATCTCTCTCTTGCTGCTAGCCTGTCACGACACCACGACCAACTGCTATGGCGACTGCTTCTACTCGTGGCATCAAACTTTTGAACTGTTCAAGTGTCAGCGATTGAGCACCATCTTTCAATGCTTCGTCAGGATTGGGGTGTACCTCGATGAGTAACCCGTCAGTGCCTGCAGCGATTGAAGCTAATGACATGGCAGCAACGAGATCACGATGTCCTGTACCCTGGCTAGGGTCGGAGATAATCGGCAGATGCGAGACTCGTTTGATAACAGGAATAGCGCTGATATCCATCGTATTGCGCGTCATCTTCTCAAAGGTACGAATGCCGCGTTCGCACAGAATGACATTGGAATTGCCCTGTGAAAGTATGTACTCTGCAGCGAGTAACCATTCTTCAATAGTGGCTGACATGCCGCGCTTGAGTAGCACGGGCTTATCTGTACGACCTACCTCATCGAGCAGCATATAGTTTTGCATGTTACGAGTGCCAATTTGCAGGATATCAGCGTATTCACAGACCATTGCGATGTCTGTTGGGGTCATGACCTCGGTGATTACTGCTAAGCCAAACTCATCGCGAGCTTTGGCAAGCAATTTAAGCCCCACTTCACCAAGACCTCGGAAGCCATAAGGTGAAGTAGATGGCTTAAAGGCGCCACCGCGCAGGATAACTGCACCTTCCTTTCGAACAGCCTCGGCAGTGGTCATTAGCTGCTTTTCGTTCTCGACGGTGCATGGGCCTGCCATCATCACAACTGGAGTATCGCCAATACGAACGATACCTTCGGGAAGACAGGCAACAGGAACCTCGACAATAGTATCGGTGGGGTGGAATTCACGACTTGCAAGTTTGTAGGGTTTGGAGACGGGCAATACCGTCTCAACGCATGGAAGGCCCTCCAAAGCATCACTAATTTCTGGATAAATGCCACCCGCAGTAGTGCGTGTGCCGGCAACGCCAACCGCGCCGAGGACGCCAATGATGGTGCGTTCTACTCCTTGCGAGAGGTGACCGCTCAATCCATGATCTTTCAAGTAGGTCATAACGTGTTCAATAGCTTCCTCACTACAATGCTGCTTCATTACGACAATCATGATTATTACTCCTTTTTGTGTGTCAACCTGATGGCTGTGACTGGTCCCCCGTGCCAGTACTTTGGCTCATCGTGACCACTTTGTCATGATTGGCGGTTCCAAAGCTATGTCGAGCCCTCATTCAGGTAATCAACCTGGTTACTCAGAAGAGATGAGCCAGGTATGTAATATTGTAACAGTGGCAGCTAGCTTGCTGCTAGCTTGCTTCTTTTCTCTCCTTCCTGGAGCATGCCTGGTGCTTCCTCTCCATGACCATCGATGTGCTTAATCAGCGCGCTGCCTACTACTACACCATCCACGTAGCCTGTCAACTCAGCGACATGTTCGGGTGTTGAAATACCAAAGCCGACAGCGAGGGGAAGACGAAAACTTTTCGTATAGTCATAGACTCGCTGGATAAAATCACGTAAGTCCGAGGGGAGTGTTGTGCGTGCTCCAGTAACGCCGTTCAGCGCGACACAATATATGAAACTGCCGTGGCCACTGGTTGCCATCTTAGCAATGTGGGTAATGCGCTCGCCAGGTATTGTGGGTGGTATGAGGAAGATGAGCGATAGTCCGTGCTGTAGTGTAGCTTGTTGCAATGGTTCTGCTTCTTCGGGCGGCAGGTCGGGGATTATCAAGCCACAAACGCCGCTAGCAACTGCCCTCTGGCAAAATTGCTCGATACCATAAACCAGTATTGGATTGTAGTAACCCATGAGAATGAGGGGAGCGTCGCTCCTGGCTGAGATCTGACAGGCAATCTCTAAACAGCTTTGGATGGTCATGCCACCCTCGAGTGCGGCCTGCCCAGCGTGCTGGATGGTGGCTCCGTCCGCGAGTGGATCACTGAAAGGCATGCCCAGTTCGATTATATCCGCGCCCACCTGGATCGCTGCTAGCGCGAGTTTTATACTTTGAGCTACCGAGGGGTAGCCACACATGAAGTAGGGGATGAGTACACCTCGGCTCTCTCGTCGCGCTTGTTCAAAGGCCTGAGTAATCCGTGTAGCAGGCGTTGGAGTTGTAGATGTAAGTTGCATAGTATCTCCCACAATAAGTTCTATTTAATCGGAAATTGCTGGATTCGAGGCATCAAGCCTTCTTGAAATAAAGTTTCCACCAGTATACATACGTAAAAGGGTCAGTAGATCGTCTAGTGCAGCATCTACGTCTTGCTTGCCTTCGGCATGGTGGGCTTCAACAGTTATTATGGCTTGTGTGGTCTCTTGTTGCGCTGCGCTCTGATCACTTTGCCGCCAACACCAGCGCCGTGCAATAACCAATTTAGTTTCGTCAGAAAAAACTACTTCGCCCGGTTCTGGATGTTCTACTTCTTCTTGACCCAACGTAGTATATCGTTCTGATCCGTCGGCGAAATGTACTGTAACTGCTCCATGCAAAGCATGGGTATCGAACACTGCAACCGGTAATGCATAGCGGATACTAACCAGGTTGCCAAGATCAACGAGCGAACTAATGCTCGGAATATCACCTTTTTTGGTCAAACGGCGTAGCAGAGCCTCAGCAGCACTCCGGTATTGGGTTGGGTCCACGCCAAAACTGCGGAAAACAGCACGCCATGCCGCCAGTGATTTAATCTGACTCAAAGGAGTATCTCCAATGCGTTGCAAGGTAGTCTGTTGTTCAGCTATAAAAGCTACTTGTAAATCTTTAGGAGCCGGGTCATTAGTCATCTCTCGTGCTAGAATGACACCGCCAACGACAGTGGGATAGCGTGTCAAGATTTCGCTATGGTATTGGAAAACTGCCATTCTTCAATCCTATAACGTGACGTTCAGTGCTTGCGCGACGGTGAGCATATCTTTATCACCCCGCCCCGATAGGTTCAAGATAATGAGTGAACCTACCGGTATGTTGCCCTGTTCGCCTTGCTCTAGTAAGTAGCCCAAAGCATGCGCTGGTTCCAATGCAGGGATAATGCCCTCACTCTGGCTCAAAACTTGCAAACCTCGCAATGCGCTTGCATCATTTGCTGAGGTGTAGTTTGCGCGACCAGTCTCTTTCAGGTAACTGTGTTCCGGGCCTACTCCGGGATAGTCAAGTCCGGCCGAGATGCTGCGTGTGCTGAGTATTTGTCCATCATCATCCTGAAGAAGATAACTGAACGCACCGTGTAACACGCCAGGTCTGCCGGCGACAAGGGTTGCTGCATGCTGCCCAGGCTCGAGAGAAGAACCGCCGGCTTCAATGCCAATGAGTTGTACGCCTGGGGCGTCGGCGAAAGGATGGAAGATACCGATGGCGTTGCTTCCACCCCCGACACAAGCGACAACCATGTCGGGCATACGTCCCTCCTGTGCAAGTATCTGTTCGCGTGCCTCTTTGCCGATGACCGATTGGAAGTCGCGCACGATGCGTGGATAGGGATGAGGTCCAACTGCAGAACCGATCAGGTAAAAAGTCGTCTCAGCGTTCGTCACCCAGTCCCGGATAGCTTCATTGATGGCATCTTTTAGAGTGCGACTCCCACTGGCAACGGGGCGTACCTCAGCTCCCAACAGCTTCATGCGGAAGACGTTGAGTGACTGGCGCTGGATATCGTCCTCGCCCATGTAAACGATGCATTCAAGGCCGAGCATTGCGCAGACAGTCGCGGTTGCGACACCATGTTGACCCGCGCCTGTTTCGGCAATGATACGTCGCTTCTCCATGCGCTTTGCCAGCAAACCCTGGCCCAGAGCATTATTGATCTTATGCGCGCCAGTATGAGCCAGGTCTTCACGCTTGAGGTAGACTTTGACGCCGGGTGCTATCAATTGCGAGAAGCGCGGAATGAAGTGGAGTGTCGTTGGGCGTCCGACGAAGCTAGAAAGCTGCTCTCGCAGTACAGTTTGAAACTCGGAATCGTTGCGTGCCTGTTCATAGGCCGTTTCTAACTCAGCGAGAGCCATCATCAGGCTTTCAGGAACGAATTTTCCACCAAAGATTCCATAGCGCCCACGCTCGTCAGGATAGAGATTGTGCTGGTATGCTTGTGTTATGTCATGTGTTTGCATTTGGAATTGCCTCGTGATCTTTAATAAAGGAATATATGCGCATTTTGAATGAATGCCCGTATCTTAGCAGGGTCTTTATAGCTGTTGATCTCAACGCCACTACTTACATCGACTCCCCAGGGACGAACTCGTTGTATCGCTTGCGCGACGTTTTCAGGTGTTAAGCCACCAGCCAGGAATACAGGCGTTTGATGTGCTACTAACCGGGCAATGTTCCAATCGTGTGTCTCGCCGGTGCCGCCCCATTTTACTGTCGGGGTATCAAGTAAGATGCGCCACGTCGATTCATCATATTTTTTTACCATGCTTAGATCAGCCATATTATTCAAGCGAAGCCCTTTGATGACAGGGCGTTTGATGCGTGTGCAGAACTCAGGCGGCTCATCTCCATGTAGCTGTACAACATGCAGACCAACTTGTTCAACGATGTCGTTAATAAACTCAGCTTCCTTGTTAACAAAAATTCCCACGATATCGGGAGTAACTTGACCTTCCTCGAAAGTCTTCAGCAACTCTCTAGCTTCTCGAGGCTGAACGTAGCGCGAGCTAGATTCGTAAAACATAAAGCCGAGCAGGTCAGCACATGCATCTCTGGCAGTAAGAAGTTGATCTCTGGTACGTAAGCCGCAGATTTTCACCTGCACACTTTCATTCGCTCCCTGGAGAAGTGTGCGAATCCGTGCGGGTATATCCTGAGAGGTGACGAGTGATTCACCTACCAGCATGGCCTGTACATCGTAGCGAGCAAGACGGCGTGTGTCTATGCTGGTGTGTATTCCGCTTTCGGCTACTACAACATGATCTTCAGGAATAAGCGGGCGTAATTCTCGGATAAGATTGGGATTCATCCGAAAGGTCCTGAGATCACGACTATTGATACCGATTATCATCGCTCCTATCTCGATTGCTCGCTGTACCTCTTCAGAGGTATGCACCTCAACCAGGCAACGCATGCGCAGGTCATGGGCGACTTTGAACAACCGCCGTAGCTGAGCCTTATCCAGGATTGCGCAGATGAGTAGGATGGCGTCTGCTCCCCAGGCACGCGCTTCATACACCTGGTATTCATCGATGATGAAGTCTTTGCACAACACTGGAATGCTCACCGCCCGTCTAATGGCCGCGAGATATTCAAATGAACCCTGGAAGAAATGAGGCTCGGTGAGAACGGAAATAGCAGTTGCCCCATGTGCCGCATAGGTACATGCCAGCTCTACAGGATCGATATGAGGCGCAAATACCCCCTTCGATGGTGAGGCGCGTTTAACCTCGGCGATCAAGCTGATCCTCGCTTTCGATCGAGGCCTGAGCGCCACTAATAAATCGCGGGTTGCGGCTTGTGCCAATGCAAGTCGTTGTAGTTCCTCCAATGGCAGTACACATTTACGCTGTTCAAGGTCGACCCTTGTCTGTGAGATGATCTGTTCAAGAAACATGTTTCATCCTGCTAACATGTGTGTATATGCGATAACATCTTCTAACTTACGCCTGGCTTTACCAGCATATAACGTAGCACGAGCTAGTTTAACCCCGTCAGAAAAGGATGTTACCAACTCGTTTGCCAGGAGCGCAGCGCCAGCATTCAGGCAAAGCATATCAGTAGCAGGGCTATGGTTCTGTCCACTTAATAAGCCCTTCAGCATCTGAGCATTGTATGCAGGGGCAGCGCCTTGAAATGCGCGCCGGTCAGTCACACTTGCGAGTCCCACCTCCTCTGGCGTAATGGTGTATTCGCGCAGGTCCTCACCTTTACGCACTTCACAGATTCGCGTGGGGGCGCTCAATGAGCATTCATCGATGCCATCTTCTCCATGAATGATAAGAGCATGCTTACAATCAAGGTGTAGCAATGCCTCACCCATCTTATGCAGTAGCGAACCGTCTGCAACTCCGAGAATCTGATAGTGTGTGTATGCTGGATTTGTCAATGGGCCAAGAATGTTGAATACGGTAGGTATGCCGATCTCGCGCCGTGTAGACCCAACGTGTTTCATGGCCGGGTGATAAGCGGGAGCATACATGAAGCCGAAACCGACTTCTTGAACACATTGCGCAACTTGCTCGGGGCCGAGATCAATACGCACACCTAATGCCTCTAACACATCCGCGCTGCCGCAACGGCTTGTGGCGGAACGGTTGCCATGTTTTGCTACAGATGCGCCTGCTGCTGCCGCAAGGATACCTGTAGCGGTGGAAACATTAAATGTACCCGCTCTGTCTCCACCCGTGCCGCAAGTGTCTATCGCCTGTGCTGCGATAGTCTCTTTCAAATGCACTCGTACAGCTTTCTGGCGCATAACACGCGCCAGGCCAGTGATTTCCTGCACGGTCTCACTTCCAGGGCGCAGGTGCAATGCTGTCAGAAAGGCTCCCATTTGGGCCTGTGTAGCAACACCTGTCATAATTTCTTCCATTACTTCTGCTGCCTCGCCTTCGCTCAAGGTAGCTCCGGTTGTGACGTGCGAAATTGCTTCACGGATCATCTCTTACTCCTCTCGGTTCATTGCATAGCCAGAAAATTACGTAGCAGGTCTTTACCTATAGGAGTCATAATTGACTCAGGGTGGAACTGTACTCCTTCGACAGGGTGAGTACGGTGCCGCAGACCCATAATTAAACCGTCCGCCGTCTCGGCGGTAATCTCCAGTTCAGCCGGGAGGGTTGAGCGCTCAACAATGAGGCTATGATAGCGATTGGCTTCAAAGGGAACAGGAAGATTGCGAAAAACTCCCTGTCCCTGGTGATACATCAACGAGGTTTTGCCATGTATTGGCTCCGGTGCTCGCAGGATGTGCCCCCCATAGGCCAGGCCTATGGCTTGATGCCCAAGACAGACTCCCAGCACGGGAGTGCATGACCCAAATGTTTCGATAATCAGGCAGGATAGGCCAGCTTCTAGCGGGGTACATGGCCCTGGAGATATTACAATGTGATCAGGCCGCAGCGCTTCGATTTCACGTATGCTTACCTGGTCATTCCTCCGCACCTGTACATCGGCTCCCAATTCTGCCAGGTACTGAAAGAGGTTATAGGTGAAGCTGTCGTAATTATCGATTAATAAAAGCATGCGTCTCTCTCCTCTCTTTAGAAATATTTTCGGCTTCATCAAGGGCGCGTAAAAGTGCCTTTGCCTTATTCATGCTCTCCTGGTATTCCTCGGCGGGATTGGAATCGGCGACGATGCCTCCTCCGGCTTGTATGTAGGCACGACCTTTCTGGATGACCATGGTACGAAGGGTGATAGCGGTATCAAGATTGCCTGAATGGCTGAAGTAGCCGACAGCTCCTGCATAGATGCCTCGTTGCTCTCCCTCCAATTCGCAGATGATCTCCATGGCGCGAATCTTCGGTGCTCCTGAGACCGTACCGGCCGGAAACCCCGCTCGGAGCGCATCGTATGGAGTGAGATCCGGGCGAAGCTGACCAGTTACGTTGGAAACAAGATGCATGACGTGAGAATAGCGCTCGATTTCCATGAACTGGCTTACCTGTACGCTGCCTGGGATACTTACTCGTCCGACATCATTGCGGCCAAGATCAACCAGCATCACATGCTCAGCGCACTCTTTCGGATCGTTTTTCAATTCGTCGGCGAGCTGCTGGTCGCTCTGCGGATCAGTTCCCCGTCTACGAGTGCCGGCAATGGGATGAATGGTGACTTCTCCATCCTCGACGCGTACCAGTAATTCGGGCGAAGCGCCAATGATGTGAAAGTCCTGTAAATCCAGAAAGAACATGTACGGCGAGGGGTTAATGGAACGTAGAGCGCGATACACAGTAAATGGTGCTGCATTGACGTGACGGCTCAAGCGCTGTGAAAGAACAACCTGGAAGATATCACCTGCGCAAATGTATTCTTGTGCTTTGCACACCATTGACTCAAATTCGCCATGCGAGCGGTTTGAGTTGATCTGCAATGTGACCGGATCGTATCTGATGGCAGGCTCTTGTGGTAAATAAGGTGATTGGTGAAGGCGTTGCTGCACATCTTCGATGATGGCAAGCACACGCTTATATTCTGCATTCAGGTCGGGCGTGTCCAGATGCAAGTGTGTGACAATTCTGACACGGTGTTTGAGATGGTCAAAGACTAACACTGTCTCGGTGAAGCAAAAGATCGCCAGAGGCAAACCAAGCTCATCTTTTTCAGGAACGGGTATATGCTCGAAACGTGCTGTGGTTTCATAAGCAAGGTAGCCGACCGCACCGCCGTGAAAACTTGGCAATTTATCATGTGCGATACCCAGGGGTTTGACGAGGCGGTAGTTCTCCAACTCGGTTTGAATGAAAGCAAGAGGATCATGACATTGAACCTCTTCGATTGAAGAAAGGTCAGATGCATCGCGTCCAGATCTTTGCCTGTGCAATGTGGCTATTTCGCCACGGTGTTTCATTACCAGGTAGGGATCGATGCCAATAAAAGAGTAGCGAGCTATACGCTCTCCGCCTTCAACACTCTCCAGCAAGAAACTGTATGGACCCGTGGCGATTTTGCAGTAGGCTGAGACTGGTGTCTCCATATCGGCAAGGATGTCACAGCAGAGGGGCAGCAAGGGCTTGCGGGTATCAGTCCTTGCTGTCATTTCCGCGTCTCGCAACTGCCTGATTTCATCAAGTGTTGGATAAAACATAAGCTAACCCAAACCTATTACATCTTTGACATGCTGCAAGGTGGCTGCTGCGATGGGACGCACCTGTTCGGCACCTTGCTTAAGAATATTCTCAAGGGTGGCCGGGTCGTTCATCAGCTCATAATAGCGCTTCTGAATGGGTTCCAGGTTCGCCACTAACAGTTCAGTAAGCGCAGCCTTGAAGTCGCCATAGCCCTTGCCCACGTATTCTGCTTCAATCTCCTGCGGTGACTGTCCCGTCAGCAGTTGGTAGATAGTCAGCAGATTGGTAATGCCAGGGCGCTGTGGATCGAAAGCAACCAGGCGCAACGAATCCGTTGTGGCTCGTGCAATCTTCTGCTTGATCGTTTTGGAATCATCAAGCAAATTGATGCGAGAGTTTGGATTGGAGTCGCTTTTGCTCATCTTGTTCGTTGGAATATCAAGGGCCATGATGCGTGCGCCCACCTCGCGAATCTGCGCCTCAGGAATCGTAAACACCTCTTGCCCATAGTGCGAGTTAATTCGCTGCGCCAGGTCTCGTGTAAACTCGATGTGCTGCCTTTGGTCGTCACCGACTGGCACGTAGTTTGTCTGATACAGCAAGATATCACCAGCCATCAACGCAGGATAGCAATAGAAACCGGCCCCTAACGAATCTGGATTCTCGCCTGCTTTGGATTTGAACTGGGTCATGCGGTTCAACCAACCCAGCGGTGTATAGCATTCCAAAATCCAGCCGATCTCAGCATGCTCATGTACATGTGACTGTCTAAACAGCTTGCAATAGCGCGTATCCAGACCGGTGGCCAGGTAGAGTGCCGCGAGCTGGCGTATGCTGTGGTGCAACTCCTTTGGATCGATAGGTAACGTGAGCGCGTGCAGATCAACAATGCAGAAGATGTTGTCATACATTGCCTGAGTTTCCTCCCAGTTACGCAAGGCTCCCAGGTAGTTACCAAGATGCAGATTGCCCGTCGGCTGTATGCCGGAAAAGACACGTTTTTTGACCGGCATGTTTGCATTAGAAGCAAATGGCTCTGGTTTCACGTTTTGGTTCGTTTCAACTGGCATACTATACCTCCTTTAATGTTTGAAAAATGAACAATAAAAAACGCCGCTCTTCCCATTCAAGGGACGAGAGGCGTAAGTGACGCTTTCGTGGTACCACCCTGATTCAGATTAGCTAAACTCTCCAAGAATTGCAGCTAATCCCTCTTTGCCGGATACACTTTGATATGCAGAGGATATCCTGTCCTCGATAACGGGGGACGTTCCGAATGAGTACTACTAGTTCATGTAAGAACGTTCGCTCTTTGCTCCCAGGCCCATTCTACGACTGCTTAGTGTCGGTTTTCACCAACTCCGACTCTCTATAACCTCGGCAGGTCATATACTCTTCCTGTTCGATGCTTTACCGTATTCAGTTGTCTATGTGGAAAGTATACAGAGGGTTTTGTGGTCTGTCAAGTGTTTTCCCATGAATGTGCAGGGACTATTCATTTTCGCGATTAAGTACACCAGTATGTAGTAGCCCATGCATGTTGAGTAACTACGGTCTTCGTTTGATGATGCAGATACTATCCCGATGTCAGTTGATAGCGCTTCAGTCCTTTTCTTTTGTCCAGTTCAAACAGTGCGCCATGTAAGACTCCTTCGCCATACGCACTCCCTGGATTGATGCACACGGTCTTCCCGATCTTGACTGTGCCTCGAGACTCATGAATATGACCGTGCAGCGCAATCAAGGGCTGGTATTTCTCGATCACGGCGCGTACCGCTTCCGACCCGGCAGGTTCCATGAGTATCGATCCTCCCTGAATAACGGGACTCAGATTCTCGTCGATGACAGGTGCGGTATCAATAGCTGTGCGGATTGGAGGAACGTGCAGATTGAAGACAGACCGGGCCGGGTCCCTTAGTTGGCTCATCAGATTCTCAAAATGGCGCTGCAGTTCCTCTTGTTGCTCCTGCGGCAGTTGGCTTTGAAAGGCTGTATTGTCACGATCGATGCGATGGGGACGCAAACCAAAATTGCCGACCAGATTCTTGAGTCAAGAAGGCGATTACGCCCTGGCTCTCAAGGACAATCAGGGAAATCTCTACGATGAGGTGAAAGCGACTTTTCGGATGGCCGAGAAAGAGGCCTTTGCCTCCGTCGAGTCTGAGTCAGATCGCATAGTCGAAACAGCCCATGGACGTTTGGAAATCAGAGAGTACTGGACCATCAGTGATCCAGCGATTGTGGAGTATCTTGATCCCGAGAAGAGATGGAAGGGCTTGAGAGGGATTGGCATGGTCCGAGCGGAACGACGTATCGAGCAAGAGATCACGAGGGAAACCCGCTACTTTCTGCTCAGTTTCTCCTCAGTGAAAACCTTTGCCCGTGCGGTGCGAAGTCACTGGGGCATTGGTGCGATCCGTTTCGCCGAAATGAGCGAAAAGCTCAAGGATGGCGAGCAAGGAGGTGAAAAGCTCCTTGACAACTGATCGGGTGATGTGGGGCGCAATTCCCCATCCTCTGGGTGAAAGAGGAAACGCGGCTCCCTCACGGTAGCGACTGGTCGTCAATCCGTGAAGCAGGGAGAAATGCGGAAGAGTCTGGACCTCGACCAGATGGTCTCCGCTACGCAGGTTCCTACGGTTAGCGCAAGCGAACGCTCGATGAACCGTCGTTACAGTGAAAGAGCCAACGCGAGGTAAAAGGCTCTGACCAAAACGGTCACGGTCACATAGGGGTCGAGAACATCGATGCGGCTCTCGACTTCACCCCCTTGACCCGGCGGATAGAGACGAGCCTACCGGAACGCAAAACACCTGATCGGAACGGAGTAACTCTTTGATAGCTCTCTCTGGTGGTCGATCCAGGGAGCAGGCAACCAACCGCAAGCTATCGGAGAGAAGGATTGCCGAAGAAGCAAAGGCCTGTGGGAAAGCCAGAGGATACGCTGACATCGGTACGATGAGATGGAGGATAGAGCCATGAGTCACAGGAAAGCAACGGAAGCGATGGTTGCTGAGCAACCAATCGAAGACTGGGCACAGATTCCCTGGCGTAAGCTAGAACGAAAGGTGTACCGACTGCAAAAACGGATCTATCAAGCCTCTCTTTGTGGCAACGACCAAGCAGTCCACAATCTCCAACGATTACTCATGAAATCGAAGGCAGCCCGGACACTGGCAGTACGCAGGGTGACGCAGGAGAACCAGGGCAAGCGAACCGCAGGAGTCGATGGAGTGAAATCTGTCAAACCAGCGCAACGACTGGCACTGGTTCACCACTTACGTCACCACCAAAAGATCAAACCCCAACCAACCAGACGAGTCTGGATACCCAAGCCAGGAAAAGCTGAGCAGCGCCCATTGGGCATTCCCACGATGCTGGATCGCGCTCATCAATGCCTGACAAAATTGGCCCTGGAACCCGAATGGGAGGCACGGTTTGAGGCTGACAGCTACGGTTTTCGTCCCGGTCGATCAGCTCAAGATGCGATCCA
>WNGJ01007394.1_pt1 | contig 16116 bp, 16 predicted proteins | sample 5400611 | NCBI WGS metagenome assembly WNGJ01 (sample SAMN13153375, study PRJNA577476) | soil metagenome | isolation source: 40 cm soil or saprolite under Garry oak tree replicate 1 | place: USA:California | collected 2016-06-15 | reverse complement strand
CGTCATACTTGCCGCCCGCGAACTGGGTGTCGAGGTGGCTGCCCATCAACACCGGGGGCAGGTGGTCGTCGACGCCCGGACGCCGGGCGAAGATGTTGCCGACGCGGTCGACCGTCACCGTGCAGCCGGCCTCGGTGCACCAGGTGATGAAGAGATCGCGCATCTCCTTGTCCGCGTCGGTGAGGGCGAGGCGGCGGAGGCCGCCCGCCTTGCCGGGCCCGATCTCGCCCGACCGCATCACGGTGGACCAGAAGCGCGGCGCGTCGATGCCGAACAGCTCGCTCGTGGACATGGGCTCGCGCCCTCCCGGCGCGCTCCGGTCTTACCCCGCCGCGCGAGAAGCTGTCAACTGTACAATGTCTGCTCGATGCCCGACACGGTGCCGCCCGAGATCCAGAGCCGGGTCCTCGATCGGATCGACGACGACGAGGTCGTCCGGCTGGCCTCCGACCTGATCCGCATCCCCTCGTTCACCACCGAGGAGACGCCCTGCGCGGAATGGCTCGCCGACTACCTGGGCGGGCAGGGCCTCGCGGTGACCCTGCAGGAGATCGAGCCCGGGCGCAAGCAGACCATCGCGCGGCTCGCCGGCGCGGGCGGCGGTCGCTCCATCATGCTGAACGGCCACATCGACATCGACCCGCTCGCCAGCGGCTGGACCCGCGACCCCTTCACCCCCTGGATCGCGGACGGCAAGCTCTACGGCCACGGCATCTTCAACATGAAGGCGGGCGTCACCGCCTGCATCATGGCGACCCTCGCGCTCCGGCGCGCGGGGGTGCCGCTCCGCGGCGACGTGGTGCTGGCCTGCGTGGCCGCGGAGCTGAACAGCGGCATCGGCACCATCCACGCGCTCGAGCACGGCCAGCGCACCGACATGGCGGTGGTCGCGGAGCCCTACGGGGCGCGCACCATCCTCACCAAGCACACCGGCACCATGGACGTGGTCGTCCACACCCTCGGCCGGGTCACCCACATCTCCAAGAAGGAGCAGGGGGTGGACGCGATCGCCCTGATGATGCGGGCCATCCAGGCGCTCGAGGCGATGCGCTTCACCCACGTCCACGACCCGGACCTGCCCGGCCTGCCGCGGCTCAACGTGGGCTCGATCATCGGCGGCCGCGGCCGCGAGCACAACCTGCGCGGCGCCTACACGGTGAGCGACTTCTGCACCGCCTACGTGAACGTGCGCTTCAACGCGAGCCAGAACGGCGAGACGGTGGTGGCCGACATCCGTCGCACCCTCGACGCGCTCGCGGCGGACGACCCGCGCTTCCGCTACGAGATCGAGTTCCCGCCCGCGCTCGAGCGCGGACTCGGCCGCCTCGCCAAGGCCCCGGTGGACGTGCCCAAGACGGAGCCGGTGGTGCAGATGGTGCGGCGCAACCTCCACCGCCTGACCGGGGCCGAGCCCGAGCACTTCGGGGTGCGGCTGCCGCAGAGCTACGCGGGCAACGACACCACCCACCTCTGGGCCGCCGGCATCCCCTGCTGCATCTACGGCCCGGGCGGCGGCTACACCGACTACCACGACGTGCACGTGGAGCTGGCGGATCTCTTCCTGTGCACGCGCGTCCTCGCCCTCACCGCGCTCGAGGCGACGCTCTGACCGTGCACTACGTCGATCCCTCCACCGGCCGCACCTACCCGCTCGACGAGGCGCGCTGGCGCTCCGACAGCGGCCACTACCTGAACCTGGCGTCGGGGCCGGGCCTCACCCGCCGCGACATCGAGCCGAGCCGGCGCTCGGTGTGGCGCTACGCCCGGGCGCTCACGGTGGGCGTCGAGCACGCGGTGAGCCTCGGCGAGGGGTGGACCCCGCTCATCGACGGGCGATGGCACGACACCCCGGTGCGCTACAAGCTCGAGTTCATGATGCCGACCGGCTCCTTCAAGGACCGCGGCATGACCGTGATGGTGAGCTATCTCAAGAGCCGCGGGATCACCCGGGTCCTGGAGGACTCCTCCGGCAACGCGGGCGCGTCCCTCTCCGCGTACGCGGCGGCCGCCGGCCTCACCTGTCGAATCCTCGTGCCCGAGACCGCGTCCTACCCGAAGATCGCCCAGATCGCGGCGTGCGGCGCCGAGGTGGTGACGATCAAGGGCTCGCGGCAGGACGTGGCCGAGGCCACGATCCGGCAGAGCGCCGAGATGTTCTATGCGAGCCACAACTGGCAGCCCTTCTTCGTGGAGGGCACCAAGACCCTCGCCTACGAGCTGTGGGAGCAGTCGGGCTTCCGCGCCCCCGACAACGTGGTGGTGCCGCTCGGCTACGGCAGCAACGTGCTGGGCGCCGACCGTGGCTTCACCGAGCTCGCCCGCGCGGGCGAGCTCGCGCGGCGGCCTCGCCTCTTCGGGGTGCAGGCCGCCCACTGCGCGCCCTACGAGGCCGCCTTCCGCGCGGGAGTGGAGACCCTCGGGCCGGTCGAGGTGCGGCCCACGGTGGCCGAGGGCATCGCGACCCCGAAGCCGACGCGGGGGCCCGAGGTACTGCGGGCGGTGCGCGAGAGCGGCGGCAGCGTGGTGGCGGTCGAGGAGGCGGAGATCGTCGCGGCGCTGCGCGACCTGGCGCGGCGCGGGCTCTACGTGGAGCCGACCGCGGCGGCAGCCGCCGCCGGCCTCACCCGCCTGCTCGCGAGCGGCGTCATCCGCCCGCAGGAGGACACCGTGCTCGTGCTCACCGGCTCCGGCCTCAAGGCCTCCGCCGCCATCGGCGACCTGCTGAAGCTCGCGCCGCGCTCGGCCTAGCTCCGCGGCCACCGGAGGCCGATCGCGGCGCCCCGCCCTCGCGCCGCGCTCAGCCCTTCGCGTACTCGTCGTGCCGGCGCCACCAGGGGCCCGTCTCGTTGCGCCCCTTGGGGGTGCGGTCGAGCCACTGGTACATGCCCCAGAGGCCGTCCACCCCGCGCGAATAGGTCGAATAGGTGTGGTAGACCACGCCGTCCTCGAGCGCGAACGCGCTCAGGCCCGGCCTCTCGCGCCCGTACGTGGCCACGTCGGTCCCGGTCATGGCCGCGAGGGCCACCGGCCCCTCGGAGGCGGCCTCCGGCTTCGCGTCCAGCGCGTGGCCGCCGCGCTCGTAGTTGTACTCGACGGCCCCCGCGCGCTGCTGCTCCTCGGTGAACGAGACGTTCAAGTCGAAGTTGAAATCCCGGCCGAGCGACGACGCCCAGGGAAACGTCCACCCCATCCGGCGCTTGTACGCCTGCAGCTTCGCGAGTGGCGCCCGCGACACCGCCCACAGCATGACGTCGTGGTTGGCGAGGTGCACCGCAAAGCCGTCGAACCCGTCCGCGATCGCCGAGCACGACGGGCACCCCGCCGTGTAGTCGGGCCCGAACATGAAGTGGTAGACGAGGAGCTGCGAGCGCCCCCGGAAGAGGCCGGCCAGCGGGGCGCTCCCCTCGTCGGTCTCGAATCGATACTCCTTGTCGATCCGGACCCACGGCAGCGCCTGCCGCCGCCGCGCCAGCTCGTCGCTGCGTCGCGTCAGCTCCTTCTCCGCCTGGAGCAGCTGGAGCCGCGCGGCGAGCCATTCCTCACGTGTTCCGGTCATGTGCTTCGCCATCGGTCTTCCCTCCTTCCTTCGGGTGTCGATTCATCGGCGTGTCGATCGCCTCGTCGGCGCAGCGGGCGGCCAGGCAGGTGGTGATGCCGCCGGCCGAGACCGCGCCGGCGACGTAGAGACCCATCGTGGCCAGGCACACCGGGCACATCAGGGCTTGCGCACGGCGCGCACCTTGCCGCTCCCACTCCCGCCGCAGTAGAAGACCCCGGCGCCGTCGGCCTCGAGCCCGCTCACGAGCACGCCGTCGGGCATCTCGAGGCGATCGAGGACCTCGCCCGTCTCGGGATCGACGCGGCGGAGATCGCTGCGCTCGTCCTCCAGGGTGCCGTGCCAGAGCTCGCCGCCCACCCAGGAGACGCCGGTGACGAAGCGGTCCGATTCGATCGTGCGCAGGATGGCGCCGGTCTCGGCGTCGATCTGGTGGATCTTGCGGGCGCGGTACTCGCCGACCCAGAGCGTTCCCTCGGCCCAGGTCAGGCCCGAGTCGCCGCCGTGGGCCGGCGCCGGGATGGTGGCGACGACCTGGCCCGAGCGCGGGTCGACCTTCTGGATCCGGCCCCCGGCGATCTGCCACAGGTATCGGCCGTCGAAGGCGGTGCCGCCCTCCGCGACCACCGCGAGCTCGCGGACCAGCGCGCCGCCGCCGGGATCGAAGGCGACGAGACCCTCGCCGCGGGCGAACCAGACGTGGGCGCCGTCAAAGGTCACCCCGTGGACGTGAGCGATGCCGGGATAGGGGCCGTATTCGCGGAGGATCTCGGCCTGCTTGGTCTTGCGTGTGGTGGCCATGGCCCAAGACTACCCAACCGGCAGCGCGCCCGGGAGTAACAAGGTTGTCGCGAATCCGCCGAGCGCCGGCGCGAGCCAGCGCCGGGATCGACCGCGGCCGACGGTGCGCACCGCCGCCGCGTCCTCGAGCTGGCGCAGCGCGCGCTGGACGGTTCGCTGGCTCGATCCGAGCGCCCGCGCGAGCGCGGAGGTCGACCACGACTCGCCGCCCTCGAGCAGGGCGACGATGGCGCCGGCGGGACCGTCGATCGGCGGCGCCAGCACGACGACGGCGCGGCCGCCGGCGGGGATGAGGGCGAAGCCGCGCCGGGTCGCCTCGATCCGGGCGAGCGGGCGCAGGGCGGCGCGCAGGCGGCCGAGCTCGACGCGGAGCCGGGCGCGGTACGACTCGTCGGCGGCGCGCGCCTCGAAGGCGCGCGCGACGAGGCGATCGCGCGGCACGTCGGCCGGCCAGGCCTCGGCGAGCGCGGCGACGAGCGCGAACAGGACCGGGCGCCCGGCGAGCGGGGCGGAGCGAGCCGGGCCACGCACCGCGCGCCGGCACGCGTCGACGACGAGGTCGCCGGAGGCGAACAGGGCCTCGACCTCGTCGAGGCGGACCGGGCGGACCACACCGCCGCGGATCAGGCGCGCCGAGGGCGCCGACAGGGCCCGCCGGGCCCGCCCGACCTCGGCGACCAGGGCCGGGATGCCGGCGGTGAGGGCCGCGGCGTGGGCGCGGCCGAGCGCGGCGGCGGCATCCGCGACCCGGAGGCGGCGGAGCGCGAGCTCGGCGCGGGTGAGCTCGGCGCGCGCCGCGAGCGGCGGCGGCGCGCCGACGGCGTCGACCGCCGCGAGCGTCCGCTCGGCGGCCGCGAGGTCGCCGACGAGGAGCTGGCGGCGGGCGCCGACGAGGCGGGCGTAGAGAGCGTTCGCGCGATCGCCCAGGGCGTCGAGCGCCCGCGCGGCCGCGTCGAGCGCGCGCTCCGGCCCCCTCAGGTCGCGCGCGGCGAGGGCGACCTCCGCCTCCGCGACCTGGCAGCGCGCCTGGGCGAGGCGCTCCCGAGGGCCGAAGCCGCGGGCCGCGCGCCGGAGGAGCTGCCGCGCGCGGTCGTAGTCGCCGAGCTGGGCCATGGCGCTGCCGCGCAGGGCGAGCGCCGATGGGTCGTCGCGCAGCGCGACGCGATCCAGGGCGCCGAGGGGATCACCGGCCGCGAGCGCGCGCGCGGCCGCGACGACGAGTGAGTCCACGTCGCGGGCCGCCGATACGCTCGGCGCCACTACCCCCCGTAGAACACGTTGGGCCCGAGCTCCTTCAGCCACAGGGTGGCGTCGTCGGCCCGCCCCTCTACCGGGCCCGCGAGCCCCGCCTCCACCACCTCGCCCACGAAGATCGAGTGATCGCCACGCTCCACGGTGTCGACCAGCCGGCATTCCACGAAGGCGGGCGTGCGCTCGAGCACCGGCGCGCCGGTCGCGCCCCAGCGGAAGGGCTCGCCGGAGAGGGTCTGGCCGTCGCGCGTGGCGGGCTTGAAGAACGTGAAGGCCATCGCGGTCTGCCCCTTGCCGAGCACGTTGAGCGCGAAGGCCTTCGACTCCTTGATCAGGGCGTGCGCGTGCGAGTCGGTTTTCACCCCCACCACCACCAGGGGCGGAGCGAAGGAGGCCTGGGTCACCCAGTTCACGGTGGCCGCGGCCACCGCGTCGTCCTTGCCCTTCGCGGTCAGGACGTAGAGGCCGTAGGGGATCATGCGCAGCGCGGTCTTCTTCGTATTCGCGTCCATGGGGTATCTCCTCTCGACCGCCGATTCTGCCACCCGCGCGCCCGCCTGTCGACCCGTCGGGTTGACTTCGCGGCGCGTTTCGTGAAAGGGTGGGCGCCATGCCGGCCCGCAGCGGACGCGAGTACGTCGAGTCGATCCGGAAGGAGGCCCCGAGCGTCTACCTCGGCGGCCGGCGCATCACGGACGTGACCGCGGAGCCGGTCTTCCAGGAGCCGATCCGGGCGATCGCCGAGCAGTACGACATGCAGCTCGACCCGGCCTACCGCGACGTGATGACCTACCCGTCGCCCACCACCGGCCAGCCGGTCTCCACCTCGTTCCTGGTCCCGCGCTCGCGGGAGGAGCTGGTGAAGAAGCGCCAGCACTTCAAGCTGCGCGCGGACCACAACTTCGGCTTCATGGGGCGCTCGCCCGACTTCATGAACCAGTTCGTGACCGGCTGGCATCTCATGGCCGACCGCTTCGCGCGGGCCGGCGCGCGGTACGGCGACAACGCCACCCGCTACTACGAGCACGTGCGCGAGCACGACCTCTTCCTCACCCACATGCTCATCAACCCGCAGGTCGATCGCAGCAAGACCTCGGCCGAGCAGGAGGATCCCTACCTCCACCTGGGGCGGGTGCGCGAGACGTCCGACGGCATCGTCGTGCGCGGGGCCAAGATGCTCGGCACGATGGCGCCCTTGACCGAGGAGGTCGCGGTGATCCCCTTCGGCGGGGTCCCCCCGGGCGACGACGCCTACGCGCTCGCCTTCGCCATCCCCGCCGCGACGCCGGGCCTCACCTTCATCTGCCGCGAGACGGTGTCGCCGCTGCCGCGCTCCCGCTTCGACCACCCGCTCTCGAGCCGCTTCGAGGAGATGGACTGCATCGCGGTCTTCGAGGACGTGCTGGTCCCGTGGGACCGGGTGATGGTGGACGGGAGCCCGGGCAGCGCCCAGGTGATCAACACCCTGGGCGCCGACTACGGCGCGCTCCTGAACGTGCAGACCGGCGCCCGCATGCTGAGCCAGCTCGAGTTCTTCTGCGGCCTCGCCATGAAGGTGGCCGACGCGATCGGCATCACCGGCTTCCTCCACGTCCAGGAGAAGCTCGGGGAGATGCTGAGCCAGATGGAGATCGCCCGCGCGGTCTTCTACGGCGCGGAGGCGATGGCCCAGCGCCTGCCGAGCGGGGTGTGGGTGCCGGGCGGCCACGGGCTGCGCGCCTTCCACCTGCAGACCGGCAAGGTCTACAGCCGCTTCGTCGAGATCGTGCAGACCCTCGCGGCGGGCGGCTTCTTCTACGCCCCGAGCGAGGCGGATCTCCAGAACCACGAGCTGCGGCCCTACATCGACCGCTACGTGCGGGGCCGCGCCGGCGTCTCCGCGGAGGAGCGCGTCGCCCTGTTCAAGCTCGCGTGGGACGCCACCGGGGAGAGCTTCGCGCAGCGCATGGCCCAGTACGTGCGCTTCTACTCGGGCGACCCGATTCGCCTCACCGCCGGCTTCTACGCGCAGTACGACAAGGCCCCGCTGCTGGACCTGGTCGAGCGGGCGCTCGGCCACCGCGACGGCGTCCCGCTGCCGATCACCCCCGTCGAGCCGGGCTCCCCGCTCCCGTACCTGCCGGACACGCGCGGGATGGCCGGGACCTACGCGGCCACCTCGCTGCCGCCGCGCCAGGCCTGAGCCGGAACAAACGCTACGGAGATCTTGCAGGGACGCTCGTCACGGGCTCCGATCCTGGTAGTCGCCTGACGAAGTTCGGTGGTCCCCGCCCGCGGCCGGATCCGTAACGTCCCGATTTGGCGGGCCCTCGATGCTGGCGCGCGGTTTGCTCGTCATGCGGGGTCATGAACACTAGGCACCACCGATCGCGTCGTCGCCAGCCCCGGGCCAGGGTGTCGTGGACGGTCTGGATCAAGGCCGGCCCGCACCGGGTCCGCCATCACACCATCGACATCAGCGCCCACGGGGCCAAGCTGCGGCCCCGGACCCAGCTTCAGCCGGGCACGCCCGTGCAGCTGCACATGGTGCCCCCCGAGGGCCGAGCGCTCCAGGTTTCGGGCATGGTCTGGCGCGTGGACAGCGACGGCTTCGTCGTCCTCTTCCTGCCGAGCCTTCCCGCCCAGCACCTGACCGGAACGCGCGCCGCGGCCGGCGCCACCCACTGATCCGCTTCTAGGAGAAGCGGCCGGCCTACAGGTAGCGCGTGGGCCAGTTGATGGTGCGCCACATGTGCGCCGACGGGCTCTGGTCGAAGCCGAGCCCCTCCTTCGGCTGGCGGAAGTGGCGCCCCACCACGTCGGTGAACTCTTCCAGCTCCACCTGCACGCTGGGATCGAAGGCGTAGAGGTCGTTCACCGTGATGAGCCGCGAGGTCATGTACCACTTGTGGTCGCGCGCGTACCGGTACGCCTCCTGGATGTGGGGCTCCGGCACGTAGTCCGCCCCGAAGAGCTTCAGGTAGAGCTCCGGGTACCGGTAGCCGACCGACTCGTCCGGGAAGAAGCGCAGCGCCTGGTGGTACCGGATGCCCCACGCGACCTCCTCGTCGACGTACGGCTCCAGCAGCTGGGCGCTCCAGTAGCCGTGGTCCGAGCGGATGAAGCCGGCGATGGCGATGTCGTGGAGCAGGCAGGCCAGGACGATCTTCTCGTCGACGCCGTTCTTCATGGCGAGCCGCGCGCTCTGCAGGAGGTGGGCGGAGGGCCCGAAGCGCAGGCGGAAGAAATCGAAGAGGGTCGGCTTGTCCGGCATGCGGGGCAGCCGCGGGTCGTGGCCCATCATGTAGAGGCGGCCGTTGTCGGGGGGCCGTGTCACCGGCTGGCGGGGGTCCCGCTCACCGGAGGTGAACAGCACCGATTTCACCACCACCCGGTCGAGCTCTTGACTCAGCGCGTGCTCGGCAGCCTCGGCCCGTTGCAGGGTCGTCATGTGGGTCCTCCCGCTCACGATCTTCGTACTCGCCGACGCGGTCTGTCAAGGTAGACTCTCCTGCGGGAGGTGCCCATGCGCTCACAGATCATCCCGGCCGCCGTCGTCACGATCGCGCTGCTCACCGCGTCCGCGGCCTCCGTCCCGGCCCAGACCACGTCCAAGGACGTCTCCCAGAAGGCGTCGGAGACCGGGGAGGCGATCAAGGACTACACGATCGAGAAGAAGAACGAGGCGGTGGCCCAGGCCAAGAAGCTCACCGCCGACCTCGACGCCAAGATCAAGGAGCTGGAGGCGGAGGCCTCCAAGCAGACCGGGGAGGCCAAGGCGAAGGCCCAGGCCCAGCTCCGGGACCTGAAGGCCAAGCGGGCCGTCGCCTCCAAGAAGGCCAGCGACCTCGGCAAGGCCACGAAGGCGTCCTGGGACCGGGCGAAGGAGGGCTTCGCCGACGCGTACCGCGACTTGGCGACGGCCTACGAGAAGGCGGCGGCCGAGTTCAAGAAGTAGCCACTCGCCGGTCGAGCACGTCCCGCACCTTCTGCAGCAGGGTCTGGGGCGTGAAGGGCTTCTGGAGGAACGGGGTCCCCGCCTCCAGGACGCCGTGGCGAAACATCGCGTCGTCGGTGTAACCGGACATGTAGAGGACCCGCATCTCCCCCCGGTCCGGCGTCAGTCGCTCCGCGAGTCCGCGCCCGCTGAGCTGGGGCATCACCACGTCCGTCACGAGCAGATGGATGGGCTCCCGATGCCCGCCGGCCAGGGCGAGCGCCTCGGCGGGACCGGCGGCGGGAATGACCACGTAGCCGTGTCCGGTGAGCGTCTCGAGCGCCAGCTCCCGCACGGCGTCGTCGTCCTCCACCAGGAGGATGGTCTCGGAGCCGCCCGCGGTCGTGGGCCCCCTCGGGGCCGTGGTCGCCTGAGCGATCGCCTCCTCGACGCGGGGTAGATAGACCCGGAACTGCGTGCCTCGACCGGGCTCGCTCTCCACCGCGATGCTGCCCCCGCTCTGCTTCACGATCCCGAACACGGTGGCGAGCCCGAGGCCGGTCCCCTTGCCCGGCTCCTTGGTGGTGAAGAACGGCTCGAAGATGCGCGCCCGCACCGCCGCGTCCATGCCGGTTCCGGTGTCGGCGATGGCCAGCATCACGAACCGCCCCGCCGCGGCCCCCGGGCGCCGCCTCACGTAGGCCTCGTCGAGCTCCACATTGCCGGTCTCGATCGAGAGCGTGCCGCCCGCGGGCATGGCGTCGCGCGCGTTCACCGCCAGGTTCACGACGATCTGCTCGATCTGGGACGGGTCGGCCTTGACCGCCCCGAGGTCCGGCGCCGGAGCGACCGCGAACTCGACGTCCTCACCGATGAGCCGCCGCAGGAGCGGCTCGAGCCCCATCACCACCGCGTTCAGGTCCAGGACCTTCACCTCCAGCATCTGCTTGCGGCTGAACGCGAGCAGCTGACGGGTGAGAGCCGCCGCGCGCTCGGCGGTGGTCTGGATCAGCTCGATGTGGCGGCGGACCGCGTGGTCGGCCGGGAGCTGGCCGAGCGCCAGGTGCCCGCGCCCGGTGATGACGGTCAGCAGGTTGTTGAAGTCGTGCGCGATGCCGCCGGCGAGCTGGCCGATCGCATCCAACTTCTGGGCCTGTCGCAGCTCGGCCTCGAGCCGCTTGCTCTCGGTGATGTCGGCGACGCTCCACTCGTAATGGATCACGCGGCCGCTCGCGTCCCGCTCCGCCTGGACTCCGAGGTTGACCCAGATGAGGGTGCCGTCACCGCGGCGCCCCTGCAGCTCGAAGTTCTCGACGATCTCGCTCGCCTCGATGGTCGCGAGCAGCCGGGTCCGATCGGCCGGGTCGGCGTACAGCTGCTCCGAGTTGACCTCGAGGAAGGCGGGCACGTCGAGATAGCCCCAGATGCGCGCGGCCGCCGCATTGGCGGCCAGCATCCGGCGGTCGCGCCGGGACCGCACCAGGCCCACCGGGGCCCCCTGGAACAGCGCCTCGTAGCGCCGCTCGGCGGCCAGCGCGGCCGCGCGCTGCCGGGCGTGGCCGATCGCTCCACGCACCGCGGCGGGCAGCCGCAGGAGGCGCTGTGGGTCCTTCAGCACGTAGTCGTCGAGCCCGCTCTGGAGCGCCTTGACCGCGATCTCCTCGCTGAGCGTCCCGGTGCAGAGGATCACCGGGCACTCCGGCCAGCGCTCCTTGAGCGTCTCGAGCAGCAGCAGCCCGTTGGTGAAGCCGAGCGCGTAGTCGGTGATGACCAGATCGTAGGGCCCGGCCTCGAGCGCGGTGGCCAGGGTGGCCGGGTCGCCCGCCTCGCGCACGTCGAGCGCGGCGAGCTCGCGCGCGAGGGCCCGCCGCACGAACAGGCGGTCGTCCGGGTTGTCGTCGATGAGCAGGAGCCGCAGCGCGTCGCTCACGGCCGCTCGTCTCGCGCGCCGTTGGCGCCCGGCAGGGTGAAGTAGAACGTGGCGCCTTCGCCGGGGGCGGACTCGGCCCACACCCGCCCGCCGTGCCGCTCGACGACCCGCTGCACGATCGCCAGGCCCACGCCCGTCCCCTCGTACTCCGCGGCGCTGTGGAATCGCTGGAACACCCCGAAGAGCACGCGGCCGAGCCCTCCGTCTCCGCGCGCCGGCCAACCTCGACGACCGCGGGATGGCGGCTCCGGGTGAACTTGATCGCGTTGCCGAGCAGGTTCACAAGGACCTGCTTGAGCAGGGCCGGGTCTCCGTCGGCTCGACCGAGCGGTCCGACGTTGAACGTGACCTCGCGCCCGGCACACGCGGGGCGCAGGTCGTCGACCGACTGCCGCACCAGGTCGTCGAGCGGCACCGACGTGACCGCGAGCCGCTGGCGCCCGAGACGGGCGAACGCGAGCAGATCCTCGATCAGCTGCTCCATGCGGCGCGCCCGATCCTGGATGACTCCCAGGAGCCGGCGTGGCTCACCGTCGAGTCGCGCCCCGAAGTCCTCCTCCAGGATCGTCACGTAGCTCCGGACCGCCCGGAGCGGCGCGCGGAGATCGTGAGAAACCGAGTAGGAGAATGCCTCCAGGTCGCGGTTCACCGCGGTCAGCTCCGCGGTCCGGAGCTGGACGAGCTGCCGCTCGCGCCGCTCGCCCGCGTGGGCCGCGACCAGGCGCGCGTAGAGCCGGCCGTGCTCGATCAGGAGCACCCCGAGCACGAAGCTCGCCGCCAGCAGGCCGTAGATCCGCCCGGCGTAGAAACCGAGGTCGAAGCGGCCCGCGTTGAGGACAGCGGCGAGCGCGATGTCGAAGACCCACGCGCTCATCACCACCATGAGCCACACGTCGAGCACCGAGTGGGGCCGCCGCCGCCACAGCATCGCGAGGGCGACCAGGCTCAGGACCCACACGCTCGACACCACGAGCCGCATCGCCGCGGTGTAGTGGTGGCCGTCCATGATGGCGGGCAGCGCGCCCTGGCCGCGCGTCGCGAGCAGCGTCAGCCCGGCCACCGCCGCGGTCACCACCGCCACGACGGTCAGCGCCGCGGAGCGCGGCGACCGCGCCGCCGGCGCCGCGGCCCGATCGTCGTCCTTGAGGAGCGCGTAGCCTACCACCACGAGGGGGAAACCGCCGTGCCAGAACATGTAGAGCCACGCGGTGGTCTGCGGTCCCGCGCCGAAAAGGCCGGTCGGGGAGAAGAGGCCGGGAAAGGTGAGACTGTGCACGCTCGCCATCAACGCGGTGAACAGGTAGCCGCCCGCGAGCACCAGGAGCGCGCGCGACCGGAGGATCCCGAACTGGCCGAAGAGCAGCACCGCGGTGATCAGATCGTTGACGACCAGGGCCGATTGATAGACCGGGATGAAGCCCAGGACCGGGGACAGGGGCACCCTGGCCAGCGGGACCGCGACGACGAAGAGGGCCGCGCTCGCCAGGACGACCACGAGCGCGAGACGGCGCTCGCTCGGTCCCGCTGGCAAGGTCGAGAGGAATGACTGGCGATCCGGCGCTGGTTCGCGCTCCACGACCCTTTCCCTCAAAATCATACCCGCTTCCCAATTCTGCTCCGACACACTCTTTTCACCGGTCGAGTCGAGGATCCGCCTCTTGACACGGTGCGCACGCGAGGCTAATCCTGCGCCATGACCACTCTCCGAGCCCTCCGCGCCCGCCCCGTGCTGGTCCCGATCCGGCGTCCGCCCGTGAGCGCGAGCGGCGCCATCCCGAAGGCGGCCCTGGTGCTGTTCGATCTGGAGACCGACGACGGCGTCACCGGCCGGTCCTACGTGTTCGGCTTCACCCCGTGGACCCTGTCGTCCATCGTCGGGTGCGCGCAGGGGTTGTTCGAGATGATCAAGGGCGATCCGCTCGCGCCCCTGGACCTCGAGGCCAAGCTGCGCGGCAGGCTCACCCTGCTCGACCCGAACGGCCTGGTCGGCCTGGCCCTCGCCGGCCTCGACATGGCGGCCTGGGACGCGCTGGCCCAGGTCCGCGGCGTGCCACTCTGCACCCTGCTGGGCGGGGCGCCCCGCGCGATCCGCGCCTACAACAGCACCGGGCTCTGGATCCAGCCGGTGGAGACGCTCGCCGACGAGGCGGAGGCGCTGCTCGGCGAGGGCTTCAGCGCGATCAAGCTGCGGGTCGGGCGCGACGATCTCGCCCAGGACCTGGCCGCGGTGCGCGCGGTGAAGAAGCGCGTCGGCGACCGGGCCACGCTCATGTGCGACTTCAACCAGCGGCTGACCGTGAACGAGGCGATCCGCCGCGCGCGGGCCCTCGACGGCGAGGGGCTCTACTGGATCGAGGAGCCGGTACGCCACGACGACTACGAGGGCTACGCGCGCATCGCGGCCGAGGCGGCCACCCCGATCCAGACCGGCGAGAACCTGGTGGACACCTTCGAGATGGCGCGGGCCATCGCGCTCCACTCGCTCGACTTCGTGATGCCCGACGTGCAGCGCATCGGTGGGGTCAGCGGCTGGCTGCGCGCGGCCGCCCTCGCGCACGCGCACGGCATCGAGATGTCGAGCCATCTGTTTCCGGAATTCAGCGTGCACCTGCTGGGCGTGACTCCGACCTGCCACTGGCTCGAGTTCATGGACTGGGCCGCGCCGGTGGTCCAGGAGCCGCTCGTCGTGAAGGCCGGCTTCGCCCAGATTCCGGATCGCCCCGGGGCCGGCATCCAGTGGAACGAGGAGGCGGTGAAGCGCTACTCGGCCTGAGGCTTCTCTCCGCGGATCTGCGCGATCTTCCGGTCACGATCGGTGGCGAGCCGATCCATGTCACGGCGGAGGGCCTCGTTGAGCTGGTCGACCTCCTCGTGGGTGCCCGCCTTGCGCAGGGCGGCGTGGTGCAGGATCTCGCGCTCCGCGACGCGTGACTGGTAGAGCTGGCGGGCCTCCGCGATGGCCGTCTTCTGCTCGTCGGTGAGCGGGGCGGCCGCCCCGCCCGCCGCCTTGTCCTTCCGGGCGAGGCGCTCCATCGCCAGCTCGTACGCGGTCTTGGGGCGCTCGTCGGCCATGGCGGGAGTGTAGCAGACTCGCTACCTGGGGTATCCTCGAGGCCATGGAGATCGTCCCGTCGGTCTGCCCCCACGACTGCACCAGCACCTGCGCCCTCGAGGTCGAGCGGATCGACGCGCGCACCATCGGCCGGGTGCGCGGCTCGCACCGGAACACCTACACCCGCGGGGTGATCTGCGAGAAGGTGGGCCGCTACGCCGAGCGCGTGCACCATCCGGATCGCCTGCTCCACCCGCTCCGGCGCGTGGGGCCCAAGGGCTCGGGTCGCTTCGAGCGCATCGGCTGGGACGAGGCGCTCGACACGGTGGCGGAGGCCTTCACCCGCCAGGCCCAGGCCCGGGGCCCGGAGACGGTGTGGCCCTACTACTACGCGGGCACCATGGGTCTCGTGCAGCGTGACGGCATCAACCGCCTGCGCCACGCCCTGGGGTACTCGCGCTACTACTCGACGATCTGCGTGACCCTCTCCGACACCGGCTGGGCCGCAGGGGTCGGGGCCAAGCGCGGCGTGGACCTGCGCGAGATCGACGAGCACTCCGACCTGGTGGTGATCTGGGGCGGCAACCCGGTCAACACCCAGGTCAACGTGATGAGCCACGCGATGGCGGCCAAGCGCCGCGGCGCCCCGCTGGTGGTGGTCGACCCGTACCGCACCGACACCGCCGCGAAGGCCGACCTGCATCTCGCGCCCCGCCCCGGCACCGACGGGGCGCTGGCGTGCGCGGTCATGCACGTGCTCTTCGCGGAAGGCCTCGCCGACTGGGACTACCTGCGCGCCCACACCGACTGCCCGGACGAGCTGGCCGCCCACGTGGCCGCCCGCCCGCCCGCGTGGGCCGCCGCGATCACCGGCCTCGACGCGAGCCAGATCGTGGAGTTCGCGCGCCTCTACGGGCGCACCAAGAAGAGCTTCATCCGCTGCCACCACGGCTTCAGCCGCTCCAGGAACGGGGCGGTGAACATGCATGCGGTGTCCTGCCTGCCCGCGATCACCGGGGCCTGGCGGTATCGGGGGGGCGGCGCGGTCTACAGCCAGACCGCGCTCTATCCCCTCGACCGCTCGCTGATCGAGGGGCTCGACCTGGTCGACAGGTCCATCCGCGCGCTGGACCAATCACGGCTGGGCCCGATCCTCACCGGCGACCCCGCGGCCCTGCTGGGCGGCCCGCCGGTGACCGCAATGCTCGTGCAGAACACCAACCCGGCGATGGTCTGCCCGGAGACCCATCTGGTGCACCGGGGACTGGCCCGCGAGGACCTCTTCCTCTGCGTGCACGAGCAGTTCCTGACCGAGACCGCGGCCTTCGCCGACATCGTGCTGCCCGCCACCATGATGGTCGAGCACGACGACTTCTACACCGCGAGCGGCCACACCTACTTCCAGGTCGCGAAGAAGGTCATCGATCCTCCGGGTGAGTGCCGCGAGAACCACTGGGTGATCTGCCAGCTCGCCAAGCGCCTCGGCGCCGCCCACCCCGGCTTCCAGATGAGCGCCTGGGAGATCATGGACGAGACGCTGAAGAAGTCGGGCATGTGGGACGCGGAGACCAACTGGCGGCAGGGGGGACAGGACTTCGCCCCGCCGTTCG
>WNGJ01003527.1_pt1 | contig 16117 bp, 16 predicted proteins | sample 5400611 | NCBI WGS metagenome assembly WNGJ01 (sample SAMN13153375, study PRJNA577476) | soil metagenome | isolation source: 40 cm soil or saprolite under Garry oak tree replicate 1 | place: USA:California | collected 2016-06-15 | reverse complement strand
CAATGCACGCGGCGCAAGGATTCCCCTTGTTCGTACTCGCGCACGCTGTGAAGCTCGAAGCCGCTGTGGCGGCGCAGGAGCAGGCGCTGGCCGTCGTGCGAGCGTGCCCCCGACTCGGTGAAGATCGGTCCCAGGCGCACCAGTCGCGGATAGACGAGCAGCGCGCCGGGTGCGGGCAGGTGGACGATCGCCTGCTCGAGCCCGAACGGATCCGCAAGCTCGGCGCGCACGTTGTCGAATGCGTAGCGCCCGCGCGGAACCCGTTCCAGGACGTACCGGACACGGAGCCGGCGCCCGCTTCGTCTCAGGACGTGTCGCTGCTCCCCGAGGCGGCCGACGTGTTCGCGGAGTGTCACCGACGCCGGCAGGACGTTGCCGGTGGGCTGGAGCTCGGCCGCGACGGACACGTCGTCGCCTTCGACGTGCTCGCGATCGCCCCAACCGTGTCTGACGTGGAACGGGCGGTCCGAGAGCCGCACCCAGATCCAGGCGACACCGATGACCAGAAGGAGCCCGGTCGCGACCGGGTAGAGGGGCTTGGAGCCGAAGGCCCAGGCGGCGACGTAGACGCCGAAGCCGAGCACGAAGATCACCCGACCGCGCGGCGTGAGCATCAGTGAGCCACTAAACCGGGACGGGCGTCTTGTCGAGCGTCTCGCGGACGATCTGCTCACCGGTCAAACCGGTCGACCGGGCCTCCGGAGCAAGGATCAGCCGGTGTGCGAGCACCGCGGCCGCGACCGCCTTGATGTCGTCGGGCTCGAGGTAGCTGCGGCCGTCGGCGAGTGCGCGCGCCTTCGCCACTCGGAGGATCGCGATGCCCGCGCGCGGGCTCGCGCCGAGATAGAGGCGCGAGTCGCCCCGGGTTGCCCGGAGCAGGGCCACGACATAGCGGTTGAGACTCTCCTCGACGAAGACCGCTTTCGCATCGTCGGCCAGCGCGATCGCATCCGCTGCGTTTGCCACGGGCTCGAGCGCGTCGAGTGGCGGGTCCGCCGTCTGCTCGGTCAGCATCTTCGCCTCCTCCGACAGCGGCGGGTAGCCGATCGCGATCCGCATCGTGAACCGGTCGAGCTGCGCCTCCGGCAACGGATACGTCCCCTCGTACTCGATCGGGTTCTGCGTCGCCATGACCATGAACGGCCGGGCGAGCAGGTTCGTGACACCGTCTGTCGTCACCTGCTGCTCCTGCATGCACTCGAGCAGAGCCGCCTGAGTCTTCGGTGACGCACGGTTGATCTCGTCGACGAGAAGAAGATTTGCGAACACCGGCCCCGGCCGGAACTCGAACTCGTTCGAACGCTGATTGAACACATTCACGCCCGTGACGTCCGACGGCAGCAGGTCGGGCGTGAACTGCATGCGCGAGAACGAGACGTCCAGGGAGCGCGCGAGGGCCTTGGCCAGCATCGTCTTCCCCACGCCGGGAAAGTCCTCGAGGATGAGATGGCCTTCGCTGACGAGGCAGAGCACACAGAGGCTGAGAGTCTCGTCCGGCGCATGAACGACTCGCGCGAGGTTGTCGACGATCGCGCGGATCGTCTCGGCCGCAGGAATGCTCTCCAGGCGCTGGCTATCGGCCTTGCTCACGCAACAGCTCCTCCGCCGCATCTACGACCGCCGCCGCGATCTCGTCCTTCGGAGCCTTCGCGACCCGGCGCTCCCCGGCGGCGCTGATCAGCACGACCTCGTTGTCCCCCGCGTCGAAGCCGATGTCGTTGCGCGAAATGTCGTTGTAGACCATGAGGTCGACCCGCTTTTGCTCCAGTTTCTCGCGCGCGCGCGCGAGACCGCGATCTCCACGGTCCGCGGCGAAGCCGATCAGCAGCTGACCGTTCGTTCGCCCCTCCCCGAGTGTGCGCAGGACGTCGACCGTCGGCTCCAGAGTCACCTGCCACGGCTGCTCGTCCTTGGGGCGCTTGCCCTCGGCCGATTCCGCCGGGCGGTAGTCCGCGACGGCCGCCGCCATCACCACCACATCCGAGTCCCGACGCGCCAAGGCTTCGTCAAGCATCGCCGCGGCCGTGGGAGTCTCGACCACCTCGACTCCACGTGGCGGCGGGACGGCGAGATTCGCGGCGAGCAACGTGACCTCCGCGCCGCGTCGCCGCGCTTCCTCTGCGAGGGCGACCCCCATCCGGCCCGAGGAGCGGTTACCGACAAAGCGGACCGCGTCGAGGGGCTCACGGGTGCCGCCAGCGCTGACGAGCACGCGGCGGCCGGCGAGCGAATCGGTCTCTCCGAGCAGCTCGCGGCTGCGGCGGAAGATCTCCTCGGGCTCCGCCAGCCGGCCCACACCCCACTCACCTTCGGCTGTTTCCCCTTCTCCGGGGCCGACGAACAGCGCGCCCCGGGCCCGAAGAACCTCGACGTTCGACTGAGTGGCCGGGCTCGCCCACATCCGCGGATTCATCGCCGGCGCAAGCAGCACAGGGCCGCGGTGCGCGAGGGCGGCCTCGGTGACGAGATTGTCCGCAAGCCCGTGGGCGAGCTTGGCCAGCGTGTTCGCGGTGAGAGGCGCAACCACGAGCAGGTCGGCCCGCGTCAGGTGCACGTAGAGGTCGTCGTAGGGTGACCGCCGGGCGAGCGCGAAGAAGGTCTCCGCCCTGACGAAGCGCTCGGCGGCCGGCGTTACCAGGGGGACGACCTCGTGTCCGCCTTTCACGAACAGCCGAACCAGGTCGCACGCCTTGTAGGCGGCTATTCCACCGGAAATGCCGACGAGCACCCGAGCCATGCCGCAATTCTGCCCTTTCGGCAGAAGGCCGACCAGAAGTTGGGAGGCGCTACTTCGGGTACTTGTACTTGAGCTTGCCCTCGGAGACTTCCTCGAGAGCCATGGTCAAGTAGTTCTTCGAGCGCGATTCCACCAGCGGTGGCGGAGCCTGGTCGAAGCCGATGCCCTCGCCGAGCTGGTGGTGGTAGTCGTTGATCTGGCGAGCCCGCTTGGCCGCGACGATGACGAGCGCATAGCGCGAGTCGACGTTTTCGAGGAGCTCATCGATGCGAGGATGGATCATGGGCGGCTCATGGTACCTGCGGTCTGGAGTTCCCGGCGGACGAGCTCCGTCAACTCCTGCGCGGCCCGTTCGACGTCGTCGTTGACGATCGCGTGATCAAAACGGGATTTGAGCGTTTGTTGCTTGCGAGCGAGGTCGAGCCGGACCTGGATCTCGCCGGAGCTCTCCGTCGCCCGCTCGCGCAAACGCCGTTCGAGCTCTGCGAACGTCGGAGCGTCGACGAAGATCGTCACGGATCCGGGGATCGTCTCCTGCACGCGCAGCGCACCGTCCGTCTCGAGGTCGAGCAGTGGCACCTTGCCGTGCGCCTGGATGCGGTCGATCTCGGATCGCAGCGTGCCGGAGCGTGCTCCCCACGGAAGGTCGACGTATTCGAGGAACTCCCCGTCCTCGACGAGCCTTTCGAACCGTTCGGGTGTGACGAACCAGTACTCCCGCCCGTTCTCCTCACCCGGCCGTTGCTCGCGAGTCGTGGCTGACACCGCCAGCTCGACCTCGGGCATCCGCTCGAGCAGGATCTTCTCGAGCGTGCCTTTGCCGGCACCAGACGTGCCGGTGACGACGAGAACCAGCGGTCTACCGGTGGAAGAGGCCAATCAGCTCGGACCGCTGCCGGTCGGAGAGGCCTCCCACGGTCTTCGACTGACTGATCCGGCACATGTTCAGGAAGCGTGCCGCCTTCACCCGTCCGAACTTCGGGACCGCCATCAGCATGTCGAACACTTTCGCGGTCGACACGTACTCGGGAGGGTTGCTGAGGATCTGCTCGATCTGGACGCGTCCATCCTTGAGATCCTTCTTCAGCCTCGCTCGTCTGACACGGATGTCATTCGCCCTCTTCAACGCCTCCATGCGTTGGTCGAGCGAACGAATCGGTGCCTCGGCCTGGGTCTTGGGCGACACCATGAGCGCGGGAGTCTAACAAGCGGCCTGCGACGGTCAAGCGCCTATGTTTGCGGTTCTGAGCAGGCTTTTTGAAGCCTAGACGCTCGACCTTTCGTCGAGAGTTGCCCCGGCGGACAACGTCTCTTCATGAGCGACTGCATATCCATCTTCGTAAGCGTTCCATCCTCGCGTGGCCGCGGCGGCGTGCAACTCCGCGCGCACGCGTGCAGGTGCGTCCGGATCTGCGAAGAGCACCGTTCCGAGCGCCACGTGTCGTGCACCAACGGCGATGAGCTCGAGCGCGTCGAGACCCGTCTGCACGCCGCCCATACCCACGATGGGCATCTGCGTCGCTCGATAGCAGGTCGCGACGGCCGCGAGTGCGATCGGCTTCAGGGCAGGCCCCGAGAGGCCTCCCTGTCCCGGGCCCAGCACGGGCCGGAGCGTCCTCTCGTCGAGCTTCAGGCCGCGGATCGTGTTCACGAGCGAAAGACCGTCGGCGCCGGAAGCCTGTGCCGCACGTGCGACCTCGGCGATGCCCGGCACGGCGGGCGAGAGCTTCGCCCATAGCGGCTTTCGCGTCGCGAGCCGCGACGCACTGACGATCTCCGCTGCGCTGTCGGCCGGCGTCTCGACGTTCGGGCACGAAACGTTCAATTCGATCGCGCTCACCTCCGCGTGATCGTCCAACCGCGAGCAGATGTCGGCGTAGTCGTCGGTCTCGAATCCGCCGACCGACACCCAGATAGGCACGCCGAGCTCCGCGAGCTGCGGGAGGTTGCGCGTGAGGAAGCGGTCGATGCCCGGATTCGCGAGCCCGATGGAGTTGAGCATCCCGACGTCGGTCTCGGCGATGCGCACCGGTGCGTTCCCGTCGCGCGGGAGCGGGGTGACGGTCTTCGTCACGAACGCGTCGAGGCTGCGCGCGACGTCGGGCGCGGTGAGACCGTCGAGACATCCGGAGGCGTTAAGCAGCACGGAGCACCGGCCCCTCGACGCAGAGACGCTTGAGCTCCCCGTCGATCTCGACCGCGCACCCGTAGCAGGCTCCGTAGCCGCAGGCCATCGGCGCCTCCCAGGCCAGCTGGGCCGTCGGCGCCAGGGCGCGCACGGCGTGCAGCATCGGCTCGGGGCCGCAGGCAAGAACGTCCATCCCCTCCGGGATCAGCTCCGTGACGAAGGTCGGCTCGACGCAGCACTGGGCATTCGGGACGAGCCCCGCGGCCTCCGCGTGACGGTCGGAACGGAAACCGAGGACGGCGGGCGGTCGCCCCAGGCTTTCGGACAGGAAGGGCAGCGGCGCGATCCCGATGCCGCCGCCGACGAGAAGCGGCCGGTCCAGGTCTAGGACGAAGCCGTTCCCGAGCGGACCGAACACGTTGATGTTCTCACCCTGCGCGAGCTCGCAGAGCGCCACGGTCCCGGGCCCGATCGGATCGATGAGGAACGCGAGCTCCCCGCTGGGCGCGAGGCACAGGCTCATCGGCCGAGGGAGCAAGCGACCGGGTGCCTCGAGCATGAAGAACTGGCCGGGAACACCGGGGTCGACCGCACCGCGCGCGACACGCAGCAGCGTGTACGGGCCGACCTGCTCGTTCGCGACGACGCTAAGCCGCTCGCGTCTCATGGTCGATTCGCTCCTGGAGCTCCTGCAGCGAGAGCGACTCTTCGCTGCGTGCGTTCGCGATCGCATGAACCCCCGCCGCCGCTCCGGAGAGTGTCGTGATGCACGGCACGCGTGCCACAAGTGCGGCCTCGCGGATGAGATATCCGTCGGTCCGCGCGCCCGAGCCCTGTGGTGTGTTGACGACGAGGTTGCAACGACCGCGGCGGATGAGATCGACCACCGTCGGGCCCGCCCCTTCCTCCGTCACCTTGCGCACGCGTTCCACTTCGAGCCCTGCAGCTGCAAGCGTGTCCGCGGTGCCGGCGGTGGCCAGCAGCTTGAACCCGAGCTCGGCGAGCCCACCGGCGACCCGGACGACCGCGACCTTGTCTGCGTCACGCACGGAGAGGAAGGCGGTGCCGGCGACGGGCAGCGGCCGACCCGCTGCTCGTTCCGCCTTCGCGAACGCGGTCGGGAGATCGGCGGCGCTCGCCATCACCTCTCCGGTCGCGCGCATCTCGGGGCCCAAGACCGGGTCGGCACCGGGGAAGCGCGCAAACGGGAGCACCGCCGCCTTCACCGAGACGTGTCCAAGGGACTGTCCCTCGAACAGGTCGAGGTCGGACAGCCGTGCGCCGGCCATGACGCGGCACGCAGCCTCGACGAGGTTCACTCCCGTCGCTTTCGAGGCGAAGGGAACCGTGCGTGACGCACGGGGGTTCGCCTCGAGCACGTAGATGTCGTCCTCGACGACTGCGAGCTGCACGTTGATGAGTCCGACCACGCCGAGCGCGTGCGCGAGCGTCCGCACGATCTGGCGAATGGCCGCATCCTGCGCGGGGCTGAGAGAAGGCGCGGGCAGCACGCACGCGGAATCTCCCGAATGAACGCCCGCCTCTTCGACGTGCTGCATGACCGCGCCGATGTACGTGTCCGATCCGTCCGAGACGGCGTCGACGTCGATCTCGATCGCGCTCTCGATGAAGCGGTCGATCAGGACGGGGCTGTCGATCGCACCGAGGTCGTGGGCCGAATAACAGACGCGCATCGCGCGCCCGCCGAGCACGTACGAAGGGCGGATCAGGACCGGGAAGCCGATCCGCTCGGCAATCGCGCGGGCCTCGTCTTCGCTTCGCGCTATCCCCCAGTCCGGACAGCGAATTCCGAGCCTGGCGAGCAGGGCGCCGAACCGCTCGCGATCCTCGGCGACGTCCACGGCCTCGAATGCGGTCCCGATGATGCGGTGCCCCGCGGCCTCGAGCCCGCGGGCCAGTTTCAGCGGGGTCTGGCCGCCGAACTGGATCGCGACGCCGTCCGGCCGCTCCCGTTCGCACACCGCGAGCACCTCTTCCAGCCCGAGCGGCTCGAAGTAGAGCCTGTCCGATGTGTCGTAGTCGGTGGAGACCGTCTCCGGGTTGCAGTTGACCATCACGGCTTCGTAGCCGAGCCCGCGGAGGCTCTGCGCCGCGTGCACGCAGCAGTAGTCGAACTCGATTCCCTGGCCGATGCGGTTCGGGCCGGAGCCGAGGATGACGACCCGGGGTTTTTCGCCGTGCGGCGGCGCCTCGTCGGCCTCGCCCCAGGTCGAGTAGTAGTACGTCGAGGCGGCCTCCACCTCTCCGGCGCACGAGTCGACACGACGGTACGACGGCCGCACGCCCCAGGCCCGCCGCTTGGCGCGGACCTCGTTCTCCGTGGCGCCGGACTTCGAGGCGATGTCCGCGTCGGAGAACCCCGCCCGCTTGATGCGCAGGAAGTCATCCGCGACCAAGTCGTCGAGCCTCAGTTGGTCGAGCTCGTGCGCGAGCTCGACAGCAAACCAGGGATGCGCGCTCTCAGCGAGCTGCCAGATCTCCTCGCCGTCGAGCTCGCGCGAGCGACGCGCCTTGCGAAACGCCTCGACGAAGGTTCGCCCGATGCCCATCGTCTCGCCGACCGACTTCATCTGCGTCCCGAGCGTCGTGTCGGCCCCAGGGAACTTCTCGAAGGCAAAACGCGGGAACTTGACGACGACGTAGTCCAGCGTCGGTTCGAAGCTCGCCGGGGTCGTGCCGGTGAGATCGTTCGGAATCTCGTCCAAGGTGTAGCCGACGGCGAGCTTCGCTGCCACCTTGGCGATCGGGTAGCCCGTCGCTTTCGACGCGAGGGCGGACGATCGCGAGACGCGAGGATTCATCTCGATCACGCGCAGCTCTCCCGTGTCACGCTCGCGCGCGAACTGGATGTTCGATCCACCGCACTCCACGCCTACTGCCCGCACCACTGCGGCGGCCGCGTCGCGCAGCTCCTGATACGCATGATCCGACAGCGTCATCTGCGGGGCGACCGTCACCGAGTCTCCGGTGTGGATACCCATCGGATCGACGTTCTCGATCGAGCAGACGATCACGACGTTGTCCTTGCGATCGCGCACGACCTCGAGCTCGAACTCGTCCCAGCCGCGCACCGACTCCTCGACGAGCACCTGTCCGATCGGGCTCTCGAAGATGCCGAGCTCGACCTGGCGGTACAGCTGGTCAACCGTCTCGACGAAGCCCCCACCGTGGCCGCCGAGGGTAAATGCCGGCCTGACGACGGCAGGCGTCGCCAGGCCGGCCAGCTGGGACAGGTCGGTGACGATGCGCGAGTTCGGGGTGCGCAATCCGACTGAGCGGACCGCGTCGCGGAAGAGCTCGCGGTCCTCGGCACGCCGAATGACGTCGAGCGGCGCGCCGATGAGCTCCACGCCGAGCTCGTCGAGGATGCCGGCCTCCGCCAGTTCACTCGCGAGGTTGAGCGCGGTCTGACCCCCCATCGTCGGGAGCAGCGCGTCCGGTCGTTCGCGCGCAAGGACATCGCTGACGCCGTCGAGGTCGAGCGGTTCGAGATAGGTGCGATCTGCGAAACCCGGGTCGGTCATGATCGTCGCCGGGTTCGAGTTCACGACGATCGTGCGGAAGCCGTCTTCCCGCAGGACCTTCAACGCCTGGCAGCCGGCGTAGTCGAACTCGCACGCCTGCCCGATCACGATCGGGCCCGAGCCGATCAGGCAGATCGACTCGAGATCAGGCCGCCTGGGCATACGCCACCTCCTCGACCCACTGCTCGATGATCGGCCAGGCGTCATGCGGGCCGGGTCCTGCCTCCGGGTGGAACTGCACCGACCGCGCGTGCTCGAGCGGCAGATCGAGACCTTCCACGGTTCCGTCGTAGAGCGACACGTACGTTGCCTCGCGCGACTCCGAGGGCGCGACCGCGAAGCCGTGGTTCTGGCTCGTGACGAGCACGCGACCGGTCGCGCGTTCGAGAACTGGATGGTTCGCGCCGCGGTGTCCGAAGGGAAGCTTGAAGGTCTCGTGCCCGGCGGCCAGTGCAAGCAGTTGGTGGCCGAGGCAGATTCCGAGCAGCGGCACACGGCCGATCAGGTCACGAACGACGGCGATCTCGTCCACGAGTGGCTCCGGGTCGCCGGGGCCGTTGGAGAGGAGCACCCCGTCGAAGCGGAGCAACTCGTCGGCCGTCGCGTCGTGCGGAAAGACCGTCACCGCCCCACCTGCGCCGGCCACCCGGCGGAGGATGGAGCGCTTACAGCCGTAGTCAACCACGGCGATCCGCGCCACCCCGGCGTCCGAGTAGATGTACGGCGTTCGAGTCGAGACCTCGGGCGCGAGCGCGCGACCCACCATCGACGGCTGGGATCGGGCAACGGAGATCGCCTGCTCGGCAGAGCCGGCACCCGCGACCGTGACCGCACGCATCGCCCCCGCTTCCCGAAGCTTCAGGACCAGCGAACGCGTGTCGATTCCGCTCAGCGCCACGATGCCGCGTTCGTGGAGCCAGTCCGTCCACGCAGGTCCCCGCGCCTCGCGCATGAGGACGGCGCGAGCGTGTGGGCGCGCCGACTCCGATCTGCCCTCGGCGACGCCGTAGTTCCCGATCATCGGCGCCGTGAAGCACACGAGCTGCTCGGCGAAGCTCGGATCGGTGACGACCTCCTGGTAACCGGTCATGGCGGTGGTGAACACCGCCTCGCCGACGGCGAACCCTTCGGCCGCGACCGAGTCGCCGCGGAAGACCGTGCCGTCCTCGAGCGCGAGGAATCCCGTCACGTCGAGTACGCCAGTCGCCCGGCGGAGATCGTCGCGCGGACCTTGCCCTTCACCGTCTCGCCGAGGAGCCACGAGTTCACGGAGCGGGATCGGAAGGACTCCTCCGCGATGCGATAGCTCGCGTTCAGGTCGAGCAGCACGAGATTCGCGGCGGAGCCAACGGCGATGCGCGGCTCGTCGAGCCCATATGCGCGTGCAGGTCCGGCCGACATCCTCTCCAGCACCACCTCGAGCGGGATCAAGCCCGGCTCGACGAGGTGGGTGTAGAGCGCCGCGAAAGCCGTCTCGAGGCCTGTGACGCCGAACGGCGCCGCCTCGAACGGGACCTCCTTCTCGTGCCGCGCGTGTGGGGCGTGGTCGGTGGCGACCGCAGTGATCGTTCCGTCTTTCAGCCCTTCGATGAGCGCGGTGCGGTCCGACGCCGAGCGCAGCGGCGGATTCATCTTCAGGTTCGGATCGAGCGACCGGATCGCTTCGTCGGTCAGACAGAGATGGTGCGGCGTCACCTCCGCTGTCGCCTGCACGCCCTCTTCACGAGCGCGTCGAAGCGCCTGCACCGATTCCCACGCTGACAGGTGGAGCAGGTGAAGCGGCTGCCGTTCGTAGGCGGCAAGTGCGAGGTCACGTTCGACCATCAGGCTCTCCGCCACGGACGGATAGCCGGTGAAGCCGAGCTCCGCCGAGACCTCGCCCTCGTGCATCTGGCCGTCGCGCGAGAGCGTTCGCTCCTCGCAGTGCAGCGCGATCCGCCTGCCCGTCACCGCGCCGTACTGGAGCGCGCGTCTCATCAGCCCCGGCGCGGCGACGGGAACGCCGTCATCGCTGAAGCCGACCGCTCCGGCGGCGGCGAGCTCGCCCATCTCGGTCAACTCCGCCCCGGCCTGGCCCTTGGTGATCGCGGCCAGGAACCCGACCGGGACCTCGGCCTCGGTGCGAGCGGCCTCGATCAACGAGCCGAGCGTTGCCGCAGAGTCGACGACCGGATCGGTGTTCGGCATCGCGAGGATCGCGCAGTAGCCGCCCGCCGCGGCTGCCGCCGTGCCGGAGGCGATCGTCTCTTCGTCCTCACGTCCCGGCGTGCGGAGGTGCACGTGTGGGTCGACGAACGCCGGCGCGAGGACCAGTCCCTCCCCGCCGAGCACGTGGTGAGAGTTCGTGTCGAGATTCTGGCCGAGAGCAGCGATCACCCCGTCGTCAACGCGGACGTCGAGCACCGCATCGACCCCCTCGCCCGGGTCGATGACACGCGCGCCGCGCACGACGATGTTCTCCTTGGAAGCGTCCTTGACGAAGAGCATCACGCGACCTCGAGCACCGATTCGGTCTTGACTTCGATCGGCCCGCTCGTGAGCAGGTCGTAGAGGACGGCCATGCGCGTGACGAGCCCGGCGCGGACTTGCGTCTCGATCAGCGCGTCCGCATGGTCCGCGACTCGGGGATCGATCTCGACGCCGCGGTTCATCGGCCCGGGATGCATCACCTTCTGTCCCGGCCGGAGACGCTCCGGCGTCACGCCCCAGCGGGCAGCGTACTCGCGCAGCGACGGGACGTAGTTGGCGCCCTCCTGCATCCGCTCGCGCTGCATCCGCAAGACGTAGACGACGTCCGCCCCGGCGATCGCCGAGATGTCCGTGGTCGCCTCGCAGCCCATCGCCTCGACGCCCCTGGGCAGCAGCGCCGGCGGGCCGACGGTAGTGACGTGCGCGCCCATCAGCGCCAGAGCCTGGATCAGGGACCGGGCCACTCGTGAGTGGAGGACGTCGCCGACGATCGCAACATGAAGGCCCTCGACCCGCCCGAGCTCCTCTCGCATCGTGTAGAGGTCGAGCAGCGCTTGTGTCGGATGCTGGTGCTTTCCGTCGCCGGCATTCACGACGTGGGCGTCGGTCACCCGTGCGACGAGGTTCGGCGCCCCGATCTGGGGATGTCGAATGACGATCACGTCCGGGTCGTACGCGCCGAGTGTGATCGCCGTGTCCTTCAGCGACTCCCCCTTGTCGACCGACGACCCCGACGACTTGATCGACATCGTGTCGGCGGAGAGCCGCTTCGCGGCCAGCTCGAAGCTGGACGACGTTCGCGTTGACGACTCGTAGAAGACGTTGATCACGAGTCGCCCCTTGAGGGTCGGGAGCTTCTTCACCTCTCGCTGCATGCTGCGCTCGAGCGTGCGCGCCGTCGCGAGCAGACGCTCGACGTCGTCACGCGTGACGTCCTTGATCGAGATGAAGTGCCGCCTCGGCGGCGACGAGGGCGGACGCAGGTCCTCCCGCATGACGCGAATCTCAGCCATCCTCGTGGGCCTCCTCTGGTGCGGGAACGAGCAGGATGCGGTCGACCTCGTCCACTTCGACGAGCTGTACCTGGATGCGCTCGTCCCGCGAGGTCGGAAGGTTCTTGCCGACGTAGTCGGGCCGGATCGGCAGCTCGCGGTGACCGCGGTCGACGAGCACCGCCAGCTGGATGCGCTCGGGCCGGCCATAGTCGAAGAGCGCCTCGATCCCCGCGCGGATCGTGCGGCCGGTGTAGAGCACGTCATCGACGAGCACGACGGTCTTGCCTTCGAGCAGGAAGTCGAGTGCCGTCGAGCGGACGACCGGCTGGGGATGGCGCGGCGCACCACCTCCGCGGACCTGGACGTCGTCGCGATAGAAGGTGATGTCGACGGCGCCGAGATCCGGAGCCGTGCCGGCCCGCTCCTCGATCAGCCGTCGCAGACGATGCGCGAGCGGGACGCCGCGCGTCTGGATGCCGACGAGCGCGACTCGCGTCAGATCGGGATTCGCCTCGATGATCTCGTGCGCGATTCGCGTCAGCGTCCGGCGCAGAGCGTCGGCATCGAGGAGAACCCGCCCCGCCGGAGCCTCCACGGCACTCACCGGGTAGGCAGCGTCGACGGTTTGCGGGCAGGCAGCTTCATGCGACTCCTTCCCGGCCTCACTGGACCGGTTTAAAGGGTTCGGGTCGCGCGGGACTCTAAACGCTTTGCCGGACGGCGCGCCAGAGGCCCGCCCATTGCGCGGCATCGAGGTCACGCGGCCGCGCCTGCCGGGCCAGGCCGAGCTCGGCTTCCAGACGTTTCAGTCGCCGCGGCGGCACAACCGACCTGAGACCCTCGCGATAGCCACGTACGAGAAATGCCTCATAGACGGCACGTTCCGACGTAGGAACGAGCGCGTCGGCCCGCCGAACGATTCTGAGTACTCCGGCATCGACCGAAGGCGGCGGAGCGAAGACGCTGCGCGGCAGCCGGCGTGCGACCGAGAGCTCGAACCAGGCGCCCCAGTATGAGCTGAGCTGCGTGCCGGGCCACACGGATGCGCGCTTCGTCGCGAGTCCCCAGTCGAGGATCACGTCTGCGCCGTCCAGGGGCACTCGTGGATCGAGCAGTCGGCGGAGGACCGCCGTACCACATCCGAAGGGAAGGTTCCCCACGACTTTGAACCGCTCGCGCGGGAACGGAACGCGCAGCAAATCGTCCTCAACGATGCGGACATCGGGAAAGCGACGCCGGAGACCGGCAACGAGCTCGGTGTCGATCTCAACCGCGACCACGGACGCTCCGCGCTGGATGAGAGCAGCTGTCAGGGCGCCGGTCCCGGCACCGAGATCGAGAACGAGGTCGCCGGGCTGAACGCGCGCGGCGCGAACCAGCTCCGCTGCGAGCTTGCTACTGCGGAGAAAGTGCTGGCCGCGGCCGCGACGAGGTCGCGGTCGGACGGCCACGGAAGACCACCATGCACATGATTGCCTCCAATACTACGGCTCGCCGATGACGTCTTCGGGCTCGGTCATGGCCTCGATGGCGTCCTGGGCCTGCTCGACCGAGGACTCGGGGACCGAGACGGTCACCGAGTCGTCCTCGCCGTCGGCGATCTCGGCATCGATACCGGCCGAGCGCAGGATCTCCTGGATCTCCTCGGCCTCGGCGACGTCACCGGCCACCGCAACTCGAACCATGCCCGTCATTGCGGCGCGGATGATACGGCCTCGGGCTCGCGGCGGTGGAGGGCCCCACCCTTGGCGAGTTGAGGTGTTCCCCGCTCGGCGAGCGGGACCTCGACCACGTCGAAGTCCTTCGGTACGACCGTCTCCGAGAAGATCTCGCGTGCCTCACGGGCGATCTCCGGCCCGAAGTACCGGCTGGAGAGATGGGTCAGTGCGAGCAGCCCGACGTTCGCGCGCTTTGCGATGCCGGCGGCCTGGGCGGCGGTCTGGTGCATGGTTTCCTGTGCGCGCTCGGCTTCTTCCTCGGAGAACGTCGCCTCGGTGACGAGGACGTCTGCGCCCCATGCCGCCTCGACGATCGTCTCGGCCGGCGCTGTGTCTCCCGTGATCACGATCTTGCGGCCCGGTCGGGGCGCGCCGAGCACTTGATCGGAGTGGACCGTCGTGCCGTCCGGACAGGTGACCGACTCCCCCTGCTGCAGCGCGCCGCGCGCGGGACCACTCGGCACGCCGAGGGCGTCGGCGGCTTCGACGTCGAAGCGCCCGGGCCGAGTGGCCTCGATCAGGGACCAGCCGACGGCGGGGACACCGTGAGAGACGGCGAAGGTCGCGAGACGGTATCCGTCTCGTTCGAGGACGTCACCAGGCTCGAGCTCGATCACCTGCACTTCGTACGAAAGCTTCCCGACGACGCGCCTGAGCGACCCGAGGAGATCGACGAGCCCGCGCGGCCCGTACACGTCTAAGGGACGCTCACGCCCCCGCAGCGAGAACGTCTTGAAGAGACCCGGGAGCCCGAGGATGTGGTCGGCGTGGAAGTGCGTTACGAAGATTTCCCCGAGCTCGACGAGGCCGACCGAGGACCGGAGGAGCTGGCGCTGGGTTCCCTCGCCGCAGTCGAAGAGCAGCCGGTCACCGCCGCGGCGGACGAGCAGGGCCGCCGGCGCCCGTTGGGCGGTCGGCATGGAGCCTGCGGTTCCCAGGAAGACGACGTCGAGATCCATGGCCCGATTCTAGGTTTGGGACCCTCAAGTCATCCGGGAGCGAGGCCGATAGCCGCCCTGAGGACGAGATGCCTTCTCCCGCGGCTCCAGGGGTTTCCGGTGGCTGGGCGCTCCGCCGCTCGGTCACGCTTCTGCATGTCTTCTTGCTCGCGAGCGCCGGGATCCTGTTCATAGGGGCCACGATGCTCGGCTGGCTCCTCACGACGTCCCTCGAACGTCAGGCCCTCGACGACGCCAGCACGAGTCTGACGCAGTACGTCGACGGAGTGCTCCGGCCGCAGCTCGTTAGCGGCGACAAGCTCCATATCTCGCCTCACCTGCCGCTCCAGCTGAAGGCCCAGCTCCGGCGACAGCCCGACCTCCTTTCGGTCAAGGTGTGGCGCCCCGACGGCACACTCGTTTGGACGAACCGAGCCCCCGAGCGAATCGGCCGGCGCTTTTCGTCGGCGTTGCTCGGGGACCTCGGCGAGACGATCGACAAGCGAAAGGCGCATGCCTCGATCAGCAAGCTCGGAGGCGCGGAGGACGCGGTCGAGCACGGGCTCGGCGTCAACCATGTCTTCGAGGTCTACGCGCCGATCATGAGCGCCGACGGCACGCACGCACTCGGGGCATACGAGATCTATGCGAAGCCCCAGCACACTGAGACCTTCATCGCGTCCGGCAAGCGTGTCATCTGGATCGTGGTCATCGGCGTGTTTGCGGCGCTGTACGCCGCACTCGCGCTCCTGGTTCGTAAGGCGTCCGCGACGATCAAACGCCAGGCGACGACCCTCAGGGCACGTTCACGCGAGCTGATGGACTCCTACCGCCGGCTCGAAGTGAGCTCACTCGAAGCGATCGAGAGCCTCAATGCGACGGTCGACGCGAAGGACCCCTACACGGCCGGCCACTCGGCACGCGTGCAGAGCATCGCGCTTGCGATCGCGGAAGAGTTGGGCCTGCCGCGCGACCGGCTCGACGCGATTCGATTCGGCGGCCTCTTCCACGACATCGGGAAGATCGCCGTCCCGGACAGCATTCTCACGAAGCCGGCGAGGCTCGACGAGGACGAGTACGAGGCGATCAAGCGGCATCCGGCCGACGGCGCCGCGATCGTGTCCCACTTCAGCCGCCTGCACGATGCGGTGCCGATCATCCGGCACCACCACGAGCGCTGGGACGGTGGCGGGTATCCCGATCGCCTGTCCGACAACGCGATCCCACAGGAGGCTTGCATCGTCGGGCTTGCGGACGCCTGGGACGCGATGACGACCGATCGCCCTTATCGACTCGCGCTGAGCGTCGACGACGCAGCGACCGAGGTGCGGCGTTGTCGCGGGACGCAGTTCTCGCCGAGTGTCGTGGACGCGTTCTTCGCGGCCTTCCGGCGGAAGCCGTCTCTGTTCGAGCCGGACGCGCCGCCCAAACGTGGGGAGCCGGACCAGCCGGACCAGCCGTACCAGGTGGCAGCCACAGCCTGAGTTGTAGGCTCGGCGCGTGCAGCACGCGACCGCGCTGAACGTAACCGTCTGGGGCGACGGCGAGCCGGCGGTCCTCGTCCATGGCAGCTTCGGCTGGGGCGAA
>WNGJ01003526.1_pt1 | contig 16119 bp, 12 predicted proteins | sample 5400611 | NCBI WGS metagenome assembly WNGJ01 (sample SAMN13153375, study PRJNA577476) | soil metagenome | isolation source: 40 cm soil or saprolite under Garry oak tree replicate 1 | place: USA:California | collected 2016-06-15 | reverse complement strand
CTCGACAGCCAGCAGTTCGGCGACCGCATCGCCGGGCGGTTCTTCATGCGGGTGCATGTCGAGACGGTGCCCGGCACGCCGACGACCTATGAGTCCCTGTACGGCGGCTTCGCCCCGGTGGCGGCCGAGTTCGGCATGGAGTGGGAACTGCACGACACCGCCGTCCAGCCGCGGGTGCTGATCATGGTGTCCAAGGCCGGGCACTGCCTGAATGACCTGCTGTACCGGCGCGCGGCCGAGTCGCTCCGCATCGACGTCCCGCTGGTGGTCGGCAACCATCCCGACCTGGCGCCGCTCGCCGCGGCGCACGGCGTGCCGTTCGAGCACGTGCCGGCCGGCCCTGACCCGGCTAGCACTGATCCGGCTAGCCCTGACCCGGCTAGCCCTGACCCGGCTAGCACTGATCCGGCTAGTACTGGCTCGGTCGGCCCGCTGGCCGCGCAGCGGTCCGAGGGCCGCTTGCTCGACCTGGTCAGCGAGCTTGGCATCGACTTCGTGGTGCTGGCCCGCTACATGCGCATCCTGTCGCCCGAACTATGTGCCAAGATGGCCGGCCGCATTATCAACATCCACCACTCCTTCCTGCCTAGCTTTAAGGGAGCACGGCCCTACCACCAGGCGCACGCGCACGGCGTGAAGCTGATCGGCGCGACCGCCCATTACGTGACGGCCGACCTGGACGAGGGCCCGATCATCGAGCAGGAGGTCGCCCGGGTCGACCACTCGGACAGCCCCGAGGACCTCGCCGCCATCGGCCGCGACGCCGAGCGCGTCGCGCTCGCCCGCGCTGTGCGCTGGCACGCCGAGCACCGCGTCCTGCTCCACGGCCGCCGCACCGTCATCTTCCGCTGAACCGGGCAGCGATCGGGCGGATGATCTTAAGAAGCCGGACGGTGGCGCCGCCAGCGCCATTAGCCTTGGCGCCTTGACGGTACGCACCGTCCGTTTCCATTTCATCACCGTGAGCAACGCTTGCAATTATCTTAGCGCCAGCGTGCCTGACCACGGAAAATCTGCGCCTTACGGCCAGATAATTAGTGGATCACCTTCGCATCACGATTGCCTTCCGCGAGATCGCTCGTGTTCCCAAAGCGCGGGGTCGCGCCTTACTCTTGCAACGTTTAGCAAGAAACCCCTGGGTTGGCCATGGCCGTGGAGAGCCGTGTACGGGGCCCGTGAGCTGTTGGCACCGTGTGGGGCATGGCGCCCCGGTATTTTTCTCGCGAACGATCTTCGCCGAGCAGATTGAGGAGGAACAGGGTGGTGACTCACTTCCGCACGCGGGCCTTTGCCACTTTCGCGGGCGCTGTGGCCCTGACCATGCTGGCTGCCGCGTGCAGCTCATCCAAGGGCACTTCGGGGACGACGCCAGCGGCGCAGCAGGTGACGGCAGGCTGGCAGGGACTCAACCCGGGTACGGGAGCACCCCAGCGCGGCGGCACGCTGAACATGGTAGGCGTCAGCGATGTCAACTACATGGACTACGACTTCGCCTACTACACCACGGACATCCAGGTCATGCGCATGATGGAGCGCGGGCTCTACGGCTGGCCGGCCATCCCGGGCCACAACACCACCCCTGCGCCTGACCTCGCCACCGCCATGCCGGTGGTCAGCGATAACGGCCTGAAGCAGACCGTGACCATCCGCAGCGGGGTGATGTGGAACACGAGCCCGCCGCGGCCGGTGACCGCGGCGGACGTGGTACGCGGGCTCAAGCGGGCCTGCAACCCCAGCCCGGCTGCCTTCGGCGGCATGGCGGATTTCGAGGCCACGATCCAGGGCCTGAGCGCGTTCTGCACGGGCTACCCGGCCAAGTCGGCGACCGACGCGACCGTGATGAAGAAGTACATCGACGGCCACAATGTGTCCGGTATCACCGTCTCGGGTAACAGCATCACGTTCACGCTGACCAAGCCGGCGCCGTGGCTGGTCGGCGCGATGACGCTGGGGGCGTTCAACGCGACGCCGATCGAGGCCGAGAACGGCATACCTAACACCCCGGCCATCTACAACCACATGTACTCTTCGGGTCCCTACGCGCTCACGTCCTACACGCCCAAGAAGAGCATCCATTTGGTGCGCAACCCGCAGTGGCAGGCGAGTACCGACCCGCTGCGCAAGGCCTATGTGGACGCCATCAACGTGGACGAGACCGGCAACCAGACCACGATCTACCAGCAGATGCCCACCGGTTCGGCGTCGCTGGGGATGACCTTTGACTCGCTGTCCCCGCCCGCCGACTTCCCGAACATGATCAACACGATCAAGTCCGGCAGCCACAACGTGAACCTCGGCGCCACCTACAGCACGAACCCGTACCTGGTGTTCAACACGGTCTCGCCGAACAATGGCACCGCTCTGGGCAAGGCGGAGGTGCGCCAGGCCCTCTCCTACGGGATCGAGCGCAGCCAGCTGCAAAAGGTCATAGGCGGGTCCGTCATTAACCCCCCGCTCACGCACGTCCTGCCGGATGGCATCGACGGGTCGCAGGACGTGCCCAAGGGTTACAACCCGTACCCGTACAGCCAGGACAAGGCCAAGTCCATGCTGGCGGCCGCGGGCTTCACCGCCAGCCACCCGCTGCAGATCAAGTACCTGTACCGCAGCGACAGCCAGGGCGGCACGTCCCTCTTCAACAACGTCTCCAGCCAGCTGAACGCGCTGGGCTCGGTGAAGGTGACCGGCGTGCCGACCAACCAGTCGGACTTCTACGCCAAGTACCTGTACGTCCCCAACAGCAGCAGCAACCCGTCACCCGCCTACAAGGGCACCTGGGATATGGCGGGGGCGGGCTGGGGTCCGGACTGGTTCGGGAACTCGGCGGTGACGTTCTTCAACCCGCTGTACTCCAGCCCGGGCGGGTTCCCGGCGGACGGTGGCAGCAACTTCGGTTACTTCTCCAGCGCGACCGTCAACAACCTGATCAACCAGGCGCTGAGCCAGACCACCGAGGCGCAGGCCGACACGTTCTGGGCCCAGGCCGATCAGCAGGTCATGAAGGAGGCGGCGGTCTACCCGATCACCTCGGCGCTGCAGCTCGCCGAGCACGCGCCGTACGTGCACAACGCGGTGTACATGACCCAGTGGCAGAACTTCGACCCGACGAACGTCTGGCTGAGCAAGCCCGGCGGCTGATCGCAGCCATGGCCTCGCCGGCCGTCCCTTCCCTGGGACGGTCGGCGAGGCTACATTCAAGCTAAGGTGTCGGCCTGGCCAGCGGCGACACTATCGCCAGCGGGCCATTGACGCGTGAAAGGCAGACTGCGTGAGCCTGCTTGAGGTTGAAGACCTGCGTGTGTCGTTCAGCACGGCGGACGGCATCGTGCAGGCGGTACGCGGAGTTTCTTACCACATCGATGCCGGGCAGACCCTCGGCATCGTGGGTGAGTCAGGATCCGGCAAGAGCGTCTCCACCCAGACGATCATGGGACTGACCCGGGGGGCACGGATCTCAGGCCGTGCGCTGTTCGAGGGCCAGGACCTGCTGACCGCCAGGCCCGACCAGATGCGGGCGATCCGCGGCGCCAAGATCGGCATGATCTTCCAGGACCCGCTGACCAGCCTGCACCCGCTATACAAGGTCGGCTGGCAGATCGTCGAGATGATCAGGCTGCATGACCGCGAAATGAGCAAAGACCAGGCCAGGCAGCGGGCGGTGGAACTGCTCCGGCTGGTCGGCATACCGGAGCCGCAGCGCCGGGTTGACGACTACCCGCACCAGTTTTCCGGCGGGATGCGCCAGCGCGCAATGATCGCCATGGCGATGGCGCTGAACCCGGCGCTGCTCATCGCCGACGAACCCACCACTGCACTCGATGTGACCGTGCAGGCCCAGGTGCTCCGGGTGATCCACCGTATGCAAGAGCTGTTCGGCACCGCGGTCATCCTCATCACCCATGACCTCGGCGTGATCGCCGACGTCGCCGACGAGGTCCTTGTGATGTACGGGGGCAAGGTGATGGAGCGGGCCGACCGGCGGACGCTGTTCTTCGCTAGCCATCACCCTTATACCGAAGGTCTGCTGCAATCCCTGCCCGCATATGGCGGCGAGCGCGAGCGGCTGCGCCCGATCGCGGGTCAGCCGCCGAGCCTGCTCAACCCTCCGCCCGGCTGCCCGTTCGCGCCACGCTGTGTCTACGTCATGGACAGGTGCCGTACCGAGGAGCCCGCGCTCGATCCGGCCGGCGAGGAGCCGGGGCACCTCTCGGCCTGCTGGCTGCCGCACAACACCGCCGACCGTGACGCCATCCGCCGCCGCGTGGCGCACGTTGAGCTGGCCAGGTCGGCCGGGCCGGCCGGAGCGTGAGGGAACCCATGACAAGCGGCTCCATGAGTGACACGAACCCGGTGCTCGATGCGGCGCCCGTCGACGGTGATGACGTGCTGCTGCGGGTGGAGAACCTGGTCAAGTATTTCCCGGTCGGGTCCGCTCGGCCGTTCCAGAAGAAGGAGTACGTGCACGCCGTCGATGGCGTGAGCCTGACGGTCCGGCGCGGGCAGACCTTCGGCGTGGTCGGCGAGACCGGGAGCGGAAAGTCGACCCTGGCCAGGTGCATCGCCAGGCTATATGACATCACCTCCGGCCAGGTCGTCTTCGATGGCCGGGACATCTCCCGGATCTCCCAGCGGCGCATGCGGCCGCTGCGCCGGGAAATTCAGATGATCTTCCAGGACCCCATCGGCTCGCTGAACCCGCGCCGCCGGGTCGGATCCATCATCGGGGACCCCTACGCGATTCACGGCCTGGCCTCGGGTGCGGAGCGCAAGCGCCTGGTGCAGGAGCTGATGGAGCGGGTCGGGCTCAACCCGGAGCACTTCAACAGGTTCCCCGCGGAGTTCTCCGGCGGTCAGCGGCAGCGCATCGGGGTGGCCCGGGCGCTCGCCTTCCGGCCCAAGCTGATCATCTGCGATGAGCCGGTCTCGGCGCTAGACGTTTCCATCCAGGCACAGGTCATCAACCTGCTCGCCGATCTGCAAGCCGAGTTCGGGCTCACCTACATCTTCATCGCGCACGATCTATCCGTGGTGCGCCACGTCAGCAACTCCATCTCGGTCATGTACCTGGGCAAGATAACGGAAATCGCGCCCGCGGACGAGCTTTTCACGCGACCGCGTCACCCCTATACGGGTGCGCTGTTGTCCGCGGTGCCGGTCCCCGACCCGGATCTGTCCGACCGGCGGGAGCAGATCATCCTCGTCGGGGACGTGCCCTCGCCCATCGTGCCGCCGTCTGGCTGCCGGTTCCACCCACGGTGCCCCAAAGCCGTGCCGGTCTGCGTGGCGGAAGATCCGCCGCTCGAGCCGCGCCTCGGCGACGGCCCGGAGCACCCGGCCGCCTGCCACCGGCCGATGGAGGCAGGAGAGAACCTGGCCGAGTTCCAGCCCGCCATCGACGAAGCGGAGCGAATCATCGAAGCTGAAGGCAGCATCCTGCCGGACGGGGCCTTGTCCGGAGAGACTGGTGTGGCCGGCGCGCTGCCCGCGCGGCGGGAAGGAAGCAAGCCATGAGCATGGTGCCCGAGATCACGGGCAGGGAAGCGGGGGACGCGGCTCTCCTCCTGACTGGTGAGGCGCCGGCCGGGAAGAAGATCGAGGGACGCAGCCCGTGGCGCCTGGCCTATGAGCGGCTGCGCAGCGACCGCGCCGCCAAGATCGCCTTCGGCACGATTGTCGTGATCGTGCTCCTCGCGATCTTCGCCCCGGTATTCGCGGCGCTAGTAGGGCACGGGCCCAACCAGCAGTTCATTGACATCGGGGAGAACGCCAACGGCGGCCCGGTGGGGCCGAGCGGCACTTTCTTGTTCGGCACGGACAACAACGGGCGCGACCTGTTCGTCAGGGTCCTCTACGGCGCCAGGATCTCCCTTACCGTCGGCGTGCTCGCCACCGCGATCAGCGTCGCCCTGGGCGTGGTGTTCGGCCTGGCCGCGGGCTACCTCGGCGGGTTCGTAGACACCGTCATCGCGCGGGTCATCGATGTGATGCTGTCGATCCCGGCTCTGGTGATCGCGATCTCCATCGCCTACATTTCCGGCGCGAGCCTCGGGCTGGTCATCGTCTTGGTGGGCGTGCTCAGCTTCACCTTTCTCGCCCGCATCGTCCGGGGCCAGGTGATCTCGATCAAGGGGAAGGAGTACATCGAGGCGGCCAGAGCACTTGGTGCGCGGCCGTGGCGGATCATGTTCATCGACCTGCTGCCGAACGTGATGGCGCAGGTCATCGTGTACGCCTCGCTCCTGATCCCGGCTGCGATCGTGTTTGAAGCGTCGCTGTCGTTCCTCGGTGTGGGCGTGCCGCCCCCGACGGCCGACTGGGGGGAGATGATCAGCACGTCAGCAGGCTATTACCAGTATGGGTACTGGTGGTTCCTGTTCTTCCCCTCGGTGGCGCTGCTGATTACCACGCTCGCCTTCAACATCTTCGGTGACAGTGTCCGCGACGCGTTCGATCCGCGCGGCGGCGGACTCTTCGTCTAGGGAGCCTTCGTGACCTGGTTTCTGATACGCAGGACCGCGCAGGCCATCCTGGTGCTCGTGGTCTCATCCATTGTCGTTTTCCTCCTTTTCTTCGTCGGCCCCGGGCCAGGCCAGGTGGCCAGGACGTTCGCGGGCCGGCTGGCCACGGCGGCCCGCGTCGCGCAGATCAAGCATGAGTTGCATCTTGACCAGCCGCTGTACCTGCAATACGCCCACTGGGCGGGGAACCTGCTGCATGGCAACTTCGGCTACGACTACTACAAGGGCCAGTCGGTTCGCTCGGTGATCGCCCAGGCCGCTCCGGCAACCATTTCGCTGGTTCTCGGCGCCGCAGTAATCTGGATTAGCTACGGCGTATTCAGCGGGATCGTCTCGGCGGTGAAGTCCCGGTCCTTGATGGACCGGACCTTTACGGCGGCAGCGCTATTCTTCTACTCGATGCCGACCTTCGTCCTCGGCTTCTCCCTGCTATGGATATTCGCCTATAAGCTCAGCCCGGTTACCACGTTCTTCCCGTTCCACGGGTACGTGTCCATCACCACGAACCCGGGCCAGTGGTTCGAGTACCTCATCCTTCCCTGGCTCACCCTCGCCCTGGTGACCTCGGCCACCTATACGCGGCTGACCCGCGGGTCCATGCTGGACACATTGGGTGAGGACTACATCAGGACCGCCCGGTCCAAGGGCATGAGTGAAAACCGCGTGATCACGAAGCATGCGCTGCGTGCCTCGCTCACGCCGGTGGTTACCCTGGCGGGCCTCGACATCGGCGTTACGCTCGGCGGAGCCGTCATCACCGAGACGCTCTTCGGCATACCCGGACTTGGCTGGACTGTCGTCCAGGCGATCAACCAGCAGGACCTGCCCGTCATCATGGGCATCGTGATCCTGGCCACGGTCTTCGTCGTCGTCGCGAACCTGATCGTGGATATTCTCTACGCCGTGCTCGATCCTCGCGTCCGCTTGTACTGACTCCAGAAGGCCCGGCCTGGCGAGTATCTGCGTCATTCTCTTGCCCTGACGGCGGATGATGCCGATACTCCATTCATGGGAGGGTCGACGGCGGACACGCCCACAACGCCCGAATTCCTCCGCGCCTCCGACGCGGAGCGCGATCACGCGGTCAGCGAGCTCAGGGACGAGTTCGCCGAGGGTCGTCTGTCGCACGAGACCTTCATGTACCGCATGCAGAGCGCCCTCGACGCGCGGAACCGCGGCCAGCTGGCGGGCCTGTTCACCGACCTGCCGCCGCGCCGTCCCGGGCTGCTGGCCCGGATCCGGGCCGCGCTGCGGGGCGAGGATCCCGCCGGGCGCGACGGCCGGCCGGACGGGGACCTGGGTATCCCGGGGACCCAGCGGATCGCCGGACCCCCGTACGGGCCTGGGCCCCAGGGGATTCCCTGGGGACCGCGCGGCCAGGTGAGCCCCGCGGCGCCACCACCCGTTGCCGCCACTGACCCGGCGCCGCTGTTCTTCCCGCCGGGCAGCGGGGTCCGGTTCACCATCGGGCGGACCCGCGACTGCGATCTGTGCCTGACCGACTTGTCGGTGTCCCGGATGCACGCCCTGCTGGTCCGGCGCGAGGACGGCTGGGTGCTTAGCGACCTGGGATCGCACAACGGCACCAGGCTTAACGGCTGGCTGATCCGCGAGCCCGTCGGGGTGCACGCGGGCGACCGGGTGGAGTTCGGCTCGATGGCGTTCATCATCCAGGGCGATCCCCCGCCGGCGGAGCCGCCCGCCGCCGGCGAGGAGCCGGGGCTTACCGGCACGGGGCCTTAGGGGTAAAGGACGCAGAACCGACTAGAGTCGGGAAGCGTGACGACGGTTCTACTGGTCCGGCACGGGCTCACCGCGACGACCGGTCACGTGCTGACCGGCTGGACGCCGGGCATACCGCTCGACGACCGCGGCCAGGCTCAGGCGGGCGCCCTGGCGGCCAGGCTGGCCCCGCTCCCGCTCGACGCCATCGTCAGTAGCCCGCTGGAACGCTGCCAGCAGACCGCGGCGGCGATCGCGGCGACCAGGGATGGCCAGCAGGTCCTCACCGACGACCGGGTGGGTGAGTGCCACTACGGCGACTGGACCGGCAAGCCGCTGAAGAAGCTGGCGCAAGAACCGCTCTGGCGCGTGGTGCAGGCCCATCCGAGCGCGGTGACGTTCCCCGGCCCGGACGGTGAGTCCATGCCGGACATGCAGCACCGGGCGGTGGCCGCGGTCAGGCAGTGGAATGCCAGGCTCGGTAAGGACGCTACCTATCTCATCTGCTCGCACGGAGATGTCATCAAGGCCATCGTCGCAGATAGCCTGGGATTGCATCTCGACCAGTGCCAGCGGATCCAAGCCGATCCCTGCTCGCTGACCGTGATCAGGTATACGCCGCTGCGACCCTTCCTGGTCCGGATGAACGACAGAGGAGGTGGGGTGGATGACCTCAAGCCACGTGCGGAGGGCCACGCCCACGGTCGCGGCGCGGCCCAAAGTGAGGCGGCCCAAAGTGAGGCGGCCCAGAGCGAGGCGGCCCAGAGCGACGGAGCGGTCGGCGGCGGCTCGGGCGGAGCGGGCGGAGCGGATCCCGGCGGGCCGGCGGACGGGCGGGCGGACATGGTGAACGGTGCCAGCAGCATCCCGGCAGGCGCAGCTGCGACAAGTGGCCAGCAGTCGGCGGACACGCGAGGATAGGACTATGCCGGTCTATTTTTATGACCCGCCGGACAGGTTCGTGGCCGGCGCGGTGGGTCAGCCAGGAGAACGGATCTTCTACCTGCAGGCGACTTCCAACGGTCGCGTGACCAGCGTCGTTCTGGAGAAATTCCAGGTGAGCCTGCTAGCCGAACGTATTGACGAGCTTCTGGATGAGGTGCTCAGGCGCACCGGCGGATCGCCGGAAGTGCCCGCCGCCGCCCCCGCTGGGCTGCAGGACGACGCGCCGCTCGATCTCCCCCTGCTCGAGGACTTCCGGGTGGGCGCTATCGCCCTGGCCTGGGATGGCGATGGCGGCATGGTCGTCATCGAGGCGCAGGAGGAATCGGACGAGCCGGTGGAGCCGCTGGCCGAGGATCTGCCCGCCGACGGGCCGGGGGTGCTGCGGGTCCGGATCACGCCGGGCGCCGCCCGTGCCTTCGCCCAGCGTGCGGCCAAGATCGTGTCGGCGGGCCGGCCGCCGTGCCCGCTGTGCGGCCTGCCGCTGGACACCGACGGGCATGTCTGTCCCCGGCAGAACGGTCACCGCGTCGGCCATGCTTGAGCATAAGCGATCAGCGCCGGACGATGACGACGGCGAGCAGGCGACGCTCGATCTGCTCGCCAGCGGGCAGCTAGAGATCGAGGGACGGCTGGTGGACGCGTCCAACGCGACGCTGTACTGCACGATCCCGACCAACGGCCGGGTCCCGAAGAACCCGAGGACGGCCCCGGCCGCGAAGGCCGCGGGCAGCTCACCCGGCCAGGTCGCCTGCGTCTACAAGCCGATCGCGGGGGAGCGCCCGCTGTGGGACTTCCCGATGGGCACGCTGGCCGGCCGGGAGGTCGCGGCCTACGTGGTGTCGCGCGCGGCCGGCTGGGACGTGGTCCCGCCCACGGTCATGCGGGACGGGCCGTTCGGCCCCGGCATGTGCCAGCTGTGGATCGACCACGATACCGACGTGGACCTGATCGGCCTGTCGCGCCGCAGCGACCATGCGGGCCTGCGCGACATGGCCGTGTTCGACGCGGTGGTGAACAACGCCGACCGGAAGATCGGTCACCTGCTGCCGGTCGCGGACGGGCACCTGTACGGCTGCGACCACGGCGTGTGCTTCGCCGAGGACTATAAGCTGCGCACCGTGTTGTGGCAGTGGCGGGGCAAGACCTTGCCCAGGCGCTCGCTGGAGGCGCTGCGCCACCTGAACGGCCAGCTCAGCGAGGGCGGCCTGGATGCCGAACTGACTCCGCTGCTGACCGCGAGCGAGATCACCGCGACCAAGATCAGGGTGGAGACACTGCTCAAGCACCGGGTCCACCCGTACCCGCCCGCCGACTGGCCCGCCGTCCCCTGGCCCCCGGTTTAGCGCGAGCCGACCTAGCAGCCCTAGGACTCCCCGGCGCCTCCGTGGCGCCTGAAGTAGCGCTCGAACTCGCGGGCGATCGCGTCGCCGCTCGCCTCTGGCAGGTCCATCGCGTCCTTGGCCTCTTCCAGAGTCCGCACGTAGTCGGCGACCTCGGAGTCCTGCTGGGCGAGCTCGTCCACGCCGCGCTCCCAGGCGCGTGCCTCCTCGGGCAGGTCGGCCAGCGGCAACGGCACGTCCAGGATGTCCTCGACGCCGCGCAGCAAGGCCAGCGTGGCCTTCGGGCTCGGCGGCTGCGCCACGTAGTGCGGCACCTGCGCCCAGAGCGAGACGGTCGGGATGCCCGCCGCGGTGCAGGTGTGCTGCATCACCCCGACGATCCCGGTGGGGCCCTTGTAGTCGGTAAGGCCGACGCCGATCTCGGTGCCGAGCTTGGCACTCGACGAGCCGACGGACACCGGCACCGGCCGGGTGTGCGGCGCGTCGGCGAGCAGGGCGCCGAGCAGGATGATCAGCTCCACGCCAAGGCTTTCCAGGCCCTCCACCAGCTCCTCGCTGAACGCCCTCCAGCGCATGTTCGGCTCGATGCCGTGCACCAGGACCACGTCGCGGGACAGCCCGGTCGGCGGCACGGAATCATCGGACGGCCGGGCGCGGGCGAGCGAGATCCTAGTCGTCGGCCAGATCAGCCGCTGGGTCTGGCCGCCCTCGATCTCGACCACTGGCCGGTTGACCTGGAAGTCGTAGAAGTCTTCGGGATCGATGGCGCCGACGGGGGTCGCCTGCCAGGCGATGCCCAGGTGGTTGACCACCCCGCTGGCCGCCTCGCCCGCGTCGTTCCAGCCCTCGAACCCGGCGACGGCGACCGGAGATGCGAGTTCGCCGATGTCGTTGAACTCGATAACTCGTCACCTCCCACCCCTAGCGAACACCGCGCAGGCCGTCCCTATAGCCTACGTGCTCGGGCTTGCTCGTTGGGTGACCGGTCGGCGTGTCCGTCGCGCGGCCGAGGGAACCGCGGCCTAGGGAACCATTGCGCAGCCGCCTAGAATATTGCGCAGCCGCCTAGAATAGGGGCCAATGAGCACGCTACGAGCCGCCCTTGCCGAGCGAGTCGTGGTGGCAGACGGGGCCATGGGGACCATGCTCCAGGCGAGTGACGCCACCGTGGAGGATTTCGCAGGCTACGAAGGCTGCAACGAGATCCTGAACGTGACCCGGCCTGACATCGTGACCGGGATCCACGAGGCCTACCTGGAAGCCGGCGCGGATTGCGTCACCACCAACTCGTTCGGCGCCAACCTGGGCAACCTGGGCGAGTACGGAATCGCGGAGCGGATCGCCGAGCTGTCCGAGGCGTCCGCCAGGCTCGCCCGCGCCGCCGCCGACCGCTGGGCCACTGCGGCCCGCCCGCGCTGGGTGCTCGGCTCGATCGGCCCCGGCACCAAGCTGCCCACCCTCGGCCACACCACGTTCCGCGAGCTGCGCGACACCTACCAGGTCAACGCCGAGGCCCTGCTGCGCGGCGGCGCCGACGCCCTGATCATCGAGACCTGCCAGGACCTGCTTCAGGCCAAGGCGGCCATCATCGGGGCGAAACGAGCGATCGCCGGCCTGGCCGCGGACGCGCTGGTCATCGCCCAGGTCACCATCGAGACCACCGGGGCGATGCTGCTCGGCAGCGAGATCGCCGCGGCGCTGACCGCGCTCGAGCCGCTCGGCATCGACATGATCGGGCTGAACTGCGCCACCGGCCCCGGCGAGATGAGCGAGCACCTGCGCTACCTGGCCGCGCACGCCCGGATCCCGATTTCCTGCGAGCCGAACGCGGGCCTGCCCATGCTCACCTCGGACGGCGCGCGCTACCCGCTGACCCCGGCGCAGCTCGCCGACGCCCACGACAGGTTCACCAGGGAGTTCGGCCTGTCCCTGGTGGGCGGCTGCTGCGGGACCACCCCCGAGCACACGGCCGCGCTGGCTGGCCGGCTGGCCGGCCGGCCACCTGTCAGCCGCAAGCCGCGCCCTGAGCCCGGGGTGGCCTCGCTCTACCAGCACGTGCCGTTCCGCCAGGACACCGCGTTCCTGTCAATCGGCGAGCGGACCAACGCCAACGGGTCCAAGGCCTTCCGCGAGGCGATGCTCGAGGGCCGGTTCGAGGACTGCGTGCAGATCGCGCGGTCACAGACCAGGGACGGGGCTCACCTGCTCGACGTGTGCGTGGACTACGTGGGCCGGGACGGCGCCGCCGACATGCGGGAGATCGTCGGCAGGTTTGCCACCGCGGCCACGCTTCCGCTGGTGCTCGACTCGACCGAGCCTGCCGTGATCGAGGCGGGCCTGGAGATGACCGGCGGCCGCGCGGTCATCAACTCGGTCAACTACGAGGACGGCGACGGGCCAGACTCGCGGATCGCGCGGATGATGCCGCTGGCGCGCGAGCACGGCGCCGCCGTGATCGCGCTGACCATCGACGAGCAGGGCCAGGCCCGCACCGCCGAGTGGAAGGTCGCCGTCGCCGAGCGGCTGATCGCGGACCTGACCGGGAACTGGGGGATGCGGGTCGAGGACATCATCGTCGACTGCCTGACGTTCCCCATCGCCACCGGCCAGGAGGAGACGCGGCGCGACGCGATCGAGACCATCGAGGCGATCGCCGAGCTCAAGCGCCGTTACCCGGACGTGCAGACGACGCTGGGCGTATCCAACGTGTCGTTCGGCCTCAAGCCTGCCGCCCGCGCCGTGCTGAACTCTGTCTTCCTGGCCGAGTGCACGCGGGCGGGCCTGGACTCCGCGATCGTGCACGCGGCGCGGATCATGCCCATCGCCCGGCTATCCGACGAGCAGCGGCAGGTGGCGCTCGACCTCGTGTACGACCGGCGCCGGGAAGGTTACGACCCGCTGGCCCGGCTGCTCGAGCTGTTCGAGGGGGTGGACGCGGCCGACCTGAAGGCGAACCGGGCCGCGGAGCTGGCCGGGCTGCCGCTGTGGGAACGGCTGAAGCGGCGGATCATCGACGGGGAGCGCGCTCTTGGGGGCGGGCTCGAGGCTGACCTGGACGCCGCGCTGGCCCAGCGGCCCGCCCTGGAGATCGTCAACGACGTGCTGCTCGACGGCATGAAGACGGTAGGCGAGCTGTTCGGCTCGGGGCAGATGCAGCTGCCGTTCGTGCTGACCTCCGCCGAAGTGATGAAGGCCTCGGTGGCCTACCTCGAGCCGCACATGGAGCGCAGCGGCGAGGAGGGCAAGGGCAAGATCGTGCTCGCCACGGTCAAGGGCGACGTGCACGACATCGGCAAGAACCTGGTCGACATCATCTTGTCCAACAACGGCTACGACGTCGTGAACATCGGGATCAAGCAGCCCATCTCGGCGATCGTGGCGGCGGCCGAGGAGAACGACGCGGACGTCATCGGGATGTCCGGGCTGCTGGTCAAGTCGACCGTGGTGATGCGGGACAACCTGGCCGAGCTGAACTCGCGGGGCCTGGCCGGGCGCTGGCCGGTGCTGCTCGGCGGGGCCGCGCTCACCCGGGCCTACGTGGAGCAGGACCTGGCCGCGGTGTTCGACGGCCAGGTCAGGTACGCCAGGGACGCCTTCGAAGGGCTGCGGCTGATGGACGCGGCGATGGCGGTCAAGCGCGGCGAACCGGGAGCCAAGCTCCCTGAGCTGCGGACCCGCAAGGTCAGAGCCACGGCGACCGCCCGCGGACGCGAGGACGGGACCGAGGCGGAAAACCAGGCCCGTTCGGACATAAACACCGACGGGCCCGTGCCGGACGTGCCGTTCTTCGGGACTGAGGTGATCAAGGGCGTCCCGCTGGCCGAGTACGCCGCCTACCTGGACGAGCGCGCCCTGTTCATGGGCCAGTGGGGGCTGAAGCCGACCCGCGGGGGCGGGACCACATACGAGGAACTGGTGGAGACCGAGGGCCGGCCCAGGCTGCGCCTGTGGCTGGAGCGGATGCAGACCGAGGGACTGCTCGAGGCGGGCGTGGTCTACGGGTACTTCCGGTGCGTGAGTTCGGGAAATGACCTGATCGTGCTCGGCCCGGACGGGGAGACCGAGCTCGAGCGGTTCAGCTTCCCCCGGCAGCGCCGCGACCGGCGGCTGTGCCTGGCCGACTTCTTCAAGCCGCAGGGCGGCGGGCAGACCGACGTGGTCGCGTTCCAGCTCGCCACCATGGGGCCGCGGGTGTCCCAGGCGACCGCCGAGCTGTTCGCCAAGAACGCCTACCGTGAGTACCTCGAGCTGCACGGCCTGTCCGTCCAGCTCGCCGAGGCGCTGGCCGAGTACTGGCACGCGCGGGTACGGCGCGAGCTTGGCTTCGCCGGCTCCGATCCCGAGGACCTGGACGGCTTCTTCCGGGTCGGCTACCGCGGCGCGCGGTACTCGATCGGCTATCCCGCCTGCCCGGACCTGGCCGACCGGGCCAAGATGGTCCGCCTGCTCCAGCCGTCGCGGATCGGCGTCGAGCTGTCCGAGGAGATGCAGCTGCATCCCGAGCAGTCCACCGACGCGATCGTCGTCCATCACCCCGAGGCGAAATATTTCAGCGCATGACTAACGGAGACGCCCCCGGCGTCGCGGTGCTGTTCGACATGGACGGGCTGCTTGTCGACTCCGAGCCGCTCTGGCTGAAGGCCGAGACGGCCGTCATGGCCAGGCTCGGGGCCGACTGGACCGCCGCGGACCAGGCCCAGCTGCTCGGCGGCAGCCTGGACCGCACGGTGAGCTACCTGCTGGCCAAGGCGAGGCGGCCCGCGCCGCCCGAGCTGGTCGCGGAGTGGCTCATGTCCGGCATCACCGAGCTGGTCCGCGACCGCGGCGTGCCGGTCCAGCCGGGTGCGCGCGAGCTGCTGGCCGAGGTCGCGGCGGCCGGCCTGCCGCACGCGCTGGTGACCGGGTCCGAGCGCCGGTTCATGGACGTGGTGCTGGCCCGCACCGGGATGCGGTTCGACGCGCTGGTGTGCGCCGATGACGTCAGCGTGACCAAGCCCGACCCGGAGCCGTACCTGCTCGCGGCCAAGCTGCTCGGCGCCGACCCGGCCCTCTGCTTCGCCCTGGAGGACTCGCCGAACGGCGTGGCCTCCGCCGAGGCCGCCGGCTGCCGCGTCATTGCCGTTCCTTCGCTCGTCCCGATCGAGCCTGCACCGGGCCGTACCGTGGTCCGGTCGCTGCTCGACCTGCGGGCGGACGGCGACGGGGTGTGGGTGAGGTAGAGCAGCCGCCAGGCCCATCCCGGGGGTTAACCCCAGCGCCCCGCACACCAATCACGACTTAGACTCGAAAGAGAGCCGCGGGGAGGTGCGCGTGTCCACGTACGACAAGATCGCCTGGCTGCCACTATGCGGAGGCCTGACCGGGCTCGGCCTGGTGCTGAGCTATCTCGCCATGCGGCGGCGCGGCATCGGTTCCGGCCTGCGCGGGGTCGCCTGGTCGCTGCTGCCGCTGGCCGCCTACCTGACCGGCTCGATCGAGATGTTCTGGAAGATGGGCGTCGCGATCGGAGACTTCGCCAAGGGCTTCGTGTTCTCGCCGCGGGTGTGGTCGGGGATCGCGCTGGCCGGGGTGGCCGTGGTGCTGTTCGTGGCGTC
>WNGJ01005819.1_pt1 | contig 16123 bp, 14 predicted proteins | sample 5400611 | NCBI WGS metagenome assembly WNGJ01 (sample SAMN13153375, study PRJNA577476) | soil metagenome | isolation source: 40 cm soil or saprolite under Garry oak tree replicate 1 | place: USA:California | collected 2016-06-15 | reverse complement strand
CGGTCGTCTCGATGGGGTTGCGATCCCGGGGCGAGTGCGTGCGGCCGCCCTGCCACGGTTATCTGTTCGTGATCCAGCAACTTACGGAAGTCCGGCCGGGATGCCAAGACCCCGGCATGGCCATTTACCAAATAGTTCTCACGGGCTATATGCACGTCCGAAAATAGTCACTCTCTGGATGCGGTCATGTTCTGACCGTCACAGTCGGGCACTTTTATGCCCACTGGCGGTAACTTAAGGTAATACTTCCGATTTATCTGTGATTCGGCGGGATTCGTGGGCCTCGATGGGTCAGGGCTCGATGCCCTCCCGCGATGGCTGTGGTTACTTGCCATCGCGGCGTACCCTAAGTCGCGTGCAGGGTGCAGAGACGATTTTCACCCGGACGAGCGTACTCGGACGCCTCGTCGCGTTCGCCATCGCCGGCGGGGTGCTCGCGGCGGCCATGGTGATCCCGGTGGTGGCCGCGACCGGGGTCCTGGTCAGGAACGAAGCCGACAAGTTCACCACCTTGTCGCTGAGCAGCGCGGGCCTGCCCCAGCGGTCGGAGATCCTGGACCGGTACGGCCACCTCCTCGCCTACGTGTACGGCATAGACGCGCCTTACTACAACAGCGCCACCAGCGCGGGGAAGCTCAAGTACTTCGGCTGGGACCGGCAGCCGGTCGGCTACGACCAGATCTCGTCCAACATGGCGAACGCGGTCGTCGCCATCGAGGACTCCAGGTACTGGCTGCACGGCGCGATCGACCTGCGCGGCACCATCCGGGCCGCGGTGAACGACCTCCAGCACAAGGCGGTCCAGGGCGGTTCCACCATCGCGCAGCAGTACGTGAAGAACGTGCTCCTGCTCGCGGCGGAGAAGGCGGAGAACAGCCAGGCCCTGCAGGCCGCGAACGCCGAGACGCTGAGCCGCAAGCTGAACGAGCTGCGGATGGCGGTGGCCGCCGAGCACCAGCAGTCCAAGCAGGACATCCTGGCCGGCTACCTGAACAACGCCTACTTCGGCAACCTCGCGTACGGGATCGAAACCGCCGCCGAGACGTACTTCGGGACCAGCGCGGCGAAGCTGTCAATGACCCAGGCCGCCACCCTGGCCGGCATCGTGGAGAACCCCTCCGCCTACAACCCCGTCAAGAATCCCGGGCTGGCCCTCACCCGCCGCAACACCGTGCTGGCCAGGATGGCCCAGACCAACAATGGGCTCACCGCCGCGCAGGCCACGGCCGAAGAGGCCAAGCCGCTCGGCCTGAAGTTCAATATCCCCGACAGCGGCTGCCAGTCCAGTTCGGTGGGATCGGGCGGCTTCTTCTGCCAGTACGTGGAGGAGGTCTTCCTGCACGATCCGGCCTACGGCAAGACCCCGATGGACCGGGCCAAGCTGCTGACCACCGGCGGCCTGAAGATCTACACCACGCTGAACCCGCAGGACCAGCAGGCTACCAACACCGCGGTGAACTACGTGGAGCCAGGCAATAGCAAATACTGGAACCCGGGCCACAACGCGGACACCGAGGCCGTGGTGCAGCCCGGCACCGGCCAGGTCATGGCGATCGCCGAGAACAAGCCGTACGGCACGAACCATGGCGAGACCGAGATCAACTACGCGGTGAACAGCGGGTACGGCGGCAGTTCCGGGGTCCAGACCGGTTCCTCGTCCAAGCTGTTCACCCTGATCACCGCGCTCAAGCAAGGGACGCCCTTCGGCGCCACCCTGCATGCACCTGGCAGCACGACCGTGACCGGCTACACCAACTGCCAGGGCGGCCCGGCCGGCTACTACCAGGGCCAGGCGGGCGCGTTCAACGTGACGAACGCGGAAGGCCCGCAGTCCGACTCCAATCAGTCCCTGTACACCGGCACCGTCCAGTCCGTCAACGTGTACTTCGCCGAGCTCGAAAAGCAGGTCGGCCTCTGCAACGTAGTGCGCACCGCGGCCAGTATGGGGCTGACCAGGGCCGACGGCACGTCTTTGCTCAAGCGCGACGGCGGCCAGGACTCGGCGGACAACATTCCCTCGTTCACGCTGGGCTCGGTAAACGTCTCCCCGCTGTCCATGGCGGCCGCGTACGCCACCGTCGCGGCGCGCGGCATGTACTGCGCGCCCGTCGCCATCGGCAAGATCACAGACAACACCGGCAAGAGCCTGTCCGTGCCGTCGGCCAACTGCCACCGGGTCTTCCCCGCGGTGGTCGCCGACGCCGTGAGCTACATCCTGCAGGGCGTCCTGACCAGCGGCACCGCGGCGAACCTGGGCGGCCTGGCCGGCCGCCAGTCGGCGGGCAAGACCGGCACTTCGAACGTGGAGGGTGGCGGCGGCACCCCGTACGCCGCCTTCGCCGGATACACGCCCAACCTGGTGGGCTACGTCTCGGTGTTCAACCCCATCTCCCCGACCGGCAGGACGATGACCGGCCTGACCGCCTGCTACCGGACGGAAGGCGGCGGCCAGTTGTGCCCGGGTGAGATGTTCGGCGCGAACGCGCCCGGGTCGACCTGGCACATGACGTTCGACCACGCCGCCCTCGGCAAGGTCACCTACTTCGTGCCGGTCCCGCCGGACAGCCCGCTCTGGGGCATGGGCAACGGCCAGTCCGTCCAGCAGCCGAAGAAGCCGAAGAAGGGCCACGGCCACGGAGGCGGCGGCGGTAACGGCGGCGGAGGTAACGGCGGCGGTGGCGGAGGTAACGGCGGCGGCCCCGGCCGCCCATGAGGTACGACTGATCGGGACCGCCGCATTTCCGGCGGCCGCTTCTAGGTCGCTTCAGCCCGAGCCCAGGCGGCGGCGGACCTCGGCGGCGACCCGCGCCCCGTCGGCCCGGCCCGCCACCCGCGGGGTCAGCGTCTTCATCACCTGGCCCATGCCCTTCATCCCGGTCGCCCCGGTCTCGGCGATGGCCGCGGCGACCAGCTCAGCGAGTTCGTCGTCGCCGAGCTGGGCGGGGAGGTAGTCGGCGAGGACGTCTCCCTCGGCCCGTTCGGCCGCCGCCTGCTCGGCCCGGCCGGCCGCGCCGAACGCCTCGGCCGCCTCCCGGCGCTTCCTGGCCTCGCGGGTGAGCACCTTCACGATCTCCTCATCGCTCAGGTCACGGGCCGAAGCGCCCGCCACCTCCTCGTTGGTGATCGAGGTCAGCGCCATCCGCAGGGTGCGCAACCGCACCTGATCGCGCGCCCGCATCGCGTCGTTCAGGTCCGCGCGCAGCCGGTCTTTCAGTTCAGCCACACGCCCATCCTAGGAACCGGGCTGCGGCGGCGAGCAGTCGGTGGCATACCCGGCCTCATGGCACCATGGGACCGTGAGACTGCGAACTCTTATCCCGGTCACCGCCGGCCTCGGCGCCGCCACGGTCGGCTACGTCACGGTGATCGAGCGGAACTGGTTTGCCCTGCGCCGGTACGAGGTGCCGGTATTGCCGCCCGGCTCGGCGCCGCTGCGCGTGCTGCACATCTCCGACACGCATCTCACCCCCGGCCGCAAGCGGCTCATGGCCTGGGTCCGGTCGCTGGACGAGCTCGACCCTCATCTGGTGGTCAACACCGGAGACTCCATCTCGCACCAGCAGTCCGTCCCGTGCTTTCTCGACGCCCTGGGGCCGCTCCTAGACCGGCCCGGCGTGTTCGTGCTCGGTTCCAACGACATGTACGCGCCCGAGCCGCGCAACCCGGCTCGCTATCTGATGGGGCCGAGTTCTCGCTGGCACATACGCAAGGAACCCGACCTGCCCTGGGAGAAGCTCCGCGACGACCTGACCGCGGCAGGCTGGCTGGACCTCAACAACCAGCGCGGGCGGCTGACCGCCGGAGGACTCGACGTCGCCCTGGCCGGGGTGCACGACGCGCACATCAAGCGTGATCGCTACGAGAAGATCGCGGGCCAGGCCGATCGGGCCGCGGACCTGCGCATCGGGGTCATGCATTCACCCGAGCCGAGATTGCTCGACCGGTTCGCGGCGGACGGCTACGACCTCCTGCTCGCCGGGCACACCCACGGCGGGCAGTTGTGCGTACCGTTCTACGGCGCGCTGGTCACCAACTGCGGGATCGAACGCGAGCGGGTCCGCGGCCTGCACCGGCACCCCGCAGACGGCCCGGCCTGGCTGCACGTTTCCGCCGGGATTGGCACGTCGCCGTGGGCCCCGGCCAGGTTCGCCTGCCGCCCGGAGGCCACCCTGCTCACCCTGACGCCGCGCTAGGTCTTTCGTGTTAGCTGGCGCTCTACTTAGCAATACGCGAGCAGGCCCGCGCTTCCGCTAGACTGTCGAAGTCTCGCGCGGTACCGGTGAGGTTCGGCGCGGGCGGGGTGTAGCGCAGCTTGGCAGCGCGCTTCGTTCGGGACGAAGAGGCCGCCGGTTCAAATCCGGCCACCCCGACCAGCTCAGAAGGTATGCGACTCCCACCAGACCTGCGTACCGCCGGTGCTTTTATGCGACATGCTCGCTTTGCGCCGTCATAACGGTGCCCGCCGCCCGTATCAGATGTATGGGCATCTATGGAACCGAGGCAAAAATCCACAACGCGGTGACGAATTTCAGGATCTGGAGCGACCCCCGGGCAGTTGGCGGCGGCCAGTCGCCAGCCGGATCGGCAGGCGCTTCGTGATCCGCTTCGCCGGCGCCGTCCTCACCGCCAAGGGGCCGCTCGTCAGCACAGCAGTTCGGAGCCCGGCGGAGACCATCGCCCAGGCCTGGAAGACCCACCACCGCGCCCTGGAGGCCTCCTGGCCGGAATCCGGCGGCAGGCACATCGCCGCCGTCATCACCGACCTGCGCGGAGCCCTGGACCTGTACGAGGCACTGCTGAACAAGGACATCCGCCCGGCATCGGAATGGCCCGAGCTCGCCGGTGACCCGAAGGCGCCGGCCACGGCCCTGGAATGGGCCGCGAGGGACGCGGCCGACTGGGAGGCGGAACTGGTCCGGGTGTTCCCGGCCTGCGCCGGGGAGACGGCCGCGTCTGCATGTTGACAGTCCGGGCGGTTGGTGGGGGCTGCGTGGCCCGAACGGGTGATCGAGGGAGATGACGGCCCACCCGCCGGGCCGGAGGGCTGAGGCGAACGATCGCAGCGGAACGCTCCAGTCGGCGACGTAGTGCAGCGCAAGGGAGCAGGTGATTCCATCGAGCGACCTGGGTTCCAGCGGCAGTGGCTCGGCCAGGTCGGCGACCAGGAACCGGCCTCGTCCGGCACAGCGACGCTCAGCTTCCTCGATCATCCGGGGGCTGATGTCGACGGCGACAATGGCGGCGCCCTGTTCTAGCAGCCATTGTGCCTGGGCTCCGGATCCGCAGCCGGCGTCCAGCACTGTGGCGCCGTGCAAGTCGCCGGGCACCAGTGCCCTGAGAGCAGGCCGCTCCAGGAGCCCGTTAAATGGCCCTTCGTCGGTGGTCGATGACCAGACTGCCGCCAGTCGGTCGTACGCCTCGCGGGTTCGCTCCCTGTGCTCAGCTTGGTTATCTGGCATTTCATTGGTCACCGGCAGAGCTTAGCCAGAGCGGTCATGATGGACCGGCGGTATCGGCCGGTATGCCGGGTTTCCCGCCCGTTAAGTCCTGGATAGCCGGCTCCCGGACGGCTGCTTCGCTAGCGCCGGAGCCGCAACGGAAGTCAACGCGGAGCGCCCGTCTTCCGGCAGGCGAGTGAGCCGGAGAACGTAAGAGACCTGGGTTTTGCGTGGATGCGTGCGGAATTACGGGCCTGTCCATGCCGTCCATCCCGGCGTAAGCTGCGGTCCTAAGTACGCGCCACCGGGCAAGGTCCTCGCGGTCGATCTCAGCCAGAGGACACTCCAGTGGGCCAGGCGCAGGGGGAAGCGCGGACCGGCGCAGCCGCATCCAGGGGAGGGGCAGTCATGCGAGTCATGGCCAAGATCACGATCCCAGTCGAGTCCGGTAGCCGGGCGGTCAAGGACGGGAGTATCGGTGCGCTGATCCAAGGCACCGCGGAACGCTGGAAGCCGGAGGCGATGTACTTCGGCACCTTCGAGGGGAAGCGGACCGCCTTCATGGTGTTCGACATGCCGGACTCATCCGACATGGTCGCGTTCGGCGAGCCGTTCTTCATGGCGCTGGACGCCGATGTGGAGGTCGTCCCGGTAATGAACGCCGACGACCTGCAGAAGGGACTCGGCAAGCTCGGCTGACGCCATCCGGGCCTGTGAGCTACCGGGTAACCAGCTGAGTCAAGCGTCAGCCTGCCTATGTTCACCCGCGCCTTCCACCGCCACCGCCCGCGCCGTGCGGGCGGTGGCGGTGCCGATTTACCGGCGAGGCCACTATGGGTACCGGGCATCCAGAGTGGTGGTGACGCGTCCGGTGGCGATGTCGTAGACGTGGCCGGACACGCTGACCTTCGGCGATAGCAACGGCGAGGCAAGCAGGCGCTCGACGTCGGTCTTGACGGTGATGTGCGGGTCGGCGACCGCGGAGGCGTCCAGCGCTGCCTCGGGGACTCCGGTCGCCTCGGCCGCCCGGCGCCGGAAATCAGGGTCGGCGAGAAAGCCGGTTCCGCATTGCGTGTGGTGGACGACCGCGACCTCGAACAGCGTGTCCGCCGGGCCCTGGCGGCCGAACAACTGCTCGGCGAGGAAGGCCAGGTAGGCGATGTCGTCGATGACGGCCTGAGTGACGCGTCCTCCCGCGTTACGGATGACGGGAGCGTCTCCGAGCTGGAGTCCGAGGACGATGGCCGGGTCGACCCGGTGGTCGAGGCAGGTGACGACGAGCACCTGTGCCGCGGGCAGGCCGAGTGCCACGGGGGTGTAGGTACGGGCGAACTGCTCGTTGCGGCCGAGCAGGGGATTCATCCTGGTCATCATGATTCCGTTCCGTATCGGGGGTCATGTCATCGGTGGGCGGGGGCCGGGGTGCCTACGCCGTGGCGGACCGCGATGTCGCGGATCGCCACGGCGAGCAGGTCCGGGTGCTCGCTGGTGGTCAGGTGGCCGCCGGGGAAGGTCAGGACTTCGGCCTGGGGCACCCGCTCGCGGGTGGCCACGATCTGGCGGTGCTCGTAGGGATCCTCGTCGCTGCCCCCGACGTAGAAGGCGACCGTGCCGTCCAGGCCGGTGGCGATCGCGGCCATATCCCAGCGGTGCGCGTGCCGGCGGTGCTCGCCGACGAACCCCGCGGCGTTGTGGAGGAACGCCGCTCCGTCCCGCCGGGTAACGGCCGACCACAGCTCGGCGCTTTCCTCCGGGGCGAGACGGTAGCCGCGGGAGTACATCCGGGCCTGCCTCATCGCCGTGGCGAACACGCGCGGCGAGCCCTGCGCCCGCCGCATTCCCAGTGCGCCCAGCGGGGTGCGCAGCAGCGGCGTGCCCCGCCATGGGTGCGTGTGCGCGTCAGCGAACAGGCCGCCGTTCACTATGAACGCGGCCGTGATCGCCGGTCCGGCAGTGTCGCGGGAGGTGGCCTGCTCCGGCGGGCGGCGCTCCAGCTGGCGGCGCAGCAGCTCGAGCAGCGCCAGCGACGTGTAGTCGAAGGTGACGACGACGGTGCGGCGCACGCCGTGGTGCCGCCACAGCGCCTCGATCAGGTTCGCGCGCTCGACGGTGGAGTACGGGTAGTCCCGGGGCTTGTCCGAGTCGCCCTGCCCCACCGGCTCCACGTACAGCCGCGGGCGTAGGTCGTCGCCGAGCATCCGGTCTACCTGCGCCCAGCCGTAGGAGCCGTCCGGGAAGCCGGGCAGCAGCGTGAGCCACACGGTGTCCGCGTTCCGCTCCGCGGCGGCCACCCGCTCGAAGACCCGAAGCGCGCCCGGGATCGCGCCGGCCTCTTCCTCGGTCAGCACGCGCGCGGATTCCGGATCGTACGGGGTCCGCTGCCCGCCGCCGAACCACTCCGCCGTCGTCACCAGCGCCTGGTCCTGCCACGGCGGATCCGTCGTGCTGTATCTGCTCATCTGGAGCCTCCCTCATCGTTTAGTGGACGCTGTCCACATTAACGAGGGAAGTGGACGCTGTCCACTTTGTTATCCTGTCGCCGTGACGGCCAGCCGATCAGCAGAGGTGAAAGACAAGGCTGCCGCGGAGCGGCGGCGGCGTCCGCGAGGTGCCGTCCGTGACGGCCTGGTCGCCGCCGGGCTCGAGCTGGCCCGCACCGGCGGCCCGGACGCCGTCGTGCTGCGTGAAGCGACGCGGATGGTGGGCGTGGTACCCAACGCCGCCTACCGGCACTTCGCCGACCGCGACGAGCTCCTCGCCGCGGTCTGCGCGGCGGCCATGGGCGAGCTGGCCGACCGCATGGCCGCCGGCGTCGCCCGTGTGCCCGGCCCGTATGGCGATGCCGACGCGGCCGGCCGTCGGCTCGGCGCGATCGGTGGCGCGTACCTGGAGTTCGCGCACGAGGAACCGGGATTGTTCGCCACCGCGTTCGCCGTGCCGCAGCAGCACACCTACGCCGCTCCGGATGACGGAACCGGGCGGGACCGCACGCCCCTGGGTCAGCTTCGCGCCGCACTCGACGAACTGGTCGATGCCGGCGTGCTCCGGCGGCAGCGTCGCGACGGCATCGAGTACCCCATCTGGTCCGCGGTGCACGGACTGGCCGTGCTCGCCGGCCAGGGACCCCTGCGCGACATCCCCGATGCCACCCGGCACCGCCTCGCCGAGCTCACCTTCACCTTCATCGGCGAGGGCCTGGCCTGACGGCCGGGGCCTAGTTCAGTAGCGAAGCTCCGCGACCAGCCCGTAGTGGTCAGATATCTGGTCCTGGTCAGGCGGGCGGACGCCGAGCAGCGAGCAGCGGACCGGATGTCCGACGCCATGGCGTCGTGGCCAGACGGAGAAGATGTAGTCGAAGCGCCGGTTGGGGTACAGGCCGATGGCGGCCAGGGGGTTGCTGTTGGACCAGGTGTAGCCGGGCGAGCCGTCTCCGGCCATCTCCCAGCTGTCGTAGAACACCAGACCGGGACTCGCGGGAGCGGAACGGCCGGTGAGCATCCTGATCTCGTCGGAATCGGGGCCGGCGTTGAAGTCACCGCAGACGATGACGAGATCGCGTCTCGGAGCCACGTCGTTGATAAAAGACGTTAGCTGCCTCACCTGGGCCTGGCGGATGCCGCTGCCATCGAGCGGGTAGTCGAGCACCACCGCGAACAGCTGGAATGTCCCGCGCTCGCCATCCACGGCGACATGAACGACCTCGCCGAAGCCCGCGCCGTCTTCCGATCGCAGCGGGCGACGCCGCGGCTCGCTCATCGGCCACCGGCAGACCAGGCCGGTCCCCGACACCCAGTCCTCCTGCTCCCAGTCACCCACGAAATGGCAGTACGGCAATCCGAGCCTGCGGGCGACCCGCTCGGGCTGGCTCGTTTCGCCGCAACGCCAGGCTTCGACCAGGCAGACCAGGTCGGGCTCGACCACGGCGAGGGTGTCCTCCAGGGCGGCCTGCCGGGTCTCCCACCGAGGCCCGTAGCGTCCCCAGACATTCCACGTGACCACGCGGACCGCTGACTCCACGACCGTGCCGTACGGGGCATAGGGATCGAAGGCCACGCGGTCAGTATCGCAGCGAGTACTGCGCCATCACCAAGCCGGCCCGGCACGGCGATGCGTACGATCCGCCTGTGAGCGAAACATGGGACCCCTCGGCGCCAGGTATCTTGCGCCTTCCCTCGGGCAGGCTGGTGCGCGGCCGCGGGCTCAGCCGCCCGATGCCGGCTGGTCCCGTCCCGGCCTTCGGCGTCTACCTGCTCGGGCGCCGACCGCCCGCCGTGCCCTGGGAGTCACGCTGGCTCAGGTGGCCGGATTTCCGCCTGCCTGCTGTTGACGCCGAGGTGCTCCCCACCCTGACCGAAGCCTGGCAGCGCGCCGCGGCCGAACGGGTCGAGGTCGCTTGCGCGGGCGGCCACGGACGCACTGGCACCGCCCTGGCCTGCCTGGCCATCCTCGACGGCGTCCCGAGCACCGAGGCCGTCGCGTTCGTGCGCGAGCACTACGACCCGTACGCGGTCGAGACGCCCGGCCAGCGCCGCTACGTCGCCCGGTGGCCCGGCGAACGCTGACAGTGTCATTCACAATCAGCAATGGGTCATTCTCCGCCAAATGATCAGCGGATAATATAGGTTGTTTTCTGCCGGGCATTCACCCTTCGGGAGCCACCCATGTTGCGCCGCATTCCGGTGATCGCCGCTTGTGCCGCCACGCTGGCTTTCAGCGCGCTGCCCGCCTCGGCGATGACCAGCCCTGTTCACGGTTTTACCATTCCCGGCGTATACGGCGTCCGCGCCTGGGGTACCTACTCCGGCGCGGGGACGCGAGTCCGGGTGACGGTATGCATCGAGGACACCGCGCGAAGCGTCTACGGCGCGGCAGCAGTGGGACTGGCGTTCGATTCACGCTACCGGCGTCACGACAACGTGAGCGCCGCGACCGTCGGCTATGACCACACCCAGTGCCGCGCCATCCTGACGCGCCATACGAGCCATCTCGTCGTCGAGGCGTTGTCCGGGTACAAGAACGGCAAGGTCCGTCAGCGCGGCAAGCTCAAGCGGGTCTACTGACGCACTTCACATTTCCATTTAATAGCCGGCACGAGCATGACAGGCCTTCGCCTTTGGCGCAAATCTCGGGACGATAACGCCTCACATGCCTTATAGGTACCACTGGTCACTGCCGGCGGTGGGCGGTACGGGGGTTGTGTGCCCCTACCCCCGTCTTGCGGGGGTTGTGTGCCCCAGCCCTCAGTACCCGGCTGGCATGGCAGCCCGTAACCATCCAGAGATATGGCTCTGGCGCGCCAGAGCCAGGACTTCTGGCCATAATGCACCGCCGGAGATCGCCTCGCGAGGTTATCCGGCGGTTATCTGCTTCCGGCTGCTACTGCCGCCGCTGACCAGCCCGGTGCGCAGGCTGGGCGCCGGAATGGCTACCGGGCCGGTGCGCGAGGGGGTCGGCGCGGCACTGGTGAGGCGCAGGGCCAGCGTCGGGCACATGTGCACCGCCTGCTGCGCGTCCTTCTCCAGCCACGCGGGCACCGGGATGTTGAGGATGACCGGAAAGCCCTGGGAGTCCAGGTGGATGAGCTCGGGCACCAGGTGCGCGCAGAGGCCGTGCCCGTGGCAGCGCGTCCAATCCACCACGAGGCGCTGCTGCTCTTCCTGCTCCGGGCCGACGGGCAGCGGCAGCATGCCGCGGACCGGACGGCCACAGGAGGAATGGAAGACGTGCGCCGCGAGGTCCTCGGTGAACACGTCGAGCGCCGAGAGCACGAACCTGGTCACGCCGTCGGGGTGAGAGCAGGCGCCGCGCCCGGCCACTCCCGCAGCGGACCTTCTGGCCACGTCGAGCGCCTCGATACCGCCCGATCCGTCGATCAGCGCGGCCAGCGCCCGGGCGATCGAGGGCAGACCGAGCTTGCATGGTCCGCACTGACCCGCCGACTCGCCGGCCAGGTAGCTGGCGATCCGTGACACCTCACCGAGCGGACAGGTCCCGTCACCCAGCGGAAGCACGATTCCCGAGCCGAGTGTGCCGCCCACGGCGGCCAAGCCCTCACGGGAGACCGGCACCACGTACGCGGTACCCGCAGGCAGCCACATGCCGTGATAGCCGCCCACCAGGACGCCATCGCCCGCCGGGGCCTGGCAGATGTCGAGGACCGCCGCCAGCGGAACACCGGTGGGTACTTCGACCACGGCCGGGTGCGCCGCGGAACCGCCCACGCTGAGCAGGACCGTCCCGGGCTCTTCCGGCGTTCCGACCGCGGCGAAGCGCTCGGGCCCGAGCAGGGCGAGCACCGCCAGCTGGGCGAACGTCGACGCGTTGGACAGCAGCGTGGGCAGGTCCGCGACGCCGAAATCACTGGCCAGGATCTTGCGTCCCGGGGGGACCGGCCGCTTGCCGTTGATGCCGCGGACCAGCGCGCCGGATTCTCCCGAGATGAACCGGTCGGGCATCTGCACCACGCGGGCTATCTTGCGCAGGCCGGGTTCGGCCGCGATGGCCGCCTCCATCGACCGGTTCGCCAGCTCGTTGCCCGCGACCCCGATCACGATCTCCTCGGCCCCGATGGCCTCGGCCACGAGCGCGGCGCCGCTGAGGATGAGGTAGGGCGAGCGGATCATGAGCATCTTGTCCTTGACGCTGCCCGGCTCGCCCTCGGTGGCGTTGACGACCACGACAGGCGCGCAGTCGTTGTCCTCCGCGTTCTCCACCACCGCGCTGAGCTTGCGCGCGAAGGGAAACGCCGCACCACCCTGGCCGCGCAGGTCGACCTGCTCGGTCATGGAGATCAGTTCCTCGGCGGAGAGCCGGGGCAGCGGACCGAAGATGTCGCGGTGAGCTTCCAGGTCGAGCCGGGGCATCCGGTCGAGACCGGCCGTCAGCCTGGCGGCCCCGATCCTCATGATCGTCGGCGCGTCAAGGCCCCTGATCGGGCTCATTGCCACTCGTCACCTCCGGTCGGCCTCGGCATGTCGCGATATCTCGGGTCAGTGGGCCGAGCCCGGTGCGACCCGTGCCTGGGGGCCCGCGGCGGCGGGCCATTGCGGGGACCGGTAGCCAGGTCGCCGGCCGGCAGCGGCTGATCGGGACGGGGCATGGGGCGGGGGTTCGGGCCGGTGCCTGGCCGCGGCATCGGGCCGGTGGCGGGACGCGACGACATCCCGCCGGCGTCTGGCCGCGGCAGCGGACCGGTATCTGGACGGCCGTCGAACCGGGGCATCGGGCCCGTGCCCAAGCGTGGCATGGGGCCCGTGTCAGGTCGCGGCATGGGACCCGTGTCGGCGCGCGGCATGGGACCTGTGCCCGCACGCGGCATCGGACCCGTACCCGGGCCCATCCCGTTGCGCGGCGGCTGCCCCTGATCCGCCCGCGGCAGCGGGCCCGTATCGCGGCGGGGCATAGGACCGGTGCCCAGGCGCGGCATGGGACCGGTGCCCAGGCGCGGCATGGGACCGGTGCCCAGGCGCGGCATCGGACCCGTGCCCGCACCCGTTACGCGGCGGCTGCCCCTGACCGGCTCGCGGCAGCGGGCCGGTATCCGGACGGGGCATTGGCCCCGTGCCGGGCTGAGCCATCGAACCGTTTCTGAGCTGAGGCATCGGGCCGGAGTTCCGCATCCCCGGGCGGGGCGGGGCGGGCAGCGCGGCCCGAGGCTGCGTCGGCTCCGGCATGCTGGGCCGGGTGGCCCACGGGCCGGATCCGGAGCGGTCCGGATAATCCTCGGGGTACGGCGCAGGCTGAGGCCTGCGGCCACCCGGTCCGTACGGGTAGGAGGACAGCTCGTCCTGGGGTACGTCGCCGTGTCCTCGCGGTGCGCCCTTGAACCGCGGCGGTCCGTCATACCCGGGTTCGTAGAGCGGCTGCCGGGCGGGGCCGCCCAGCGCCGAACGCGACTGGTCCTCGGGCACGTAGGGACGAGCCCGCATCCCGGCCGACCCATGGCCGCCGTACGGCGGCGCGCCCAGCGGGGTGAAGCCGAGGTCGTGGTACGCGTCGGCGGACGGCCCGGCATAGGCCGGGGCGGGTCCGAGGGCCGGCAGCGGTCCGGAGGCCGGTGACCGGCTCGGCACCGGCAGAGCGGTCCACGAGTCCGCGGCGCCCTGGCCGCCCAGTCCGGCCGGCAGCACCTGCACGGCACCGCCGATGGCGCTGCCCAGCCGGGCCTGCGCCAGGCCCAGACCCGCGGCGTGCAGCGGTGACGAGCCGGCGGGCCTGGCCCGGTCGGCGCTGGGGGACGAAGGCAGGCTCTCCTTCGGCCGAAGCGAGATGGCGAGGAACCTGACCGCGAGGCCGAGGGCGGTGACCGCGATGGCGAACCCGTAGCTCCAGTCGACATACGGCTTGGCCGTCCGGCCGCCGAGCAGGCCGTGCAGGACCGCGAACACGAACGCGACGTACGACGCGTAGTGGATGGCCCGCCAGCGCCAGGCTTTTCCGTGTTCGGTGAACCGCTTGCGCAAGATGCTCGTTACCACGAGCAGGACGATGAGATCAGAGGCGATCGTGCCGAGCCCGATATAGAAGGTCCGGTACGGCGAGAGAAAGGGGACGATCGCGTCGATGACGTGCGACCGCTGGGCCAGGATCTCGGTGACGATGTGAATGATCAGGAACGCCAGCGTGCCGAAGGAGAAGGCACGGTGCACGGCCTGCGCCATCACCCGGTGGCCGGGTGTCATCACGATACGGTCCGTCGCCACCAGGCCCAGCAGCACCGAGCCGGTCAGGCCGACGAGCGCGAGCACCCCGGCGTAGTACAGCATGAACCGCTGCGTAGCTGCGTCAATGTCACGGCCGGCCTTGGTCAGGACCAGCACGGCTACCAGGACGACGATAGCGGTGATCAAGGTGGCCATGATCTTCGGCATGTGGTCGCCCGCCGCTCCCTGTGCCCCCGAATGCACACCCTGACGACCGCGTGAACGGCCGACGGTCGTTGGCACGCGTAACCTCCTCAGGATCGTGATGCACGAGAGAAGACCAATTGCGACGCCTAGAACGCTGACAGTTATCCCTAGTCCGGAAGCTTGTGGCCTAGCGACTATACCAACGTCAATAACGCTTCGGCGGCGAAATGGTATCTACACGATTTCGGGCGGATGAGACGAGCGCGAAGCTGACCTGGGTGGGCCTGACCGCGGGCATACGACGCCAGAAATAGCAGCCGCCACGTGGCTGGCACGTGATTCCGGCGTCCGCGTCGCCGCGGGGCACATCATCCAGGATCGGAGCGTCCTCGGGTAAGCAGGACTGTTGCGATCTCCCAGCACGTCCCTCCTTCGCGTTACCCCGGCTCCACCACTGTTATACCGTCCGCGATGGTGGCAGATCTGCCAAACCGGCAAGGTCCCTGCTTACAGAACTCTTCCGGCCGTACACCCGGACCGCCCGATAAGCGTCTATGTCCGGTGGCAAAATAGGCCCGGAAAAAATTGGACATTCATTCCCATACGGGCAGTAACGGCACGGCTATGAGCACGCCTTACCATCTCGTCGGAGGCAGCACCAGCTATCGACCGCGTGTTAAGGGAAGTGATAGAAGGTGCCGATGTGCCGCCGCCCAGCGATTCCGCCGGTCGGCCCCGACGCCATGGAAGCCCGGTTTCATGGCGTTCGAACGCCCTGAATCCGGGGGTTCATAGCGTCCGAAGCGCGGCCCGGCCTCACTCGTGTGCCGCTGTCGGCAGGTACTCGACGGTGACTGGCAGGTGGTCGGAGGCCGCCCGGGTCTGCTCGGTGTCGTGCACGCGGTGCGCGCGCAGGGCGGGAACGAGCGGCCCGGTCACCCGGACGGCGTCGATGCGCCGCCGGACTCCGTGCGCACCGTAGACGTCGGCCGGGTGATGCCCGGTCGTGGGCTGCCAGTCCGCGCCGGTGACCGCGGCGGCGTCGTGCAGCCCGCCGGCCCAGAGCACGTCCCCCGGCCGCCGGTCGGCCCAGTGCCTGCGTTGGCCCCGCTCGTCGTAGTCCCACTGGCACTGGTAGACGAGGTCGGTGAACCATTCGACACCCGCGTAGGGGTCGGCGGGCTCGTACAGGTTCCAGGCCTGGCCGTCCGGGATCCGGTCCGCACTCTCGGTGTTCCAGTCGGCGCCTACCAGCACGGGCGGCTCCCCGGCGGGCCTGGTGACCGCGGCCATCAGGCGCACGTTCTGGTCTGCCCGCAGGCCCGGGCTGAACGGGGTGGCGTGGAAGGAACCGTGCCTGATCCTGGTGCCGCCCATGTCCAGCGTGACCAGGGCCAGGCCGTGCCAGAAGTCCCGGCCGCCGTAGCAGCGCAGCGAGCCGGGGACCGGCTCGATCCCTTCCCGCCACATCAGCCCCACGTGGTAGCCGTGGCCGCCGAACGCGACCGCGACCTCAGAACTGGCGCCGGCACCCGCGCCGGACGGGCCGGACGGGCCGGACGGGCCAGCCGAACCGGGCACCTCGCACCGCATGCCCGCGTCATCGGCGAGCCGGCGGAGGCGCCCGGCCGCCGTGGCCGCGTCCGGCGCCAGGATCTCCTGGACGGCGAGCACGTCGGCGTCTAGGGCGCGGATCACCCCGGTGATCGTCTGGTAGTGCTGCCGGTCCTCGGCCGTGTCCGCGGCGAACAGGTTCAGCAGGTTGTAGGTGGTGAACCGGACCAACTCACGTATAGGCATGAGGCATCACGTCCCGGCCGGGAAGGCGTAGCCGTC
>WNGJ01004652.1_pt1 | contig 16125 bp, 9 predicted proteins | sample 5400611 | NCBI WGS metagenome assembly WNGJ01 (sample SAMN13153375, study PRJNA577476) | soil metagenome | isolation source: 40 cm soil or saprolite under Garry oak tree replicate 1 | place: USA:California | collected 2016-06-15 | reverse complement strand
GTGATGAGCCTGCGAAGCCACGGCTTGAGCCGAATGTCCAGAAAGCCTTCCATCACGATCTGGCCCGCCAGCGTGCCGGTCAGCGTGGAGTTCTGGCCCGATGCCAGCAGAGCGCAGGCGAAGAGCGTGCTGGCGAGGCTCGCCCCAAGTACCGGGCTGAGAAGCTTGTAGGCGTCGGCGATCTCCGCGACGTTGTGAAGCCCCCGGGTGTGGAAAGCCGCGGCTCCAAGAACGAGAATCGCGGCATTGATAAAAAGCGCAAAACCAAGCGCGAGCGTGGAATCGAAGACAGCGTAACGCACGGCTTCACGCCGATCGCGTGAGGAAGAACCGAAGGCCCGTGTTTGCACGATACTGGAGTGCAGATAAAGATTGTGCGGCATGACCGTGGCGCCAAGGATGCCGATCGCGATGTAGAGCATTTCGCGGTTACGCAGAATTTCGGCGCGGGGGATGAAGCCGATGGCGGCTTCACGCCAAACGGGGTGGGCGAAGAAGATCTCGTAGACGAAACAAGCGCCGATCGAACCGATGAGCGTAACGACAAAGGCTTCGACCAGGCGGAACCCGCGGCCCTGCAGTGCCAGGACAATAAGAACATCGAATGCGGTGATGAGTACGCCTGCCAGAAGCGGCAGGCCAAAGAGCAGCTTCAGTGCGACAGCCGAACCTAGCACCTCGGCGAGATCGCAGGCGGCGATGGCGATTTCGCAGATCACCCAGAGAAACAGGCCGGTGCGGCGAGAATAGTGTTCGCGGCATGCTTGGGCCAGGTCACGCCCGCTGGCAATCCCGAGCTTTGCGGAGAGAGCTTGCAAAAACATCGCCATCAGGTTGCTGATGAAGACGACGCTCAGAAGCGTGTAGCCGAATTTTGAGCCGCCACCGATGTCCGTGGCCCAGTTGCCGGGGTCCATGTAGCCAACGGCGACAAGATAACCCGGACCAGCGAACGCCAGTATCTTGCGGAACCAGGAGGCGCTGGAAGAAAAAGGGATAGTGCGATGCGATTCCGGCAAGGACGGAAGGGCGATCCTCGCGGGCGTCTCTGCGGACGAGAAGACGCCGTCGGAAGTTTCCCCGGAGAGGGGCGGGTCGGTTTCGAGTTGTGGCCGGACCGTGCGTGCCATGTTTCAAGTTAACTATGCTAAATAACAATCCTAAACTACACTTAATAAGCCCTCTTGTCAATGAGACTCTATCTCCTACCCCGCAGACGAGGATGGCGGAACCCGCAGTTAGGGACGCCGGTCATGCGCACCACGGATGCTTATGGTAAGTTCGAAACGGCGTTCCGGGGGAGAAACGAAATGGATCAACAGCAGCCAGTGCAAGGCCAGGTGCAGATCAAAGCGGACGAAAGAGAGTTGCAGGGGCAATACAGCAATTTGGTGATGATTCACCACAATCTCGAAGAGTTCACCATGAACTTTATCTATATTTTTCCGAACGGCGCGCAAGGAAAACTGCTGAACAGCATGATCCTCAGCCCGGGACACGCGAAACGCATCTGGCGCGCGCTCGGCGAAAACCTTGCCCGCTACGAAGCGCAGTTTGGCACTATCAAGGAATCCCCGGAAGGAAGTACTCCCGCGCCGAACGTCGGCTTTGTACAATAGGAGCTGCGTTGTTCGGCTCAGGCTTGTGGCGTAGACGTTGCAGTTGTGCCGGGCCTCATCTGCCTGCTAGAATTTTAAGGCTGTTCTTCGATTTGGGCCTGTAGCTTAAGAGTCTGTTGTTGATTTTGCGTTGCTTAGGTCCACTTTCAGGCCCTTCAAACCCGCCTTCTTGTACACAACTTGTACACAACTGACGGACATAAGCCAAGCAGGGCTCGTGCTCGTGTGCTCCCCGCTAACTTAGACACTATCACGACCAACTTTCGGCACTGTATGGTTTGGCATTTCGCGGAGATTTCGCGCCCGTGCTCGCCAAGCACACCAAGCACCTGCGCCTCGCGGACATCCTGTCGGTCGGCGTGGACCGCATGCAGAGCAACTTCGAGCCGATGCGGAAGCAAGTCGAGGCCTGGAAGGTCACAGGCCTCCCGGATGGGACCGCGAAGCTGGTCATCTATAGGGCCTTCGTCGAGGGAGAACTTGAGATCCCCAAACCTTTGGCGCGAGTCGTGCAGAATTACTACTTTGGTCCTCAGCATAAGGAGTTCGCGACCCATTGTTCGCGTGATTGCCATTAGCTCGCATAACCTTGACAAGTCAGGTGGAGCCTTTATAGGGTAGCTGATTCTCGGGATATTCACGTGAGCCAGGGAGCTTGGACAACCTCGCCACCCCGCGTTCGTTTTGCTAGTGACCGAGCGATTCTTTCGGTGACACCTTTGCGCAGAGTGGCCCTCCTCGCCGTCTTGTTTGGCCTGTGGTCTGAGATCTACGTTCATGCCCAATCTACCAATGCCTCGCTGACTGGCCGAATCACAGACTCCAGCAAAGCGGTCGTCGCGGATGCCAAAATTATCGTCATCAATACGAGTACACGCATCCGCTACGAAAGCTTCACAAACCAGACAGGGAGTTACTACGTCACGAACTTGCCTCCTGGAACGTATCGTATCGAAGCCGAAAGGCTGGGATTCAAGGCCGTGATCAAATCTGATGTCATTCTCCACGTGCAGGACACACTGGAAATCAATTTCGAAATGGAGTTGGGTTCCGCGTCGGAAAGCGTCACTGTGCAGGGAGGCGCTCCCTTCCTCGACACCGAATCTTCGACCATCGGCACGGTAGTGGAACAACGGAAAGCCAACGAACTGCCCTTGAACGGCCGCAACGTTTTTAACCTGATCGAATTGGTTGCCTCCGTGGTCCCGCAGGGCAGTTCCACGGGCACGCCTGTGGGTGTCAATCCTTTTGGTTGGGGCAATTATCAGGTTAACGGTTCATTCGGCAACCAGAGCGCCGAATACCTGGACGGCCAGCCGCTCAACATCGGGTACATTAACCTGCCTGTCTTGATTCCGACGCAGGATTCCATACAGGAGTTCCGAGTTCAAACCAGCAATCTGGGACCGGAATGGGGCAAGTTCTCGGGTGGAGTGACCAACTTGAGCACGAAATCGGGCACGAATTCACTGCACGGCGAGGCCTACGAATACGTTCGCAACAAAATCTTCAATGCCAACGACTTCTTTCTCAACGCTGTCGGGAAATCCAGGCCGCCCTGGGTGCAAAACCAGTTCGGAGCAAACGCCGGCGGTCCTTTGAACATTTCCCACAACGGAGGCCGTAACAAGACGTTTTGGTTTTTCAGCTGGGAAGGCTTCCGACTGCGGACCGGCCAGCCATTCACGGCCACAGTTCCCGACTCGAAAGAAAGAGCTGGCGATTTTTCTGAAATATGCAAGTCGGATTTCACTGGCGGTATCTGTAACGATCGCCAAACGGACGCCACCGGCAAATCCGTTGTCATCAATCAGATTTATGATCCCTGTGCCGGCAGCGTGAATGCGGAAGGAGCATGCCCTGGCAGCACGGCCACTCCCACGCCATTTGCAGGCAACATCATTCCGGCCGGGCGCATCAATCCGACCTCTGCGAAACTCCTGAATCTGTGGCCTGCGCCCAACAACGCCACTGCGTCAACCAATAATTTCACCACGGCAGCCAGCACGGGTGGAGATCAAAACCAAGTGGTTTGGCGCATGGACCACAGCATCAAAAACCGGCAGCGGCTTTTTCTACGCTTCAGCTACTGGAACATTTTGGACTTGCCGATAGATCCGCTGGGAAGCGGATTGTGCGCTGACCGCTGCTCGGAGAAATACCACAGCAGCGCCCTGGCCGCCGGGTACACTCACACTTTCACGCCGACGGTCATTTTTGGTTTCAATGTCAGCGTCAGCCGTTTTAGTTACAACCGCACTCCGAAGAATTCTGGGTTTGACCTCACGACCCTCGGTTGGCCGGCGAGTTACAACCAGAGTGTCCCTGCTGTCATGCGCACTCCGCCGACGCCGTGCGTGGCGAACTTCGCCGATAACATAATCTGCACCCAGGGACAAAGCTTCATTCAGGACCGCAACACACAGTACAACTTATCGCCAAGTGTCTCCATGTTGCGGGGGCGGCACCAATACCAAGTCGGCTTCCAGTTCGAGGTTGGCCGTGATAATTACGCACAGTCCAACATCGCGAGCGGGGCATTTGATTTCTGTTTTCCCGGCCAAGCCTGCTTCACCAGTCTGCCCGGGGTCTCCGGGACCGGCTTTTCATTTGCAGATTTCTTGCTCGGGTATGCCGACAATTTCAACAACATCGTAAACCATTTTTTTGCGCAGGCTGTGGTCCCGGCTTTCACAGCGGGGCAGCAGATTTACCGGGCGGTCTATTTTGCCGATTCCTGGCACGCAACCAACAAACTGACACTGAACCTGGGCTTGCGTTACGATCTGCAAGGGCCTTGGTCGGAACGCTTTAACAGGTTGTCCTACTTCGACCCCGGCGCCGCGAACTTCTTGACGCAATTTCTCCCGCGGAGCTCGCCTCCCCTGAAGGGGGACGTCTTCCTCGTAAATTCGGGAGACCGGAACAATATTCCACTGGAGAAGATCGACTTTTCGCCGCGCGTCGGACTGACTTATGGCCTCAGTTCAAAGACAGTGATTCGCAGCGGCTACGGTATCTTCTGGATTCCAAATTATGTATCCTTTGGTCTCAACCCGCTGAACGATATGGTCAATGCCGCGACCACCACGTATGCGGGAACCGTCGACGGTACTCACCCGGTCAACACAATTGCCCTTCCGTTCCCAGCCGGCATCTCAGCGCCGCCCGGGCGCAGTCTGGGCATCCAGGGGACGCAACAGTTTCTCACCCAAGTCGTGCAGTCGATCACCGAAGCCTATCCGGGGAACCATCCCGCCGGTTATGTCCAGCAGTGGAACCTCAACATCCAGCGCGCGCTTCCAGCGGACTTTTTCCTTTCCGCGGTTTACGTAGGTTCAAAAGGAACCCATCTGGAACAATACTCCCAACAAGTCAATCAAATCTCCGACGCTTTGCTCGCGCAGGCAGCGGCGCAGGTCGATCTGACATTTCCAAATCCCAGGCAGAACGTCGTCCTTGTCCAATCAACACCAAATCCGTTTTTCATTAACGGCCAGGCGCTTGCACTCACGGGATCGACAACGACCAAGGGGCAGCTCCTCCGTCCCTATCCCCAGTACACGAGTGTGCAGCTTGCCGGCCAAGGGTCCTACGACAGCATCTATCACTCTTTTCAGCTTACGGTGCAAAGACGATTCGCGGGGGCCGGGTCGCTTCTGGCCGCATACACGAATTCGAAACTCATCAGTGACACGGACACGCTGACTTCGTGGCTGGAGACGGGCGTCGGCGGCATTCAAAATAACAACAATTTGCGCGGCGAGCGTTCACTTTCCTCTCAGGATATTCCACAGCGTTTGGTCGTGAGCTACGTCCTAGACCTCCCGTTCGGCAAAGGGAAGAAGTTTCTCTCGAGCGTCAGTGATCGGGAAGAAAAGTTTATAGGGGGATGGGGCGTTGACGGCGTCACCATTTTCCAACGAGGGTTTCCGCTGGTCTTTACGAACGGACAGCTTAACGGCACCACACTTTTTGGCGGAGGTTCCCGCCCGGACCTTGTGTCCGGCTGCCCTGCGTCAGTGTCCGGCGCTGCTACGAGAAAGCTCGGGGACCCGAATAATCTGAGCGCACCACGATGGTTCAACTCCTCCTGTTTTACCGCGCCGCCTGACTTCACTTTCGGAAATGAGCCGCGCGTGGATCCCAGCCTGCGCTCAGAAGGAGTGGATAATTCTGACTTCTCACTATTTAAGAGAACAAGGTTCGCCACCAACGACCGGCTCGGCCTCGAGTTTCGAACGGAGTTCTTCAACATTTTCAACCGGACTCAGTTCGCTCCGCCCAACACCATTTGCTGCACCGCCAACAATAGGAACTTCGGGGTCGTAACCAGTACGGCTCCTGGGACAAACCCGCGCCTGGTTCAATTCGGGTTGAAATTCATGTTCTAAAGGATAACGCTCGAAGCATCTGCAAGTTAGTGGGGCCGCATACGAGCGTTAAAGGGTTTCTGTACCAAAAGCTTCAAGATTTCTTGAAGAAATAAAACTGCAGGCTGACATCTAAAGATCTTCTCATTCGGCCGCCAAGTGGTGTATGTTTCGAAAAGCATCGGAGCTTGCCTGGGGGAATGCGCCGGTGCTCGGGGTGTTTCGCTGAATGTGCAGCGTTATGCCGCGGAATTGAGAGCTACGCATGAGTTCTCCGCCGCAAGGACGCGCGCTCACATTTCCCATCGCTTGGAGCCGGGGACAGGGCCAGGAACTGGCTATCCCGGCGCCGAAAGCTGCTGCTGGAGACCGTTCTCCGAGCGATGAGGAGGTGATGGCTCGTCTGCAGTCTAATGATTCCAGCGCCTTGGAGATTCTCTTCGGCCGGTACGCCCGGCTTGTGCTCGCCATTGCACGAGGCATCGTCCGCGACAACGGCGAGGCCGAGGACGTTGTCCAGGAAGCGTTTTTCTACCTGTATAAGAAATCGATGCTTTTTGACGAGGCAAAGGGAAGCGCGAAGAACTGGATTATTCAGATCGCGCTGCACCGGGCGCTGGACAGGAAGTCGCACCTGGCACGCAGGGGCTTTTACGCTGGTACAGACATCGGCGCTCTCGGCGATACTTTATTGGGGGAGACGGACTTGGACCGGGAGATCGGCGCCAAACTCAACCGCGTGCAGCTTGAGAGAGCCTTCGAGCAGCTTCCCGAGATGCAGCGCGCGACGCTTGAGTTGTTTTATTTTGAGGGATTGGATTTGCGCGAAATCAGCGAAAAGCTCAATCAGCCATTGGGGAACAGCCGTCACCACTTCTATCGTGGTCTGGAGCGGTTAAGAAAAAGCGCCTTTGTCCAGAGGCTTAGGGGAAATAAACAATGGTAGACGGCCACCAAGGTCGGGAAACCCATGAGAGATTCAGGGAGCTCAATGCCCTGGCCAGTTCTGGCGCCCTCACGCCGCTCGAACGCTCCGAGTTGAATGCGCATTTAGACGACTGCGAGGAGTGCCGCGAGGCCGCGCTCGAATACCGCATTCTAGCGGCAGCAGGAATTTCCACAATTGCCGCTGCTTACGCCGACCGGCTAGCGTACGAAACCTGGGATGAGAATGCATCTCTGAGCAAACTGCTCGCACGTGTGCGCTCAGACCAGCGAACTGTTCTAGAGCGGAACCGGGACCTCCGGGTTTCCGCACCGCCTTCCGTTTTGCGCCGAATCGTCTCCAATTCCTTTGCGCAAGCCGCATTCGCGGCCTGCCTAGTGGTTGCAGTCGGGGTCCACGCCTATCGCCTGGGGATTCGCGCACAGGGCGCTGCTAGCCCATCCTCGGTGTCTCCTCATGACCGGCTCCAGAAGCTAGCGGCCGAAAAGAAGTCGGCGGACGAACTTCTTGCTGCCCAGGCCGCAAGGCTCGCGCAATTGCAGGAACAAAGCTCAACGGAGGAACGAGAACTCGCGAAATTGCGATCGGCGTTGCATGAGACGGAAGAGCATTCGAATAAACTCTTGGCGGCCAACACCCAGTCCGCGGGAAAGCTACAAGAGCTCTCGCAACAACGGGATACTCTGAACACTCAACTGCAGGACGCGAACCAGTCTTATCAGAAGGTTCGAACCGAACTCGCAAGCCTGCGGGACGAACGCGAAAGGGTATTGATAAGGAGCTCCTCGCTCGAAGCGAGAATTGAAGAACTCATGGCCATCAACCGGGATCAGGAACGCAGGCTCAAAGACTCGGAACAGTATCTCGCTTCCGACCGGGATATTCGCGAATTGATGGGTGCGAGAAAGCTTTATATTGCGGATGTTTTTGATGTTGATAGCGGCAGCCGCACGAAGAAACCCTTCGGCCGCGTGTTTTACACCCAGGGTAAGTCTCTCATTTTTTATGCGTTCGATCTCGATCGCCAGCCCAGCGTTGTGAATGCCAACACGTTTCAGGTGTGGGGTCAGAAGGATACGGCGCAGGGAGAGCAGGCACTGCCCATGAATTTGGGAATTTTATACATGGACAACGAAACCAATCGCCGATGGGTGATGCGCTTTGACGATCCCAAGCAATTGGCGGAGATTGACGCGGTATTTGTCACGGTCGAGCCGCGTGGCGGCAGCCGGAAGCCAACGTCCAAACCGTTCCTCTACGCCCTCCTCCGGAACGATGCGAACCATCCGTAGACGCCTGAGAGCCAGTTGAGCGATTCTTCCGTAAGACCGCAAGCCGAGGGCATCCGCCCCGTCCAGTATTCCTTCGGGCTTTTTTCGCTTTCCTTTCCCGCCCAGAGGTAAGGCTGGTACATATCTACTCTTCGTTACGTAACAATGGGTAAATCCGGAAAAGTGTCGAGGTGTTGTGTTGCACCGATCAGTTCCATTACTGGAACTCAGGGTTTGGTGTGTCACGCGGGCCTCTGGTTATAGGCAGAACACTCAGACGGGGTGTTAGGAGCGCAGATCATGAAAAAGTCACAAATCCAGTTTCTTGCGGCGTTTGCGTTGGCGGTTTCATTCCTTGTCGTCTGTATAGTAATGCTCAGCCAGCCGGCGTGGGCCCAGTCGACCTATGGCACGGTCACCGGGTCAGTTACGGACGCCTCGGGAGGCGCTGTCGCCGACGCGCAAGTGACACTGACCAATCAGGGCACGTCGGAAAAGCGAACCCAATCCACCGGGAGCGATGGCCTGTACACGTTTGTGAACCTGTTTGCGGGCAAGTACAAGGTTGACGCGGAGAAGGCGGGATTCAAGCGCACGTCGCGCACAGATATCGTGGTCGAGGTGCAGCAGACGTCGCGTATCGATCTGACCATGCAAGTTGGCGCAGTGAACCAGGTTGTTGAAGTCACCGGCGAGACGCCGCTACTTCAACCGGAAACTTCCTCATTGGGCGAGGTAGTCGAGCAGCGCCAGACCGATGAGCTGCCCCTGAACGGGCGCAACATTTTTAATCTCGCCTTCGTCGCTCCCTCCGTGGTTCCGCAGGGAAACTCCTATGGCACGCCCGTCGGCAAGAACCCCTTCGACTTCGCTAATTTTCAGGTGGGCGGCTCCTTTGGGAACCAGAGCGCGGAATATTTGGACGGCCAGCCGCTCAATATCGGCTATATCAACCTGCCGCTCATCATTCCGACCCAGGATTCGATCGGGGAATTCAAAGTCCAGTACAACAATGTGGGTCCTGAATGGGGCAAATTCTCCGGCGGTGTCATCAACTTCAGCACCAGGTCGGGAAGCAACGAATGGCACGGCTCTGCGTACGAGTTCCTTCGCAACAAGGTTTTGAACGCGAACGAGTTTTTTGCCAACGCGGCCGGGATCAAGCGCCCACCGTTCACCCAGAATCAGTATGGGGCAACCTTGGGCGGCCCTGCGTTCAAAGACAAGCTTTTCTTCTTTTTCAGTTGGGAAAGGTTCGCTTTGCGCCAGGGGACGGTGTTCACGACCACGGTTCCGACGCTTGCAGAACGCGGGTTAGGGGCGACCACCAACTTCGATTTTTCGGCTGCGGGGTTGCCGGCGATCTTCGACCCACTTACAGTTAATACCACCACAGGGGTTCGCTCGCAGTTTCCTGGGAACATCATTCCCGCGAGTCGTATCAATCCGAGCTCCTTGCTTTTGCTGAATTTGTTGATACCGAAACCAACCAACACCGCGCTAGTCAACAACTTCGTAAAGGCGACCGGGCTGGGCGGGAATAGCGACGAATACATTCCCCGCGTAGACTATGTTATTAACAATAAAAGCCGTATATTTGGCCGGTACAGTTATTGGAAGCTGGCGGATCTGCCGCGCGACCCATTCGGCACGGGCGTCTGCCAGGACCGCTGTGCCGAGACGTATCACAGCAATGCTCTTGCGATAGACTACAGTTATACAGTGAGTCCAACAATCATCGCGGGCGTGAATGTCAGCGCCAGCCGTTTCCGCTACCTCCGTACACCGAACAATGCCGGGTTCGACGTTACGAAGGAGGGTTTTCCGGCGGCGTACAACAGCGCAGTCCCCTCCATAGAGCGAACCCCCCTGACGCCCGATTTCGCCATTTCTGACACTCTGGTAACTCACAGCCAGGGACAGAGTGCGATTTCGGACAAAGACACACAGTACAACTTCTCCCCGCGAGTCACCGTGCTCCATGGGCGGCACACCTTCGCTGCGGGCGGGCAGTTTGAATTCTCCTACGACAATTATTTGCAGACCAACACCGGAGGAGGCCTTATTTCCTTCCGCGGGCTGTGGACGGCAGATAAAGCGCGGGGCGCTGGTACGCCTGGCACGGGGATCGATTTCGCCGACTTCATTTTGGGCTTTGGCGAGGGGATTGGCTCCCCCTTGGGCAACCAGACATCGAGTGCTGTGAATATCTCTGGTCCGGTTGCCGGGAAGCAGTTCTATCGGGGTTTTTATGGCGGGGACACCTGGAAAGTAACCAATAAGCTGACCCTGAACCTGGGGTTTCGATGGGACTTTCCGGGCTCCTGGACGGAGCGCTTCGACAGGTTGACCTACTTCAATCCGAGCGTGGCGAATCCGGTTACGGGGTGCAGTGGGACCGCAGGAAGCCGCTGTCCGGGGGACCTGTTCCTGGTCAAGACCGGCGTGAACGGTGGCAGAAACAATCTGCCGCTCGACAAACATCAGGCCATGCCGCGGCTGGGCTTAGCCTATAGCTTTGACAAGAAGACTGTGATCCGTGCCGGATACGGAATATTCTTTATTCCCAACTTTGTGTCGTTCGGCGTCAATCCGTACATTGACCCAGTCAGCAGCTCTGTTTCCCAATTCCACGGCAGTAACGACCGCGGTTTAACTCCTGCCGCCACGCTCCACGACAGCAACTGTACGTTAACTGCTGGTGTTCTTACGTGCGCGACCCCGGGTCCGTTCGGCCCCACGCTGGTCGTCCCACCCGGCCGAAACCCTCAACCTCCGGCCGGGAGCGGACTCCCGAGCGGAGCGTCGGGATTCGCTCTCGCTGAGCAAAATTTCTCAGCAACAGGGTACACCGTCCAGAAGAATGGGTCCGTGCAGCAATGGAATCTGGATGTTCAGCGCGAGCTGCCCGCGGGTTTCTTCGTCGATGTTGCTTACGCCGGATCGCATGGCGTACACCTGCCGCTGTTCAATCCCAATATCAACCAAATACCAGACAGCTTCATCAGGCAGGCGGCTGCCCAGGCTGCTGCAGGACAGCCGGTCACAATTGCGCAGGTCGTCCCCGCGGCTAGCTATCCCTTCAGCCCGGCTCTTCCTCAAAGTTTGGCACCGGGATTTCTTATTCAGGGTCAGCTTGATCGGCCATTTCCGCAATATACCGGCCTGAACCTCAACGGGCAGGGTTGCTGCGACAGTATTTACCACTCACTGCAGGCCACGGCACGGAGGAGGTTTGCAGGCGGTGGAACCCTGCTTGTTGCCTATACCAACGCAAAGCTGCTCGCTACCGCGGACACTCTCACCTCCTGGCTGGAGGGAAACGGCACCGGGGGCGTGGCGGGAATTCAAGATTGGAACAACCTGAAGGGGGAGCGGTCCCTGGCCTCCCAGGATGTGTCACAGCGGCTGGTAATCAGTTACGTTCTGGATCTGCCTGTCGGCCATGGCAAGAAATACCTCTCCGGCCTCCAGGGAGTGTCAGATAAGTTCGTCTCCGGATGGGGCATCGATGGCGTCACCGTCTTTCAGCGCGGCTTCCCCCTGAAGATCACTTATGGGGGAGGGACTCCGCTCTCGTTGTTGGGGGTTGGAATTGGAACCTTAAGGCCGAACGTCACAGCTGGATGCAACAAGTCTGCCCGCGGGACGAGCTCCAGGCTGAACCAGTGGTTCAACACTGCCTGCTTCACGGCTCCGCCTCTCTGGGGTTTCGGAAGCGAGTCGCGAGTGGATTCAAGTCTCCGGCAGGATGGTGTCAAGAACTTCGACTTCTCGGTGTTCAAGAGAACGACCTTCGGGCCGGGTGAACGGATGAACCTCGAGTTCCGGACGGAGTTCTTCAACATCTTCAACCACGCGCAGTTTGCCGCCCCGAATACCACTCAGGTGTCACCCAACTTCGGGGTCGTGACCAGCACGCTCGGTAATCCGCGGCAGGTTCAGTTTGGGTTGAGGTTTGCGTTCTAAGAATTGAACCGGAAGGGGAATGTCTTACGGACATTCCCCTTCCCATTTTTCGCGCGTTCGTAACCCGGTTCGGCCATTGAAAGCAATGCGCCGGCGGCAGGTGGTCTGGTTCTCTGTCCACTCAGTTGTGTCAGAGTCTCCCTTGACAATGTTCCTATCGTATTTTGCCGCTTCGAGCTTTGTTCGATATGCTCTAAGACTTGGACGAAGTGTGTGTGCGGAAGAGGGTTACCCGGGCGCGACACGCCGCAGCGCTCAGGCGCCGGAGCGACACTTGTCTAACTTTCGTTGGCAACGGACTCGGATGAATAGATTGCTCAGCCGCCGGAGATTCCTGCGCATAGCAACGCTTGCCGCAGGCGCCCCAATGTTTGATGTAAGACTACCCAGAGGTTTGGATTTCACGCTTCAGAATTCACCCACGCCGCAAAAATACCTTATCGAAACCATGCCTGGTGGCGTGGCCTTGTTCGACTACAACAACGATGGCCTGCTCGACATTTTTCTCGTAAATGGCGGGCGCGTGACCAGTCCGATGCAGCTTCCAGAGAAATTTGATCGTGCCAACCCACACTACTGGAATCGCCTTTATCGCCAAAACAGAGACGGCAGTTTTACGGACGTGACGGAAGCTGCGGGCTTATCCAGTGCCGGCCCTGGCAACTACGGCATGGGCGTCGCGGTCGGTGACTACGACAATGATGGCTATCCCGACCTCTTCGTCACCAGCTATGGAAAGAACATCCTGTATCACAACAACGGCGACGGAACCTTCACCGATGTTACTGCCAAAGCAGAAGTCACAGGCGGCGGCTGGTCAGTCTCGGCGGGTTTCTTCGACTTCAATAACGACGGCCATCTAGATCTTTTTGTAACCCGTTACATGGAATGGGACACCAGACATAGCAAGACCTGCGGTGGGGCTTGGCAAACCTACTGCCCGCCGGGCGAATTTCCTGCTACTTCCAACCTTCTTTATCGCAATCGTGGCGACGGCACCTTCGAAGACGTTAGCCAGAAATCCGGCATCGCTGCCAAGAAGGGCCGCGCTCTGGGCGTGGCCTTCGCCGATTATGACGACGACGGCTTCACGGACATTTTCGTCGCCAACGACGGCATGCAACAATTCCTCTTCCACAACAACGGCAACGGCACGTTTACCGAGTGCGCGCTCGAATCCGGCGCCGCGCTTTCCGCCGATGGCAAGCCGCTTTCCGGCATGGGCACTGTCTTTCAGGACTACGACAACGACGGCAAGCCCGACATCATCGTTACCGAGCTTCCCCGGGAAATCTACGGCCTCTACCACAACGATGGCGGAGGCTCGTTCTCCAATCAAAGCCTCGAAGCCGGCCTCGGCGCGCTCACCGCCGGCAGTTCCGGCTGGGGCGTTGGAATGGAAGACCTGGACAACGACGGCTGGAAGGACTTGTTTGTAGCTCAGGGCCATGTGCTGGACAACGTCGAAGCCATCGACCACTCCTTGCATTATCTGGAGACGCCTTTGCTTGCTATGAATCATGGTGGACGTTTCGAGCGCGCGGAATCTGGAATTACAATTCCAGTGGCAGGGCGCGGACTGGCCTTTGGAGACTTGAACAATGACGGCTGGATGGATGCCGTGATGACAGTATTAGGCGGGCATCCGATCATGCTAATGAATCGCGGCGGCAATCGGCATTGGCTGACGATTTCGCTGCGCGGGACACGCAGCAACCGCGACGGGCTCGGAGCACGCGTCCGCGTAAATGGACAAACACGCTTCGCCACCACCGCGGGAAGTTATCTATCCGCGAATGACAAGCGTCTCCACTTCGGCCTGGGCGATTCCGAAATCGCCACGGTCGATGTCGCGTGGCCTTCCGGCGCGCACCAGATGTTGAAGGACGTTCGCGCCGATCAGTTTCTCGAAATTCGCGAACCGGAGAACTCGTGATACACGCAGCTGTATTTTTCTGGCTGGCATTGCAAAGCAGCACATGCAGGCAGGCGTTGATGCGCATAAGCAAGGGCAGTTTGATGTGGCTATCAGGGAATTCCGGAAGGCTACGGAGAGCGATCCAAATTTCGCGCAAGCGTTTCTCGATCTTGGCGAAGTCTGCCTGGAAACCCGCGACTATCCACCCGCTGTCGCGGCACTCAAGCGCGCGCTGGAGCTAAGCCCAGATCTCGACGCCGCGCACCTGCAGTTGGGCTATGCTTTGCTGGCGCAGGGTTACACGGAGGAGGCCATTCCTCATCTGCAGCGCGTGAACGCGCAGGAAGCTTTGGGAATCGCTCAGATTGATACAGGACAATACGAGGAGGCAGTCGCAAACCTGAATGCGGCATTGGTGAAACGTCCCGGCGATCCGGATGTGTTGTATTATCTCGGCCGGGCCAGCGGCCTTCTTTCCAAACGCTCGATCGACACTCTCCTCGGCGCATACCCCGACTCCGCGCGCTCCCACCAGGCGATGGGAGAGAATTACTTTGTGTTGCGGCAAATGCCGCAAGCCGCGGCGGAATTCGGCGAAGCGTTGCGTCAGCGTCCGGAAATTCCTGGGTTGCATCTGGAACTGGGGCTGGTCTACGCCGGCGCCGCACGTTGGGACAAAGCGGAAGAGGAGTTTCGCACAGAAACCAAGATGCAGCCGGGCAACGCCGAGGCCGCTTACCGGCTCGGCGCTGCATTGCTCCAAGAGGGTAAAGCGCACGAGGCCAGGCAGGAGCTGGCGCGCGCTGACCAGCTGAAACCTGATATGCCCGAGACGCTGTATTCGCTCGGCAAAGCGGCCTCGCTCGACGCCGACCTCCCTCTTGCGGAAGAATCTTGGACGCGCTTAATCGCTTTGGAGAAGGAGACCTCGCTTGCGGCCCAGGCCCATTTCGGACTGGCCTCTCTCTATCGCAAGCAGGGTAACACCGCGGAGGCTCAACGCGAAATGCAAGAGTTCAAGAGGTTGCAGAGTGCCATCGAGCCTCCGAGATCACAGCCAAAGTAGCAGCGATTTCGCGCCGTTGAATGCTTGTTGGAGATGCCAGAAGATAACAGACAATGGTTCAGCCGGGAAGGCGAAGAGAGGCCACACAGCATTCTGATCTTAGCTGGAGGCAGGGCAGACCTCGCCCTGCAACCCGCGCACTCGCGCAATCTGCGAAGGACCAGCGGATTTGTTCCAGCTTGGCAACATTGTCCCCGGCGTGTTCACGCCTGTGCTGGCGAAGCACACCAAACAGATCAGCCTCGGCGATGTGCTCTCGATCGGGAATCGATCGGATTCAGCGGAATTTCGCGCCGATACAGAAACAGGTCGGGGCTTGCTTTGAGTTATAGGCTCAGGTGGCAGCGATCTCGGCATCGTTTTAAGCCCAATTCCCTAACGGTAGGGCTCGTCCTTTTGGGAGTTTATCTTCGAGCGCCCCGCGTTGTGGTTCTGTTTGTTGATTGGAACTAGGCCAAAACATTGCACTTTCCTGCTTAGCCAGTACATCTTGAAGCTGCGTGGACTGTTCATTCCACGATGGACGGAACTGTGATTTGGAGATCGTGCACAGTAAGTGGATCGGAAAAGTTGCTGTCTTGTACCGAAGCGGAGATCCCGCACAATTGCGAAATACGCTAAGCCACTGTACAATGAGACACTTGTGAACGGTTCCTCAGCGATGTTGGGGCCTGTAGCTTAAGAGTCTGTTGTTGATTCTGCGTTGCTTAGGTCCATTTTCAGGCCCTTCAAACCCGCCTTCTTGTACACAAACTGTACACACAATCGCCGCGAGGAACGCGCCACATTACTTCAGAGTTGCCCGTCATCCGGCCGCAGGCGGGAGAGAGCCTCCAAATCGGGCCTTTCCATGTTCGGGTTGTTGGACTACCGTGGCTGGCCCCGTCGCAGACTCCACAGTCCGCGCGCCGAGAGGATGAAGGTGAAGCCCCCGAGCCCGCCGAGCGCCCAGAGTGTCCAGAC
>WNGJ01007237.1_pt1 | contig 16127 bp, 16 predicted proteins | sample 5400611 | NCBI WGS metagenome assembly WNGJ01 (sample SAMN13153375, study PRJNA577476) | soil metagenome | isolation source: 40 cm soil or saprolite under Garry oak tree replicate 1 | place: USA:California | collected 2016-06-15 | reverse complement strand
CGCGGGCGGCACTGTCAGTCTCCTGAGTGGCTCGCGGTTGCCGTGCCCTCGCTGCCGGCCTGCGCGCCCGGGCCGGCGCCCGCGGTGTCATCCAGGCCACCGGCCTCGATGACGCGGCGCGCCACCTCGGTCAGCTTGACGTGCCGTGTCTGCGAGATGCGCCGCATCCTGCCGAACGCCTCGTCGGCGTCGCAGCCGAGCGCGTGCATGAGGATTCCCTTGGCCTGGTCCACGACGGCGCGGGCCTCGACAGCCTCCTGAAGCTGTGACGCGGTCCGCTGCGCCTCGCCGTATCTGGAGGCGTTCGCGACGCTGGCCGCGCCGAACGCGGCGAGCAGGGAGGCGAGCCGGAGCTGTTGCGGATCAAGAGATCGTGGCCGCACGCCGTAGAGCGTCAGCGTGACCGCCATGCCGTTGAACTCGTGTACCAGGCTGGCACAGCAGCGGACGCCCTTGCTCAGCGCCGCCGAGGCGAACTCCGGCCAGCGGTCATCGGTGAGCGTGTCAGCGCAGCCGGTCGGCTCACCGGTGCGGACCGCCTCGATGGTTGGGCCGCTGCGGGTTTCCATCTGCAAAGCGGTGAGCGCGGCTACGTCGGGGTGGCTCGCCGCCGACGTCACTGCCTCGTCGTCGCGCCACAAGGTGGCGGTCGCCCCGGAACAGGCGGCCACCCGCCGTGCCACGAGCTCGGCGAGCTGGCGGATCGACTTGGAACCCGACGGGTCCGCGACGGCAAACAGCTCAGCGGCTTCGCGCGCGAGTTCGTCAGTGGTCACGGCGTACTCCACGGGCTCGGCTATGACACGGGATCCATCCCGCATGTCGCGCATGCGGATAGCAGAGCTTATAGCTGGTCGGTTCCATGCGCAGGCTCATCCCGCTGGTTGGCGTTACCCGGAACTTCGCCGGGCAGGTAGGTGGGCGGCTCGAGAACGCGCAGCGCCATCACCGTCACGTCGTCACGCACCTCACCCTCGCTGAACTCGAGCACGAGCTCTCTGATGGAGGCGACAACCTCACTCGCCGGACGGCCAGCGAGCGCGGCCAGCTCATCCGCGAACCTGAGCTCAAAGTACCCGCCGCCGGCGCCGCGGGCCCGCGTCACACCGTCGGAGTAGAAGAAAAGCATGTCGCCGGGTTCGAGCTCCAGTTGCTCGGTGGCAGGCCGCGCGTCGTCGAAGAACCCAAGCGGCAGCCCGCCACCTGCCAGCACGCGGACCCGGCCATCGGGCCGCACGAGCAGCGGCCCGGGATGCCCCGCGCTCGCCAGCACGACGCGCAGGAGGCCGTCGTGCCATCCGAACCTCCCGGCGATCGCGGTGACGAACTGATCCGCGCCCTGCCGGTCGTTCATGACCTCGTTAACCAGGCGCAGCACCTCGCTGGGCTCAGGATTCCAGTGGCCGAGGACTCTGATCGCATAGCGGGCCATGGCTGTTACGGCCCCGGCCGTCTCGCCCCGGCCACAAACGTCACCGATCATCAGGCCCCAGCCCCCCGGGCCCGGGTACACGTCATAGAAATCACCGCCAAGGCCCAGATCCTGCGTCGACGCCGCATAAGCGGTCGCGATCTCGACCCCGGGGACAGACGGCAGCTCACGTGGCAGCAGGCTCGCCTGCAGCGCTTCGCTGATCGCGGAGCGCCGCAGGAACATCCGGCCGACCTTGATCGCGACCGCGAGCTGCTGGCCCACCTCGTCGACCAGTTCGAGGTCGGCGGCTGCGAACGGCCCCGCCTCCGGCCGCCGGGCCAGCGTCAGCGTGCCATAGCTGCGCTCGCCGTCGGCGAGCGGCGCGGCGAGCACGGAAGTGGCGCCAAGCAGGGTGAGGACCGGCACGCCTGACGACGCGCCGCCGAGCACCGCCGCGTCCCGGGCTTGCGCGAGCAGCCGCGAACGCCCCGACGTGCACACCTCCCAGGGCAGCGAGCCGGGAAGCGGGCGCTCGTCCTCGATGGCACGGGTCAGATCCGAGAACCGATCGCCCGCGGGGCCCGCCACGAACAGCCTTCGCATCTCTCCCTTCTTCTCCACATCGACGATCACCCAGGCGGACAAACCCGCTGCGAGCAGGCTGGCACAGCGCCGCAGCATCAACGGCTCGCCGAACGCGGCGTTCTCGAACAGCACCCGGGAAGCCGCGCTGATCAGGTCGAGCCGCTGCGTGGTCTCGGCGATGGCGCGGTCGGCGCTGACGCTGCGGCCGGCCAGCAACGTGCCGTCCCCGGCAGCCTGCGGCCGCGGCATGCTCGCTGGTCCGGCCACGGCCATGATCAGCGGTCCGGACCCACCTGGGCGCCTGAGCAGGTCGATGGTGAGGGTGGTGTCCACCTTCTCGGTGACGCCGAGCAGCCTGCAGCGGACCCGGCGTGGCCTGCCGGTCCGCAGCAGGGCGGTCAACTGCGCCCGCACGGCACCCGCCGCGGCAGGGTCGACAAATGCGGTGAACGGCATGCCCGTGGTGGATCCCGCGTCCGCGCCGAGCAGGGCCAGCGCCTGCCTGTTGACCCTGCGGACGGCAAAATCTCGCTCCAGCAGGAAGATCGGAGCCGGCACCTCCTGGAACACCGCGCGCAGCAGCCTGCGTTCGGCTTCCGCCGCGCCGCCACCTTCTGGTTCCGCGGCGCCCGGAACCTGCCGCAGCCTGCCGAGCAACCCGACAGCGAACTCAAGTTCGCCGAGTACCGCATCCATGGCCGGGCGAAGCTCCGCACCTGGAACCTGTGCCGCATCGCGAAGCGAGCCGATCCGCGCTCGCAGCCCGGCGATCTCATCCGCCTCCCGGCCTGAGCCTGCGGGCGGCACCGCCAGCCCGTCCTGGCCATCGCGCCGCGCCGCGGCGCCGCGGGTGGCCGGCCGGCCGGGGTCCTGCGCATCGCGTGCGGGACTGCTTTGTGTCCCGGCGCTCATGGCGCCGTCGCGGCCATCCGGCCGGCTGCGCTGCCTGCGCCCCACGGCCGGGCTACGCCCACGACGAGTGCGGCCCGGCGGCCGCGCTGCCCACCAGGGGATCACGCCGCCGCACCGCGCGGTGACCTGCCCGCGTCAAGCATCTCACCTGGCCACCTCACAATCGGCCGCACGGTACCCAGCGCGGGGCTGGCCGCACCGGCCGAGCTTGCCGGCCGGGCCTGCCGCTTGGCCGGCCCAAGTCCGCCGCGTGACGTCACGAAATCTCGCCAATGCTCAACTGTTGAGTAGCCTACGTCACAGCCAAGGCGTGTCAACGTCGTATGAACGGAAACTGAGGAATTTGTGGCGTATAAGTGGTTAAGATAGGTAACGTCAGCGTAAGGTTGCTCAAGATGTCTGGGCTTCATCGACCCGTGTACAGCATCGGCGCTGCGGCCAAGGTGCTCGGCGTCCCGGCGGCGACTCTTCGCACCTGGCAGGGCCGCTATGGCGTCGTGCTGCCCGAGCGCAGCAGCGGGGGCCACCGGCTGTACTCACAAGACCAGCTTGAGCAGCTTCGCTTCGTCGCGGAGCAGGTCGCGGTCGGCCTGTCGCCTGCCGATGCACACCGGCTGCTCGACGAGCGGCTCAGCCACGGCGCTGGGCGGCTCAGCCACGGCGCTGGCCCGCGCCCCGCCCGCCCGGGCAGCGGCAGGCCACTGATAATGCTGGCCGAGCGGGATCGCCACGCCGCGGATCTCGCCGAGCACTTCCTGCGTGCCGAGGGATACGAGGTCGCACTCGAGCTGGATGCCGAGGGCGCTCTCGCCACATCCGCCGAACTTTCGCCCGACCTGGCCGTCGTGGGCATGCTCATCTCCGGCGGGCGCGGGCTCGAACTTTGCCGGCGGCTGCGTGTGTACGTGCCCGTGCTGGCCACCAGCACACTTGACCTTCATGACGCCGCGCTCGAAGCGGGGGCGTCAGCTTTCCTGCGCAAGCCGGTCGAGCCCCTGCGGCTCGTCTCGGCCGTCAGGGATCTCCTGGCCCGCGCCGGCCGGCGCGGCACGCAGGCCGGCGGCGTCTTCCTCGGTTCCAACGCGGCCGTCACGTGATCGACAGGCTCAGCACCGGTGCGGACCGGCTGGATGCCGTGCTCGGCGGCGGGCTGCCCAAAGACGCGATCTCGCTGGTTGTCGGGCTCCCGGGGGCTGGCAAGACCATCCTTGCCCACCAGTGCGTGTTCAACAACGCCCGGCCGGAGCGGCCCGGGCTGTACCTGTCCACGGTTTCGGAGCCGATCGAGAAGATCGTCCGTTACAGCCAGACCCAGTCGTTCTTCGACCCTGCCGTCGTGGGCGCCAGCGTGCGCTACGACGATCTCGGCACGGTGCTGAGCGACAAGGGCCTGCCCGGCGTGCTCGAACGCGTGCGTGATCTGGCTTCAAGGCGCTGCATCCATATGCGCCGGACCTGGGGGACTTCCGGCGGTTCCTGCACGACCTCGCGGGGATGCTGAGCGCCTTTCCCGTCACGTCGCTGTGGATCGGTGAGTACGACGACAGCGAGATCACGGTGGCGCCCGAGTTCGCGGTGGCCGACGCCATCATCAGCATGGGCACCGACCGCGTCGCGGAGCGCGCGGCACGAGCTCTGCAGGTGCTGAAGCTGCGGGGCGGCGGATTCATGTCAGGTAAGCACTCGTACCGGATCTCGGCGGACGGAATCGCGGCCTTCCCGCGCCTGGCCGATCAGGGGGAGAGCGCGGCCTACGTGCTCGGCGAGAAGCGCGTCTCCTCGGGTGTCCAGGCGATCGACGACATGGTCGGAGACGGCTACTGGCCCGGTGCGTCCACGCTCATCGCGGGCCCGACCGGCATCGGCAAGACGCTGATGGGGCTGCACTTCGTGTTCGCCGGCGTACGCTGGGGTGAGCGCGGGCTCATCGCCACGCTGCAGGAGAACCCGACCCAGCTGCGGCGGATCACACAGGGGTTCGGCTGGTCCCTGGCCGAAGGCGACGTCGCCTTGATGTATCGCAGCCCGGTCGACCTGTACCTCGACGAGTGGGTGTACGACCTGCTCGGCACGATTGAGTCCACCGGCGCCACGCGTGTCCTGGTCGACAGCCTCGGCGACCTGCGGGCCGCCTCGCCCGATCTGACCCGCTTCCGCGAGTACACCTACTCGCTCCTGCAGCGCTGCTCTCGCCTGGGTGTGGGCGTCATGCTGACCTACGAGGTCGCCGAGTTGTTCGGTCTCACCAGGTTGACCGAGCACGGCGCCTCGCACCTGTCGGACAATGTGATCCTGCTGCAGTACCGGCGCGGCGATGCCGCGGTGACCCGTACGCTCACGGTCCTCAAGACGCGGGCACGTGAGCACGACCCGGGGGTCAGGGAATTCGAGATCACCCCGGCGGGTATCACGCTCACGCAGCCGCTCACCTGACCCGGCGCAGGCAGCTCTACCCGATGGCCCGGGCCGTCCGCACCCGCAGCCGCACGGTGCACCCGGCATCGGTGGACCGGGTTTCGACCAGTTCGCAGACCTGGCTGGCGAGCCAGAGCCCGTCGCTGGAGCGCGGCTGTTCAACCTCGGCGGGCCGCAGCCCGAGCAGTGGATCGGCAAGGCGGCCGCCCGCCCGGTGCAGGTCGCAAATGATCGCGCCCGGCGTCTCCCAGACCGTCACGGCCACGTGGCCGCCGCCGCGGCCGACGTAGCTCGCGGCCTCCGCGACCGCGATGACGAACAGCGCCGCGTCGTCTCCGGCCACCCCGTGCGCGGTGACCTCGGCATGGACGAAATGACGCAGGCCGGCGAGATCGCCCGCGAAGGTCATCGCCGTGGCGTTGCCGGGTGCCGGCCGCAGTGGGACGGCATCACAGCGGCCCGTGAACGCGGCCGGGTCGGTGTAACCGGCGCTCGGCAGCGCGTCACGGCCCGCCACGGTGAAGGGATGCGTCCGGCACGCGTCCGCGACGATGTCCGGCCGCAGGAGCCGGGTGTCGTACGGGCAGACCATCCACATGCTGGTATCCGCGAAGATCAGGTTGAGGCTGGCCTCCATCCGCTTCCACGCCCGTATCTCCCGTTCGCTGCGGCCGGTCCAGGCCGGTTCCGCGAGAATGCGGACCTGGCCGGCGCGCCGCGAATGCCGCTTCAGGTAGCGGTCGAAGGCGGCGACACGCCGCGCGGGACGCCTGCCGAAATAGGCGGTCTCCGCGTAGTCGAGACCGCCGGCCCGCGGGCCGAGCGCACGGTTCAGCAGATCCAGGTTGGCCGACGTGGTGATCGCGGCCACGGGCTCTCCGCTCGCGAGCCCGTCGGAGACGAACGGGACCGCCGCGGCGAGGAACTCGTCGTCGGTCCCATACAGGCACGCCTGGTGCGCGAAGGACGGCCGGCCTGTCCTCGGCGCCACATGGGCCGAAATGTTCGCCGTCAAGCCTCCACCCCCTCGATGCGCAGCCCGGGAGTATCGCCCCAGTTCAAAACGTGAAGCAGGGTTTGCACGTACGAAGGTACCCGTTCCACGAAAAGCAACCGTCCCTCGCCGAGGTCGCGTGCGGCCCGGACGATCAGCCGCAGACCCTCCATGTCGATGAAATCCAGCCCGGACAGGTCCACGTGAATGTCGGCGTCACCCGGCGCCACGGCGGCGAGGGCGGCGTCCAGCCCGCTGCGGGTGGCGGCGTCCACCGTGCCCTCGACGCGGAACCCCGTCGCGTGGGAGAGCCACGTGATCCGCAGCTGGCCGTCGTCATAAAACAGGCCTATGGGCGAGGCGGTGGACATCGGTCACACTCCAGGAGGCAGCGGATGGGTGCCGTCACGAAGCGGCGGCTTCCAGCCACTGCCAGGGATGTACTCGCGGACGACCTTGGCGGGCACGCCCGCGACGACGCAGCAGTCTGGCACGTTGCCGCGGACGACGGAACCCGCGGCGACCACTACGTTCCTGCCGACCGCCGCACCGGGAAGCACGATCGCCCCGGCCCCGAGCCACGTGCCCGAGCCGATGGACACCGTGTCGTTGCTCGGCCATTGCCTGCCGATCGGCGTGCCCGGATCCGCGTAGCCGTGGTTCTGGTCCGTGATGTAGACGTATGGACCGGTGAAAACGTCATCGCCGATCCGGACCGACCGGTGCGCGATGATGTGACTGCCCCGGCCGATGACGCAGCGGTCGCCCACCCGCAGCACCGGCTGCGCACCAAGATCCTGGCCAGGGACCATGCCGGCGCACAAGGTGACGTGCATGCCGATCAGGGTGTCCTCGCCGACTTCGATCCACCGCTCGCCGAATACCGCGCCGGTGGGGAACGCCATGCTGCTCCCCCGGCCGAATCGGGCGAATCGCCGCCCCGCCGCGGTCTCCGCGGTGATCAGGGCGGCGTTCTGCAGCGCCTGCCAGCCCAGGTGCACGAACCCGGCGGCAGCGTCGCGCATCCGGGCCCGCAGAGGGCGCAGCGCCTGGGCAGCGCGGCGCCGCACCGGCCCGCCGCCGGGGGGCTGCGGGCCATCGGGGCGTGGCGTGCCCCCGGCCGGCCCGGCGCCCGCCCGGGTGAGCAGATCACGCCACATGGCCGATCACCGTACCGGTGAACGGCTGGACGCGGCGAGCTGGCCGCAGGCTCCGTCGATCTCACGCCCACGGGTGTCACGCATCGTGACTGGCAGCCCGTGCGTCTCGAGCCGCCGCAGGAATCGCGCGGCCACCTGCGGATCTGACGCCGTCCACCTCGATCCGGGTGTCGGGTTCAGCGGGATCAGGTTGACATGGGCAAGATGGCCTGCGAGCAGGGTGCCCAGCAGGTCGGCGCGCCACACCTGGTCGTTGACGTCGCGGATCAGCGCGTACTCGACCGACACGCGGCGGCCGGTCGACGACGCATATGACCAGGCCGCGTCGAGGACTTCCGCCACCTTCCAGCGCGCGTTGACGGGGACGAGCTCGTCGCGCAGGCCGTCGTCGGGCGCGTGCAGCGAGACCGCGAGCGTGACGGCCAGGTCTTCCGCGGCAAGCCTCCTGATCGCCGGCACCAGCCCGACCGTGGAGACGGTGACGGACCGCCGTGAGATGCCGAGCCCGTCAGGTACGGGATCTGTGATCCTGCGCAGCGCCGAGATGACGTGGCGATAGTTGGCGAGGGGCTCGCCCATGCCCATGAACACGATGTTGGAGACCCGGCCCGGGCCGCCCGATACCGCACCCGCCGCCAGCGCCGCGCCGGCCGCGACGACCTGCTCGACGATCTCCGCGGCGGACAGGTTACGGGTGAGCCCCGCCTGGCCCGTCGCACAAAATGGGCACGCCATCCCGCAGCCCGCCTGCGAGGAGACGCACACGGTCACCCGATCCGGATACCGCATGAGCACGGACTCGACGTAGGCGCCGTCGAAGGCCCGCCACAACGTCTTGCGGGTAGTCCCGCCGTCGCAGGAAAGCTCCCGCTCCGCGGTGAGCAGGACGGGCAGCATCGCGGCGGAAAGCCGCTCGCGGGCCCGGGCGGGCAGGTCGGTCATGCCGGCCGGCTCGCTGGCAAGCCGGCCGAAGTAGTGCCGCGACAGCTGGCCGGCCCGGTAGGCCGGCTCGCCAAGCTCGGTCACGGCCGCGCGGCGCTGCGCGGGATCCAGGTCGGCGAGGTGACGCGGCGGCCCGGCGCGGCGGGCCTGGGCCGCCTCCTGCGCCCCGATGCTCACCATGGTGGGCGCGGGCGCCCGGGCCGGGGCGGCAGCCGGTGAGCCAGGGTCCGCCGTGGGCGGATCCCCGGTGAATGGGCGGTCACGGCCCGCCACGCTGGCTCCGTTCGATCAGATCACCCGGCCCGCCGGGGCCGGGCAGTTGCAAACCTTTAACGATGTCGGCCTTATCTATGCGATGACCTGCGACAAGTCAGTAGATTTCAGCCATGCCGACGCTGCGCAGGGGGTCTGCCCCTACCCAGGCACCGCAGGTCATCCTGCAGAGTGCGAATCCTTACGAGAGCCGTCGGCTGACCGTGGAGTATGACGGCGTAACGACGGCAGCCTACCTGCACGGCGACAACTCGGCCATCGCCGCGACCTGGATCGCCAACCACCAGCCGGCCGCGCCGACCACGGACCTGGGCCGGCTGAACGCGGGCAAGGCGCCGGTAATGCCCGCCGCCCACACCAAGCATCCACAGGGGCGGCCGCCATTCGACGCGCACACGCTGCAGGCGCTGTGGTTCGAGGAAGGCGACGGCGTGGCCGTCCTGGAATCCGGGCAACTGCTCGCCGTTGTTCCCGGCTGGTCCGACATGGCCAGAGGAATGCCCGGTTACAGCAGGGACGTCATCGGGCAGACACCGTTTGGCTGGTCGCTCGACGATGCCATGGAAGGGCTCGTGCCCCGCGTCGAACAAGCCCGCGCGTTCTGGCAGTGGCGGGCGGAACAGGCCTCCTGGGGAAACTTCCAGCAGGCCGTGCTCGGCCATTTGCTCGCACGGCTGGGGCCCGGGGCGCATTACTGGGATGCGGGCAACGGCAAGCAGCCGCTCGTCGGCGTGACCGAACGGCCGCCCACGGCGTCGCGGCCCTATACGGTGCTTTCCACGGTTGGGATGAGCTGCCAGCGGATGCCGGTGGTCGAGCAGTTCGTGGAGGACGCGAGCGGTTACGGCCGCATCGAGCTGTGCCTGGCAAGCACGCTGCCGAGCGCCCAGGCCGCGCGGGTGTTCCTGTGGCTCGCGCAATACCCGTGGCGGTCCGTCACCTGGTTCGGCCCCGGCCACAGCGTGCGCTGGTATCACGAACCTTCGACGTTCCCGCTCGGCGGGGGGAACGAGGCGGTGCTGCTGCTCGACGAGCCTGGCGGGCTGCTCGGGCCCGACCCGCCTGACCTGTCGGGATTCAGCTTCGGCGGCGACGGGGTCCGCTGGCTCTGGATCGTCCCGATCAGCGAGCGCGAGCGCCTGCTGGCGAAGGACCGCGGCTCGGCGAGCCTGGTCAACCAGATGGCCGCGCAGCGCCGTAGCTTCGTCGCCGGAGCTTAGCACCTGCGGGCGGCGCCGTTGTGGCTCGCCAGCGCTGAGCGACGCGAGGATCATCCTTAACGGCTGCCGCGGATGGCGGCATCCACCAGTGCGGGGGATCCCCGGGGGCCGTCCCCCGGGGCGGCACCAGCCGCACGGCACTCGAAGGCCCGGTGACGCTGGTGCGCCCGGCGGGCTCCGCCCGCCGGGCGCACCAGCGTTACTGTCTGCTTCAGTGAATATGCAAGTTGACACCAAGGAGGACCAGGAACCAGAGCAGGATGGCGAAGAGGGCCGACGCCACAATCTTGATGACGCCCAGCGTGAGGTAGTCGTGTTTCCAGGCGACGAAGACACCGACGATCAGATAAATCAGTACAAGAAGCCCAAAGGCCCCGCGAACGCGCATTGTTGTTTGCTCCATCCTCCCCGGTAACGGGTCTTCTGTGGGGCGCGCCGTTTGCGACCGGATTGTCCCCTCGGGACAGGAAATGAAACCCGATCCGCCAATGACGGCAGTCGTTTGGGCCGCTGCGGCCAGGGCAAACCCGCCCGGTGCCGGTGCCACCCGGCGCGGGGTTCGGGATGCTGCGCCGGCCCGGGGGGGCAGCCCCGCAGCCCCGCAAGAAGTGCTGCGCCGCACCGGCGCCAGGCCGCGCGGCCGTTCAGGATGCCGCGCTGACCCGGAGGCGACCCCGGAAAACCCCGCTGCGCCGCACCGGCGCCAGGCCGCGCAGCCGTCCGGGATGCTGCGCCGGCCCCGAGGGCCAGCCCCCGCAGCCGCACCGGCGCCAGGCCGCGCAGCCGTCCGGGATGATTTCAGCGCGCACCGGCGGGCACGAAGATCGCCAGCAGCAGCCACGCGACCGGCGCGTTGAGCAGCAGCGAATCCAGCCGGTCGAGCAGCCCGCCATGGCCGGGCAGGAAGCTGCCCATGTCCTTGATCTCCAGATCCCGCTTGATCATGGATTCCGTAAGGTCACCCAGGGTGGCTACCCCGACCGCGGCGGCACCGAGGATCATGCCCTGCCAAAACCGGCCGCCGAGCACGGCAGGCATGAGCACGGCACCGACGGCCACGCAGACGACGAGGGAGCCCGCCAGCCCTTCCCAGGTCTTCTTCGGGCTGATCGCGGGCACAAGCGGGTGGCGCCCGAACAGGATCCCTGCGAAGTACCCGCCGATGTCATTGCAGACCGTGACCGCGATGAAGACGAGCAACCGATCCGCGCCGTCGCTGCTGGCCAGCATCAAGACGGCGAAGACGGCCATGAGCGGCAGATAGGCAAGCACGAACACGCTTGCGGTTATGTCCCGCAGGTATCCGGCGGGGCCGCCGCGGAGCCGCCAGATCATCATGGCGATCGCGGTCAGCGCGACGGCGGCGAGCGCGGACCGCGTGCCGAGCCAGTACGCGCAGGTCCAGATGGCCGCGGAGCCGCCGGCCAGCACGGGCAGCGCTATCCGGATGTCACGGGTCACGAGGGCACGGCTCAGTTCCCAGCCCGCGACCCCGACGGCAACGGCCATGTAGACCAGGAACGTCGCCTTGACCGTATAAAGCGTGAGCAGCACGCCCGCGCCGAGGACCAGGCCGACGCCTACCGCGACCGGCAGATTTCGCCCGGCCCGGACCCGCCTGGGCTCCCGGCTTTCCACGGCGGTGTCTTCTGGCCGGCCGTCGAGATCCAACTAGACCTCGAGAAGCTCAGATTCCTTGTGTTTGAGCAGCTCGTCCACTTGCGCGACATAAGTGCGCGTGAGCTCCTCGAGCTCACGCTCGGCCCGGCGGCCCTCGTCCTCGCCCGCCTCACCGTTCTTGACGAGCTTGTCGAGCGCGTCCTTGGCATGGCGGCGGATATTCCGGATGGAGACCCGGCCGTCCTCCGCCTTATGCCGCGCGATCTTGATGTACTCCCTGCGCCGTTCCTCGGACAGGTCGGGGAAGACGACGCGGATCACCGTGCCGTCGTTCGACGGGTTCACGCCGAGATCGCTGTTGCGAATCGCCTTCTCGATCGCTGCCAGCGACGACTTGTCGAACGGCTGCACGACGACCATGCGCGGTTCGGGCAGGTGGAAGGACGCGAGCTGGTTGACCGGGGTCTGGGTTCCGTAGTATTCGGCCGTGATCTTGCTGAACATGGCCGGGTGCGCGCGTCCCGTCCGGATTCCCGCGAAGTCCTCCTTGGCGACCGCGACTGCCTTTTCCATCTTCTCCTCGGCTTCGAGGAGCGTCTCGTCAATCACTGCGGCTCCTGTGCATCGTGATCCCGCTGCCAGGAGGCTACTGGATAACCCGGCCTGCCCAAGCCGGCCGGGCGCCTCCCACAGCTCGCACTCATCGTCCCCCACCTGTAGCGCACGGTACCAGGGGCGCCGGCGCGCCGGAGGCCGCGGCCGGATCCGAGGCTAGGCATCGGCGGGGCAGACGAGCGTGCCGATCTTCTCGCCCCGGATCGCACGGACGATGTTGCCGTTTCCCATCAGCGAGAACACGACTATCGGCAGCCCGTTGTCCCGGCACAGGCTCACCGCCGTGGCATCGATCACCTTCAGGCTCCTGGTGAGGACTTCACCGTAATCGAGCCGCTCGTACCGGACCGCACCGGGGTTTTTCCGTGGATCCGAATCGTAGATGCCGTCGACCTGGGTTCCCTTGAGCACCGTGCCCGCGCGTATCTCGAGCGCGCGCTGCGCCGCGCAGGTGTCGGTGGAGAAGAACGGCGCGCCCAGGCCCGCCCCGAAGATCACCACACGGCCTTTCTCCAGGTGCCGGATCGCGCGCCGCGGGATATAGGGCTCGGCGACCTGGCCCATCGTTATCGCGGTCTGGACGCGGGTATCGATGCCGAGTTTCTCGAGCACGTCCTGCAGGGCCAGGCAGTTGATGACCGTGCCGAGCATGCCCATATAGTCGGCACGGGCACGGTCGATCCCCCGCTCGGACAACACCTCGCCGCGGAACATGTTGCCGCCGCCGACCACCGCCGCGACCTGCACACCTTCGCGCACCGCGACGGCGATCTCCTCCGCGATGTGGATGACCACATCAGGGTCGATGCCGATGCGCTGGCCGCCGGCGAACGCCTCACCTGACAGCTTCAGTACCACTCGCCGCCAGTTCCGGCGCTCGCCGGGTGCCACCTCTTCGCGAGACGGCCCGGCCCGCAGGCCGGCCGACCCCGGGAACACCGGCGGCTGGCCGGCCGGTGCGCCGACGGTGGGTGCTGGACCGGGCGGGGAAGCCCGGCCGGGGATCGTATGGTCACTCTCCTGCACGGCCATGGCTTCCTTCTCCCGTTCGCGCCGCTTTGCCATCTAGTCGTATTCGGCTGGTGTCAGGCCTCGCCAATCTTGAAGCGGACAAAGCCCCGGACGTTCGCACCTGCCTCGGTGAGCAGTTGCTTTACCGCCTTCTTCGGGTCTTTCACATATGCCTGCTCCACCAGGGCCACGTCCTTGAGGAACGACTTCAGCCGGCCCTCCACGATCCTCGGGATCGCCTTCTCCGGCCTGCCCTCGTCCCGGGTGATCTGCTCGGCGATGCGGCGCTCCTTTTCCAGCACCTCCGCGGGCACGTCGGCTTCGCTCACGTAGGCGGGCCGCATCGCGGCCACCTGCTGCGCGAGATCCTTCGCGAGCTGAGGATTGTCGGTGTCCAGTTGGACGAGCACGCCGACCGTCGGTGGCAGCGACGGATCCGACTTGTGAAGATAGCTGGCGATGTATCCGCCCTCGAGCCGCGCAAACCGGCCGAGCTCGACCTTCTCCTTGATCGTGACGCTTGCTTCCTCGATGCGCTGCTGGACGGTTGTGCCCGGCTTGACCTCCGCACCCAGCAGGGCGAGCCGGTCCGACACGCCGCTCCGGACGGCCGCCGCCATGACCTCGGCAGCGGTCTGCTGGAAGCTCTCGTTCTTTGCGACGAAGTCCGTCTCGCAGTTCAGTTCGAGCAGCACGCCCGTGCTTGTTCCGACTACCTCGGCCGCCACAAGGCCGTTCGCCGCGACCCGCTGAGCCCGCTTGGTCACGTCCTTGGCACCCTTGAGGCGCAGTAGCTCTACTGCCTTGTCGAAATCACCGGCAGCCTCTTCAAGACACTTCTTGCAGTCCATCATTCCGGCGCCGGTCAGCTCGCGGAGCCGCTTGACGTCCGCGGCCGTGACGTTCACCATTTTCGGCCTCTCGATATCTCGTCTTAATCTCGCCGGGGAACGTGTTCCCTGGCGCTGTGTTAGGTGGTCCTGTTCCGGCTCGCCCGGCTTGCTGCCCCGTCCGCGCCAGCGCATCCCGTGCCCTGCTGACCCGGCGCCGCCGATCTGTCCCGGCACGGTACCCCGCGCCAGCGGCCAGTCCAGGCCGCAGGCGGCCAGCTCGGGCCGCACCGCGGCCACCGGCGCCGCGCCCACCGGCGCCGCGGCCATGGGCCGCTCGGCGGGTGCCGCGGTCGCTGCCCGCGTGACTCCCGCACCGGGGCGGTGTGGCCCAGGGTGTGCTCGCAGATCTTTGGGCGGCGCGGATCGGCGGCCAGACGACGGCCGGCGGCGTTGTCGTCGTCACCGATAGCTCCGCTGTCGGCTCCTCCTCCGCCTTGCCGGACCGCCGCCCGGATCACCACCCGCATCCACCGAGATCTGCGAGACACGCCCTAGCCGTCGGATCCGCTGGCTGCCTCGGCGGTGTCTGCCGCGGACGCCTGCCCACCAGTCTGGGTCCGGTCACCAGCCTCCCCCGCACTGCCATCCGCCGAATCCTGGGCGCCCTCGGCTGCCTGGCCGCCGCTGCTGCTTTCAGCGCTGCCGGTTCCTTCGGGACCGCCGGTAACCGCAGGACCGCCGGTAACCGTGGCGCTGTCCTCATCCGCACCGGCGTCCACATCCGCACCGGCCCCGGCGCCTCCGGCCGGAGCGTTCGCGGCCTCGGGCTGAGCACCCTCGAGCAGCTCCCGTTCCCATTCCGCAAGCGGTTCCTCGACACCTATGTCGGCGGTGGACACGGCGGCGGCCGGCTTCTCCTCGCCCACCGCCGCGCCGGCCCGGGCGATCAGGCCGTCGGCCACCGCGTCCGCGACGACCCGCGTCAGCAACGCAACGCTGCGGATCGCGTCGTCATTCCCGGGGATCGGATAGGTGACCTCGTCCGGGTCACAGTTGGTGTCCAGGATCGCAACGACGGGGATCCCGAGCTTACGGGCCTCGCTGACGGCGATGTGCTCCTTCTTCGTGTCGACAACCCACACGGCGCTCGGCACGCGGGTCATGTCTCGGATCCCGCCGAGCGTGCGGTCGAGCTTGTCGCGCTCGCGCTTGAGGTGGAGCAGTTCCTTCTTGGTCATGCCCGAGCCCGCGACGTCGTCGAAGTCGATCTCCTCAAGCTCCTTGAGCCGCTGCAGGCGCTTGAAGACCGTGGAGAAGTTCGTGAGCATGCCGCCGAGCCAGCGCTGGTTGACGAATGGCATGCCCACGCGGCGCGCCTGCTCCGCGATCGCTTCCTGCGCCTGCTTCTTGGTGCCGACGAAGAGGACTGTGCCGCCGTGCGCGACGGTCTCCTTGACGAATTCGTATCCGGTGTCGATGTAATCGAGCGACTGCTGGAGATCGATGATGTAGATCCCGTTGCGCTCGGTGAAGATGAAGCGCTTCATCTTCGGGTTCCAGCGCCGGGTCTGGTGACCAAAGTGAACGCCGCTCTCCAGCAGTTGCCTCATGGTGACGACGGGTGCCATGCCCGTGGTCCCTTTCTCTCGTGCGGCGTGCCAGCTAGGCACGGCCGCGTCCCGGTTCCTCCTAGCGCCCGTGCGCACCTGCCGTCAGGAGCCGCCTTTCCGCGACTGACGGACCGAGAGGTGCGTCCCGCCGTGCCGATCCAGGGACCGGGGTACGGGCGAGCGCGCGAATTAGGCCACTATGAGCCCGCGCCAAGTTTACCGGGTCTTGCTCCGCCCCGTCGCCCGGCCCCACGCACTGCCGACCGCGGCCCTGCCGCGGCCCCTGCCCGCGGCCCGTGCCGCACCTCCTGGCGCAGCCTTGTCGCGGCCTCCGCCGCAGCTTTGTCGCGGTCGCGGCCTGCGCCGCCACTGCCCTTGCCACCGCCCTGGCCGCAGCGGTGCCGCGGCCTGGGCCTGCCCTGGCCGCAGCGGTGCCGCAGCATGCGATACGCCCTATGCCCGTGGATGGGCCTGCCGGTAACTTGCGACCAGCCGCTCGGGGGAGACGTACGTGTAGATCTGC
>WNGJ01005013.1_pt1 | contig 16136 bp, 12 predicted proteins | sample 5400611 | NCBI WGS metagenome assembly WNGJ01 (sample SAMN13153375, study PRJNA577476) | soil metagenome | isolation source: 40 cm soil or saprolite under Garry oak tree replicate 1 | place: USA:California | collected 2016-06-15 | reverse complement strand
CGAGCAGCAGGGCGGTCGCGACGCTGACCGCGCCGAGCACCCCGATCGAGTCGTGCACGCGGACCGGGATGAATGTCCTGGTGCAGATCGTCCCGCCGTCCGCGGGCGCGGCGATCAGCGAGATCTTCGGCACCGAGGCGGCGGACACGTCACCCAGGCCCATCGCCTGGCCGGCCGCCAGCTGCAGCGCCCGCACCCCGCGCCTGAGGTCCTCGTCCGCCTCGAGCCCGGCCACGGTCTCGTAGCCGCTCCGGCCGAACTCCGCGGCGGGCACCACCACCACCGGCATGCCGTTGTCGACGCAGGTGACGGTGACGCCCGCGAGGACATCGGTGACGTGGCCGGTGGGCAGCAGCGCGCCGGTGGCCGAGCCCTCGGTCCCGGCGAAGTCGAGCACGATGGCCGCGGCCGTCCCCGGCACCCCCGCGATCGCGGTGTCACCGTCGTAGTCCACGACGCCGCCATCTCCGGGGAAGCTCGCGGTGGCCACGCTGCCCGAGTTGACCATGTGGATCCGGACCGGCGAGGCCGCGGCCAGGCCGCGCTCGACCGCGAACGGCCCGACCCCGGCGAGCAGGTTGCCGCAGTTCTGCCGGTCAGAGACGGTGGCCAGGTCGACTCCAACCTGCAGGAAGAGGTAATCGACGTCCGCATCAGGCCGAACGGATGCCGAGATCACCGCCACCTTGGACGTGAGCGGGTGCGCCCCGCCGATGCCGTCGATCTGCCTGGCGTCCGGACTCCCCATGATCCGCAGCAGCAGGTCGTCCCGCTCCGCCGGGTCGGCCGGCAGGTCCTCGGCGAGGAAGTAGGCCCCTTTGGACGTCCCGCCGCGCATCAGCATGCAGCGCACGCCACCCGTGCCCATCAGCTGTCCTGGTCCCCGGCCGCGACGTACCGCACGCCGCGCGCCGCGAGCTTGTCGCGCAGGCCGTACAGGTCCAGGCCGAGCCGGCCGTCGGCCAGGGCCATGCGGCTCTGTTCCTCCTTGGCCACCCGGGCCCGCGCCGCCTCGAGGGCCTGGCCGACGTCTGCCCGCGGCACGCACACCACGCCGTCGTCGTCGGCGATGATCGCGTCACCGGGCCGGACGATCTGCCCTCCGATCGAGACCGGCACGTTGACCGAACCCGCCGTCTCCTTGACCGTGCCCTGGGCGCTGACCGCTGCCGACCAGACCGGAAACCCCATCGCCCGCAGCTCGGCCACGTCCCGGACGCCGGCCTCGATGACCAGCCCGCGGACCCCGCGCGCGGCCAGCGAGGTGGCCAGCAGCTCACCGAACATGCCGTCGGTGCACGGCGAGGTCGCCGTGACCACCAGCAGGTCGCCGGCCTGGCACTGCTCCACCGCCGCGTGGATCATCAGATTGTCGCCGGGCCAGCACAACGCGGTGACCGCGGTGCCGCCGGTCCGCGCGCCGTCCTGGATCGGGCGCAGGCCGGGCCCGAGGTACCCGGCCCGGCCGATCGCCTCGTGCACGGTGGCTACCCCGAGTCCGGCCAGCTGGTCCACCGCGCCGAGGTCGGCCCGGGCCACGCCGGTGACGATCACGTTGCGCATCAGCTCAGCCTGTCCGTGACCTGAGGGAACACCCGCATGTAGGCCTCGCCCAGCGTGTTTGACGGCAGGCCGAGGTTGGGCCCGGCGTTGCGCCGCAGCTGCGTGCCGCGCCGTCTGGCCAGGTCGGTGTAGTACTCCCAGAGGTGCTGCTGGGCGCCCATGCACTCCATCGCCTTGCGCTTGGCGTCGAAGACCGGCGTGATGTCCAGCAGGACCTCCGGCTTGAAGCCGCACATCTCCGGCTGGTGCGGCTCGAACAGGAAGACCGGCGGGGCGCCGATCGGCTCGCCGGGCGCGGGATACCCGGCCGCCTGGGCCAGCACCCGGGCGCGCAGCGCCATCTGCCCGGCCGCGGGGTGATCGCCGTTGTACGGGTCGGCAAGCGTGTGGGTGAGCACCACCGACGGGTTGACCTCCCGGTACACGCCGACGATGCGGTCGACGAGTTCGTCGGTCTCGCGCAGCGGGTAGTCCCCGGCGTCGAGGAACTCGATCTCGGCCCCCAGCGCGGCCGCGGCGCCGGTCGCCTCGCCGCGGCGCTGCGCCTTGATCTCCTCCAGCGTCTTGCCCGCCCGCCAGGCGCTGGCCGACTCGCCCCGCTCGCCGTAGCTCAGGCACAGCACCGTGACCCGGTCGCCGCGCGCGGCCGCCAGCGCCACCGCGCCGCCCGAGCGCCAGACGAAGTCGGCGGCGTGCGCGCTGACCACGAGCATGGATTCCTGCTGGCTCACCTGGCCTCCTCCTGGGACTGTGCCTCCTGGGACTGGGCCTCCTGGGACTGGGCCTGCTGCTGGTCGAGCAGCGCGGAGATGACGCTGCCCAGGTGGCGGCGGATGGCGTCCTCCGCCTCGGCCGGCCGGCGCCCGGCCACGGCGGCGATGATCGCCAGGTGCTCGGGGAGCGAGGCCTGCGGGCGCCCGGGGCGCAGCGACAGCTGGAACTGGTGCCGGACCAGTTGGCCGTTCAGCCGCTCGAGCAGGCTGGCCGCCACCGCCTGGCCGGAGATCTCCCGCACCAGCCGGTGCAGTTCGTGGTTGAGCGCCGAGTACTTCAGCAGCTCGCCGTCCGCGACGCTGCGCTCCATCTCCTCGCCCAGCTGGCGCAGCCGGGCCGCGTCGGGCTCGGTGACCCGTTCGGCCGCCTTGGCCGCGCACAGTCCCTCGAGCGCCATCCGGCACTCGGTGATCGCGACCGCCTCGTCCAGGGTGACGGCCCTGACCCGCGCGCCGCGGTTCGGTATCCGCTCGACCAGCCCCTCCGCGGCCAGGTCGAACAGCGCCGCTCGGAGGCTGGCGCGGGTCACCCCGAGCATCCCGGCCAGCTCCTCCTCGACCAGCCGCTGCCCGGGCGCCATGTCCCCGGCCAGGATCGCCTGCCGGAGCCGCTCAACCGCCAGCCGCCGCCCGGTGGCGCCCGCCACAGCCGCTGGCGTCACATCATCAGCCGCATCCACGGGATGAGCTTAAAAATGCCCAACAAAATTGTCAACAATCTGTGCCAAGGGTTCCTAGTCGGCTGCCTGAGCGATCACGCGTAGGCGCAGGAAACCCTTCAACCCCAGCGGAACCACCCACGCCGGAGCCGTACTGCATGGATGCCGCAGCCATGTCGCTGGGGCTGCATGAACGAGCCAACCATGCAGTATGAACGAGGGAGCGGCCGCTGGCGGCGCTCCATCCGGGCGCCCGGCTCAGCTGGCGCCTAATCAGCGGGTAGGGTTCGCCGCGTTGTAAAATAAGCCCTGGTTCGCAGGGCACCCCCGGTCCGCGGGAAGGACAGAGTCCACCTGTGCGGGGCCGGTGATCTGATTTCAGGTATCCCTCCTTTCGGCTTGCGACGCGGACCGCAGGCGCTCGAAAGGAGCGATCATGCCCGACCTGCCCAGCGAGCCCAGCCTGCAGCAGCTGCGCCATCAGGCCAGGGACCTCCAGCGCGCGGTACGCCGCGGCGATCAGGACGCACTCGCCGAGGTGGCCGGCCGCCATCCGGCCGGGCGCCCGGACGGCGCCGCGGCCGCCGTGTTCCCGCTGAGCGCCGCCCAGCTGGTCGTGGCCAGGCGCTACGACTTCCCGAGCTGGGCCAGGCTGCGCCGGTACGTCGAGGTCGTCGAGCGGTACAGCCGGTTCCCGGAGCGGATGGCGGCCGGCGGCCCGGAGAACCCGGCCGGCGAATTCCTCCGCCTGGCCTGCCTCTACTACGAGGACGACCAGCCAGGACGCTGGGCGCAGGCGCACCAGATCCTGCTGGACCACCCGGAGATCACCAAGCTCAGCGTGTACGCCGCCGCGGCAGCGGCCGACCTGCCGCGGCTGACCGCGCACCTGGCCGCCGACCGCGGCGCGGGGGCCAGGCCGGGCGGCCCGTTCCGCTGCGAGCCGCTGTTCTACCTGGCCTACGCCCGCCACGACCCGGCCATCGGCGAGGCGGCGGTGCTCGGCGCCGCCCGGATGCTGCTCCAGGCCGGCGCGGATCCGAACGCCGGCTACCTGTGGCACGGCCTGCCGACTCCGTTCACGGTGCTGACCGGCGTCTTCGGCGAGGGCGAGCTCGGCCCGGTGCGCCAGCCGCGCCATCCGCACTCGCTGGCCCTGGCCCGCCTGCTGCTCGAGGCGGGCGCCGACCCCAACGACGGCCAGGCCCTGTACAACCGGATGTTCGAACCGGGCAATGACCACTTGGAGCTGCTGTTCGCGTTCGGGCTCGGCACCGGCGACGGCGGTCCCTGGAAGGCCCGGATGGGCGACGCCCTGGACACGCCGGAGCAGATGGTGCGCGGCGAGCTCCGCTGGGCCCTCACCCACGGCATGACCGAACGGGTCCGGCTGCTCGTCGAGCATGGTGTCGACATCGCCTCGCCGTTCGAGGACGGGATCACGCCCGTCGAGCGGGCTGCCACCACCGGCCACCCTGAGCTCGCCCGCTACCTGGTCGAGTACGGGGCCCCAGCGCCCGACCTCGGTCCCGGGCAGCGTTTCGTGGCCGCCGCCCTGGTGGCGGACCAGGCCGCCGTGGACGAACTGCGGGCCGCTCACCCCGGGCTGGCCGAGGCCGTCCGCCGGGAACGCCCGGCGCTGATCGTCTGGGCCGCGGCGCGGGGACGGCCCGGCTCGGCCGAACTGCTCGCCGGGGCCGGCTTCGACGTGAACGCCAGGGGCCGGTCGGACGTGCCCGCGGCCGACCCATGGCAGACCGCGCTGCACGTCGCGGCCGGGGACGGCCGCCTGGACCTGGCCAGGAGCCTGCTCAGGCTGGGCGCCGATCCCGCTATCCGCGATCAGCGCTTCGACTCCACCCCGCTCGGCTGGGCCCGGCACTTCGGCCAGGAGGAGCTCGTCGCGCTGCTCGAGCCGCTGACCGCCCCGGAGGAAGCCTGATCACCCGGCGGCCGGCTGGCTGAGCTGGCCGAGGAACAGCGGCAGCCCGGTCGCGGTCTCGACGATCGCGAACAGGAACGGCCGGTCCACCACCATCGTGACCGGCGACGGCGGCCGCATAGCGGCCGCCGTGCGCATGACCACCGCGGTGGCCGCCGCCGCCTCGGTGCCCTGCTCGTCGACGTCGATGTAGGCCTTGTGCGCCACCGCGCCGATCCGCAGCGGCGCGTCCTCGGTGATCTCGCCGAAGTCCGCGTCGCCGCCGAACGCCGTGACGACGCCGAGCCGCCGCAGCGCCGGGATAAGGTCGAACGCCGCTTCCAGCCGGAACCGGGGCAGTGACAGCGTGACCTGGTGCCTGGACGTCCCGGCCAGCAGGCCGCTCAGGCCGGCCGCGGCGAGTTTCGGCCGCAGCGCCGCCAGCGGTCCGTCGGGCAGCAGCACGGCCATGGCCAGGCTGATGTCCCGGTAGGGGAGCAGCACGGCCTGGTATCCGTCGCCGCGCAGGTAGGCCCGCGGCGCGGTGCCGCGCATCATCGGCACGGCGAGCGCCGTCCCGTCCGGGCCATCCGGGTAGAACGGCGCGTCGGCGGTCGCGCGCTCCGGGAACGGATCCGTCCAGGCCGCCTTGAGGTACACCGCGCTGGCCAGCACCAGCCTGGTCAGCGCGGTGATGGCGCCGGGCGGCAGCAAGCCGGCGATCTTGCCCGCGGTCTGGTCGGCGATCACCCGGTTGATCTCGGCCCGGGCCGCCTCGGAGGCGGCGGCGAAGTCGGCGTCGGCGAGCGTCACTCCGGGCGTGACCACCCGGGCCTGGAACATGTTGTGCAGCCGGAGCCCGGACTGGATCCATACGGTGGACGGCGCCCGGAACGTCGCGGACCCGCCGCCCGGGCCGCCGGATCTCAGCCAGTCCGACGCCAGCCGCAGTCCGGTGGCCGCGACGTTCTGCGGCTCCGGGTATTTGTCCAGGTGCAGCACCCGGGCCAGTTCGGCCGCCGTCTGGCCGCGCGCCCCGCACAGCGCTATCCGCAGCGCGCTGGCCACGCTGGCCGGGGAGAAGACCATATCCTCGGCGTCGGCGCCCAGCACACCGTATAGATCCACGCCGAGCGCCGCGTTAGCCTCTGCGGCCTCCCGGGTGAGGGTCCGGCGCTGCGCAGCCGTCGGGCCCTCGGCCGGTGCCGCTGGTTCGTCCCGCACGGTCCGTACCTACCCGTCCCGGGATAGTCTTCACCCGTGAGCGGACTCGAGGACTTCGCCCGGCTGGTCGACGGTGATCACGGCCTGTGCGTGGTGTCCACGCTGCGGCCGGACGGCACGATCCAGTCGTCGGTGGTGAACGCGGGCGTGCTCCCGCATCCGGTGACGGGGGCCCAGGTCGTCGGCCTGGTCAGCCGGGGTGACGCGCACCGCGTGGCCAACCTGCGGGCCCGGCCGCGGGCCAGCGTGGTCATCCGGGCGGGCTGGCAGTGGGCCGGCGTCGAGGGGCCGGTGGAACTGGCCGGGCCGGACGACCCGATGCCCGACGTGGACGCCGAGCGGCTGCGCCTGCTGCTGCGCGAGATCTTCACCGCCGCGGGCGGGACGCACGACGACTTCGGCGCCTACGACCGGGTGATGGCCGAGGAACGGCGGCTGGCCGTGCTGGTCAGCCCGGCCCGGATCTCGCCGCGCGGCTGACCCTCCCTTCGTCAGCGCGTTTCCTGGAACGCAGCCGGAACAGGCCGTAAGCGACCGGCCCGGCGCACAGCGGCACCCAGTAGGAGGCAATCCGGTACGTGAGCGTGGCCAGCACCGCCTGGCTGGAGTTCACCTCGGCCAGCACCAGCAGCCCGGTCAGGCTCGCTTCCACGAGCCCGAGACCGCCGGGGGTGAGCGGGATCATCCCGATGATGCCGGCCACCGCGTACGCCACCAGGATCAGCGAGGGGCGGGGGTGGCTGCCGGTCGCCCGCAGCGCCAGCAGCAGGCACAGGTAGTCGAACGCCAGGCGGCCCGCGGAGAGCAGGAGCGCCTGCCACCACTGCCGGCCAAGCGTCGCCCGGATCTCGTCCCGCTTCTCCAGCAGGGTGTCGTCCAGCCCGTGCAGCGGGGGACGTTTCCGCAAGACCCGGTTCCTGAGCCGCTGCACCGCCCGGCCGGTCCAGCGGAGCGGGGCGTCGTAGGCCAGGACGACCGCCCCGAACGCGGCGTAGGCCACGAACCCCGCTGCCCCCAGGTACGCCGCATGTTCCAGCCCCCGGGCAACGGGCGCGCCGAGCAGGATGACCGGCAGGGCGAAGAACGGGAGCACGAGGAGGCTGCCCACGCCGAGCAGAGAGTACGCCGCCAGGCCGCCGACGGTCTCGCTGGTCTCCATTCCGCTGGCCGCCAGCATCCGGAACTGGACCGCGGCCCCCACGGCCGCCCCTCCCGGCATGACGAGGGTGATCGCATTGCCGGCCAGCTGGGAGGTGACGACCGGGAACCACGCCCTGGTCCGCAGGGCCAGGCGTTGCAGCGCGAACGTGCAGGTGAAGTGGGCGATCTCGGCGCCGAGCGCCGCGATGAGCCACCAGGGGTTCAGGGTCGAAAGGCGCGGCCAGGATGCGAACACTTCGGTGATCGCCGGGAACACGAGGTAGATGGCGAGGCCGGCTATGACGACCAGCGAGGCGCGCTTGGCTACCGTCTTCCAGGCCAGCGGCTGCGACTTCTCGCGGTCGATCCTCGCGGTCAGGGACGGCTTGCCCGGGACCACCGATTGATCACTCATGACGGTAAGCCCCGGTTACACCCCGGTCCGGGCGGCCAGCCGCCCCGACTCGACGGCGGCGGCGAACGCGGCGTAGTCCCGTTCGTTCTGGTCCGCGTAGGCCGCGGAGAAGTCCGCCATGGCGCGGTCGAATGCCTCCCCCTTGCCGAGGTAGGAGGCGATGGCGATCCGGTCCCCCCACCGGGCGTGCGCACGGGCCAGGGTCGCTCCGCAGATGCGCGCGTACAGGGCGGCTCCCGGCACGAGGAGGGTCTCTACGTCCGCGCTGCCCTTCCAGTCATGGAACTGGCGCACGTAGTAGTCGCGGGTTACGCCGTCGAGGCCCTTGATGCGCTGCCAGCCCAGGAAGATGTCCGTCGCCGCCTGCATCAGCTTCTGTCCCGCGACCACGCGCTCGCCGTGGTGCGGGTAGGTGCTCGCGCCGAGGAAACGCTCGAGCACCGAGGGCTGCGCCTCCTTGACCTGCAGGAACAGCGGGTCGTCATGGTCGCGGCCGATGAGCAGCATGATGTAGCAGCGGGTCCCGACGCTGCCCACGCCCACCATCTTGTACGCCGAGTGGACGTAGCGGTACTCCTCGAGGGGATGGTGATGGCGTCCGAGCGTGCGCCGGTACGAGCTGAGCAGCTTCTTGATGAGCGGGACCGGGTTCTCCCATTCCGACCCCGGCTGGACTATGTCCTCGATCGGGATGATGACCGGCGGGTCCGCGACGATGCGCAGCTCACCCTCGACCTCCTCGGCCCGCTTGGCGAACACCCGGGTGCTGTCGCGAGTCCTCGCCTTGGTCACCATCTCCTCAACCGCCCGGCGTTCGCCCTTGCCCACCCGCCTGACCCGGACCTCTCGGCGAACCAGCTTGAGCAGCATCCCGACCTCGAAATGCTCGTACCACGCGTCCAGGCTCCTCATCCCGGCGGCGCGGCGCATCCGGTTCCGGTACTCCCGGACCCCGGCCATGACCACGGCGCGGCGGTCGGCCCGGGAGAAGCCGCGGTCCCTTCCCATGATCTCGAAGCTCGCCGCCAGCCGTTTCACGTCCCACTCCCATGGGCCCGGGAGGGTCTCGTCGAAATCGTTGATGTCGAACAGCATCTGCCGCTCCGGCGTGCCGAACAGGCCGAAATTCGACAGGTGGGCGTCACCGCACAACTGCACGGTGACCCCGGTCACCGGGGTCACCGCCAGGTCGGCCGCCATGATCAGCGCGGCGCCCCGGTAGAAGGTGAACGGCGAGGCCAGCATCCTGCCGTGGCGGATCGGGACCAGGTCGGGTACCCGGCTCGCTGCCTGCTGTTCCAGCAGCGTGACCGGATCGGGGCGGTCCGGGGCGGGCTCCCATCGTCCGTGACTCGGCCGTGGCGCTTTCTGGCGCGCGGCATGGCCGCGGGCGATGCGCTCGTCCACGGTCAGGTGCCGGCGCCGCCACGAAGAAGCGAACGGTCCTACCGCATCGGGCGGCACGCCCCCGCTCTGGCGCGAATGATCCGCCATGACGCCTCCCTCTTTCATAGGTACTCCCTCTTTCGCATCCAGACGAGGGTGATCCAGCCCCAGATGGGCGGCAGGTAGGAGGTGAACAGGCGCTGGATGAATACAGCGGCGGTAGCGTCGGCCTCCGCGACCCCGGCCGCGGTGAGGCCGAGGATCATGCCCGCTTCCACGACTCCCATGCCGCCGGGCGACGGCGAGATCCCTCCGATGATCCCGGCCAGGGTGATGACCACGATCAGGACCGGCAGCCGCAGATGATCGCCGAACGCGCGCAGCGATACCGACAGCGCCATGGCTACCAGCAGCTCCCCGCCGAACGAGCCGCCCACCAGCAGCACCAGCTTGTGCGGAGAGCTGGCCACCTGCCTGAGGTTGCCCCAGATGTCGCGCACCTTGGGACGCAGCTTGTCGGCGGCCAGCCTGCGCAGCCGGGGCACCGCCAGGAGCAGGCCCGCCGCCAGGGCGACCACCACCACGACGGCCAGGATGATCCACACCAGTTTCGAATCCCCGCCGGCCTGGGGCGTGGCCTCGAGGTCGAGGGATCCCCATGCGAACGGTAGCGAAACGCCGAACAGAACGGCCATGGCGATCCAGCTGGAGGTGGCCATGATGGCGCCGGAACTCAACGCCACCGTGGCGTCGTAGCCCTGTTTCTGGAAGAAACGCACCCGGGTGGCGAAGACGGCGGCCGTGCCGCCGGCCAGCGCGCTGAACGAGTTGGCGAACTCGACCGCCACCGCCCGGCCGAACGGAAGCGGCCCGGCCACGCTGCCCACGCCTTCGAGGCCCGACGCCACGTAGGCCAGCTGGGCGAGGACGAGCGCGATGATGACCCAGAGCCAGTCGGCGCCGATCACGGTGTCGAAGGACGCGGAGACGTCGATGAGCACCCCGATCAGGGCCCAGCCGCCGACGAGCGTGCCGACGATCATGATGAGCGTCGGCCAGCTCACCCGGCGGGGCTCGGCCAGCTGCGGCAGCTCGATCGAGGCGGCCTGGGCGGCGCGCTGGCGGACATCGGGCAGCAGACCGCGCCTGCCCCGCAGGCTCCGGCCGAGCAGCGGGTCGAGCGCTGGCTTGTGCAGCTGTCTGAGCGCCCCTTCCATCATTTCCGGCTCCAGGCACCGCGCCGCGGAATCGGCGGCTCGTTCGGCGCCGATCACCACCGCGGTGGCCGCGATGGCGCCGGCCAGGTCGCGATCGAGCTGATCCGGCGAAGCCCTCACCGAGGCGTTGCGGAAGTCCGTCAGGACGACGGTCCCCGCCACCGGGTCGACCAGCACCGCGTCACCGCTGATCGCGCCGTGAGCGATGCGTGCCCCCCGTAGGGTCAGCAACTGGCGGTATAGGTCATCGAGCGTGGCGTCGCTGATCTCGGCGGCGTCCGTGTCCGACAGCGCCGTCCCGGGCGGCGTCCGGTAGATCAGCAGCGCGTCACGGGACGGTCCCGCCGTTCCCGCCTCGACGATCTCGGGCACGGCGACATCCGCCTGGCCCGCTCGCATGGTGACGTAGGCCTCGTGCTCGACCTGCTGAAGCCGGGTAATCGTCAGGCTCGGCCCGGAGTCCCGGTACAGCAGGAACCGGCCCGCCTTGGTGAGCAGCCTGGCATCGGCCGCGTCCCGGCCGTAGACCGCGATGCCGAGGCGACCAGGCGTATCCGTTCGGCGTAGCTCGGCCGCCTCAAACCTCGCCACCCCCCAGACCTGCCGGGTCGCCGGGTGCACATCCCTCGAGCGGATGCCGAGCCCCTCGAGCAGCAGCCTGACGTCCTCGGCCGAGGGCAGGCCAAGCGGTGAACCGAAAACGAGCCGGACCACCGCCGTCATCCCCCAGCCGATGACCAGGCTCCCCAGGACGTTGAGCGGCAGCCCGTGGCCTCCGACGGCTGAAGCCAAGGCCACCAGGGCGATGAAGATCTCGATGAGTCGCTGCACCCCGCGGGCCAGATAGGGCAGCCCCGCCGTGGCGACCGCCATGAACAGGGCGATCTGCAGGACGGGAAAGCTCATGTAGTAGCCGTCGATCACGATCCCGCCCGGCCGTCCGCCGCGGTTTCCCAGCAAGGCGATCAGGATCCCGCACGCCGCCGCCGTCGCGGCCGCGCTCAGCCCGATGTCGCGTGCGATCTCCCAGCGGCGCGCGACCAGGGCCAGTCCCGCCAGGACGACCACGACGCCGAACGAGCCCGCTTGGTACACCACCGTCACCAGCCATGCGATGCTCCACGGCGGCGGATGGATCACCTGGGTGACGGCCCGGTCGATCCGGGAGTCATACCGGATGACCAGCAGGCAGCACACCAGGATGAGGACGGCAGCGGCCAGGCGTGCGCCGTCGCTTCCGCGCCGGCGTCGCTGGCCGCTGCCGACCGGGGCGAACATGACCGAGCGCCAGCCACGCAGGAAATGCTGATCCGGAAGCGAGCTAGCGCTCGTGGCGACGTCCTCGGTCATACAGGCCCACTGACACTCAGGCGGCGAGAACCTTGGCCTTCTCGCGCTCGAACTCGTCGGCCGTGATGACTCCGCGGTCACGCAGGTCGGCCAGCTTGCTGAGCTGGTCGGCCGAGGTCGGCGAACCCGCGGCCTCCTGGACATAGTTACGGAGTTCCCGGTCCTGCTGCTGCGCCTGCTGCACGGCCCGCTCGTGCATCTCACCGCCCCGGGCGATCAGGTAGACCAGGACACCGATCAGCGGGATGAACAGCACGAACAAGAACCACAGCGCCTTTGCCCAGCCGGACAGGTCGTGGCTGCGGAAGATGTCAATGAAGACATAGATCAGGATCCAGATCCAAAGAACCCAGAGGAAGATCTCGAGGATCGTCCAGAAGGCCCCGAGCAGCGGGTAGGAGTAGGAGCTAGCGAGTGGCACGGGGACCCCATTCGCGGCAACGGCGCTTGGCAGGCGCTACGTCGATGGACCGTCCATCACCGCCATCGTCGCCCTCGGTGGTGCTCCGCCACCTCGCCCGTCAAGGGTGATTCGGCGGTCTAGCCCGACACCGTGACGTTCACCCCCGCCTCGCGCAGCCAGTCTCCGGTGGTAGCGGTGGCGTGCACCACGGCGGTGGCGTTCGGGGCGTAGGCCGGCGGTGTCACCATGAAGGTGACGGACGGAGCCTGGCCGGGCGCCACCGAGCCGAACACCGCCGGGCCGGCCGGCACCGCCCGCCAGCCCTGCGGGAGCTGCAGCGCCAGGCGCACGCCGTGCAGGGTCGCGTTACCCGCCGATGTCAGCGTCACATGCACCGCGGCGGTCTGACCCGGCTGCATGGCCGAGGGCGCGCTGACCGTCACCTGGCGGGCCCCGGGCGTGGCCGGCATGCTGAACGATGCCCGCAACGGCAGGTCCGCCAGCGCCGAGGAGCCGCCCACGTACACCTGGTACTGACCTGCGGTCTGGGTCCAGCCGTTGGCGGCGCCATCCCACCAGGACGCTTCCTGCGGGGTGATCGCGAACGAGACCCGCGCCGAGGCCCCCGGCGCCAGGCTGACCCGCCGGAAGCCGGCCAGCTGGCGCGGCGGCTCCCCGGTGCCCGCCGGGTCGCCGAGGTAGAGCTGAGCCACCTCCGAACCCGCCCGGTGACCCACATTGGTCACCGTCGCGGACACCCGGACGTCTTGCGTACCGTCCACGACCGAGCGGCTCACGGACAACCCGCTGAACGCGAAACGCGTGTAGGAAAGCCCGAACCCGAACGGGAACAGCGGCGTGACGTCCTTGGCGTCGTACCAGCGGTACCCCACGTCCACGCCCTCGGAGTACTGCACGGTCGTGCCGTTCCCGGGGAACTGAGCCGTGGTCGAGGCCGGCACCTGGCTCAGCGAGGCCGGGAAGGTCACCGGCAGGTGCCCGCCGGGATCGCTCTGGCCGAACAGCACGCTGGCCAGCGCGGTCCCGCTGGTCTGGCCCGGGTACCAGGCGTCCACCACGCCCGCCACCGCCGGCAGCCACGGCATCGCGACCGGCGCGCCCGCGTCGACGACCACGACCGTGTGCGGGTTCGCCGCCGCGACCGCGGAGATCAGCTCGTCCTGAGCCGACGGCAGGTTCAGCGACGGCCGGTCCGTGGCCTCGGATTCGGTGTCGTCAGACACCACGACCACGGCGACCGACGCCGACTTGGCGGCGGACACCGCGGCGGCCATGCCCGGCGCCAGCGCCGACGGCGTGCCCCACAGCAACTGCGAGGAGGCGCCGCTGATCGCCAGCGCGTACGTCTTCCCGGCGGTTAGCTGCACCGCGACCGAGTACGTGTGCACCGGGGGCGTGGACGGATCGTCGATGATCTGCTTGCCGTCCAGGGACAGGTACGTCGAGGTGTAGCAGCCGCACGGGTTGGTGATGGCCAGCACGTAGGTGGAACGGCGTGGGCGCGTACGCCGGGGACAGGTCGGCCGACGGGATGGCGGGCAGCGACGTGTCGGCGGGCAGGCCCGGCTGGTACGCCACGCTCGTGCCGGAACCCGCGGCGGCCTTGATGCCGGCCAGCGGGCTCACCGTGCCCGAGGGGAGCACGTAGGCGCTGCCGCCGCCCGCGTAGGTGGGCGAGGCGTCCGCCGCCGGGCCGACCACGGCGATGGAGCCGCCGGAGGATAGGGGGAGCACGCCGCCGTTCTTGAGCAGCGTGGTCCCGGCCTCGGCGACGGACGTGGCCAGCGCGACGTGCGCGGGCGTGGTCACGGTGGCCGAGGTCGTCCCGGTACGCGGCTGGCTGAACAGCTTGTACTGGAACATCACGGTCAGCACCCGCTGCACCATCGTGTTCAGCACGCTCTTGCCGATCGTCCCGTCCTGCACCGCGGTCTGCAGCGGCGTCCCGTAGTAGGTGTCGAACGGCTGCTCCTGGTCGGTGCCTTGCACCGCTCCCTGGGTGGAGTGCAGCGCCCCGTAGTCCGACATCATGAAGCCGGGGAAGTCCCACTGGTCGCGCAGGATGCTGGTTTCCAGGTCGGCGTCGTTGCAGGCGAAGCTGCCGTTGATCACCGCGTACGAGCACATGACCGAGGCGTCGCCCGATTTCACCGCCGCGTAGAACGACGGCAGGTAGATCTCGTGCTCCGTCCTGGGATCGATGATGACGTTGTCGGCCGGCGTGTTCCGGTATGTCTCCTGGTTGTAGACCGCGAGGTGCTTCACCTGGGCCTCCACGTCCTGGCTCTGCACCCCGGCGATCTCGGGCACGTCGAGCGAGGCGTTCAGGAACGGGTCCTCGCTCAGCGCCTCGAACGACCGGCCCCAGCGCGGGTCGCGGTCGATGTTCACGGTCGGCCCGAGGTTGACGCTGGCGCCCTTGCCGTACTCCTCGGCCCCGATCACCTGGCCGTACCGTCCGGCCAGGGACGGGTCCCAGGTCGCCGCCAGCGCCACGCCGGCCGGCAGCTCGGTGACCCCGGTCAGCCCGTCGGCGACCCCGGCGGGCCCGTCCTCCAGGCCGACCGCCGGGATGCACAGCGCCGGGATCGCGGGCGTGTAGAACACGTACGGGTTCGAGGTGCCGTGGCCCTCCACCATGGTGATCTCGTCGGCCAGGCTCATCTGGCTCATCAGCTCTAGCGGCCGCGGCGGCCGATACGGCGAGCAGCGCCGCCGCCACCCCTGCCGTCATCAGCCGCGTCTTCCTCGACAGAACCCGCCAGGCCCGGGCGTTACTCATCACGCTGTCCTCCGGTTCCGGACTAATCCCCCCTTTAGATCACGCAACGCAACAAGAACTAACACATCACTCCGTCAAGCGGTAGGAGTGCACCCGCAATTTTTAGGGCATTTTAAGGGCCGGCCGGCGCTTCGCCGGGCGCGGGCGGGCCACCCGCGTCCGGCCGCTGGCAGAATGCTCTGGTGACGCAGACTCAGACTCCGGGCCAGACCCCGCGCCCTGAAGGCCGGTCCGTGGACCAGCGGATCGCGGACGAGCTGGGCGTGGCCGTGCGGCAGGTCAAAGCCGCGGTCGAACTGCTCGACGGCGGCGCGACGGTGCCGTTCATCGCCAGGTACCGCAAGGAGGCCACCGGCACCCTCGACGACGCGCAGCTGCGCACGCTCGAGGAGCGCCTGCGCTACCTGCGCGAGCTCGATGAGCGCCGGGACGCGATCCTGAAGGAGATCACCGCTCAGGGCAAGCTGACCGGCGAGCTCGAGGCCCAGATCCGCGCCGCCGACGCCAAGGCCCGGCTGGAAGACCTCTACCTGCCCTACAAGCCGAAGCGGCGCACCAGGGCGCAGATTGCCCGCGAGGCCGGCCTGGAGCCGCTGGCCGACCTGCTCCTGGCCGACCCGTCCAACGACCCGCAGCGGGCGGCCGCGGACTTCGTCGACCCGGATAAGAACGTCCCCGACGCAAATGCCGCCCTGGACGGCGCCCGCGCCATCTTGGTCGAGCGGTTCGCCGAGGACGCGGACCTGCTCGGCGAGCTGCGCGAATCGATGGCCGCCCGCGGCTCGCTGACCTCCCGGGTCCGCGCGGGCAAAGAACTTCAGGGCGCGAAGTTCTCCGACTACTTCGAGTTCAGCGAGCCGTTCGCGCGGCTGCCCTCGCACCGCATCCTGGCCCTGTTCCGCGGCGAGAAGGAGGAGATCCTCGACCTCACCCTGGAACCGGGTGCCGAGGATGCGGAGTTCGAGCAGCGCATCGCCGGGCGGTTCGGCATCCGCGACGAAAGGCGCCCCGCCGACCAGTGGCTGGCCGCCACGGTGCACTGGGCCTGGCGCACCCGCATCCTGACGCACCTGAGCGTCGACATCAGGGTCAGGCTCTGGCAGGCGGCCGAGGACGAGGCGGTCCGGGTGTTCGCCGCTAACGTGCGCGACCTGCTGCTGGCCGCCCCGGCCGGGGCGCGGACTACGATCGGCCTGGACCCGGGCTTCCGCACCGGCGTCAAGGTCGCGGTCACCGACGGCACCGGCAAGGTGCTCGGCACCGCCACCATCTACCCGCACGA
>WNGJ01003881.1_pt1 | contig 16137 bp, 14 predicted proteins | sample 5400611 | NCBI WGS metagenome assembly WNGJ01 (sample SAMN13153375, study PRJNA577476) | soil metagenome | isolation source: 40 cm soil or saprolite under Garry oak tree replicate 1 | place: USA:California | collected 2016-06-15 | reverse complement strand
TCGCGGACACGAGCGCACACTACGCGCTCTGGGTCCACGAGTTCCCGCTTGTGCAACGCACGCCCGAAGGTGGATGGACGTTCGCGCACAACCCCTTCTGCGGGCCACTGACGCCGCACGATCTCGAGTTGCTCGACACCGAACCGGAAAAAGCGAAGAGCAAGCAGTACGACCTGACCATGGACGGCCGCGAGCTCGGCGGCGGCAGCATCCGCAACCACACGCGGGCCGCGCAGGAGCGCATCTTCGCGCAGATGGGCGTCTCGAAGGAAGAGGCGCAACAGCGCTTCGGTGCGCTCCTCGATGCGCTCGACTACGGCGCGCCACCGCACGGGGGCATCGCCCCGGGCATCGACCGGCTCGTCATGACCCTCGCCGGAACGGAGAATATCCGCGAAGTGCAGGCGTTCCCGAAGACGCAGACGGGATATGACCCGCTGCTCGATGCTCCCGCCGCAGCCGATGCGAAGCTGCTCGAGGAGCTCGGTCTGCGGGTCGTCACGAAGCCCGAGAAGAGCTAGCGAACGGCAAAGCCGAGCGCGCGAGCCGCCCGGGCTTGATCAGCGTCGCGCGTGACGAAGGTGATTTCATCGTCGCCCGCGAGAGTTGGGCAATCTTCGGCGCAGACGGCGATGTGGATCGCATCGAGCGGTCGCAATCGATGCTCCAGGATGAGACGATATGCGGTCCCCTGGACCGTAGACGGCCGCAGATCGATGGGACTCACCACGCCGTGCTCGGCCAGGTCGGCATCGACGCTCGCAAGGAGCTCCTTCCAGCGGTCGAGGCGGCCAGCGATGTGGGCAGTCCGCATCGCGCTCGCGAGCTCGAGTCTCGTGATCTCGCTCGTTACGACGAGGTTCCCGCTCTCCAGAAGGAGCGAACGGAGCTCGGCGTGATCAGCCTCATCCGCCAGATAGGCGCGCGCCAGCGCGCTCGTGTCCGCGTAGTAGAGGGTCACTGGCGGCGGCGATCCTCGGCTAGAGCGCGGCTTACGGCGTCACCGGCGCCACGCGTGAGAGCGATCGCAGCATTCCGGGAGAGCGCTTTTCGTGGTCTAGGGACGTCCGCGAGCCGTCCCAGTGCTTTGAGACGCGCGCGCAGAAGGTCGGGCCCGTTTTTCCGGGCGACCGCGTCGCGGAGGATTTCGTTGACCATTGCATTGAGTGACCGGCCCTCGGCGGCAGCACGCCGTTTCAGGCGCCGGTGGAGGTCGTCGTCGATGCGGGCGAGAAGCTGTCGCACGGTCATATGATATCAATCGGCCGGGGGTTGCTATCATCCCGGGCAGCCTAGACTTTCGTTAGTGGACCGCGTCTATCTGGACCACGCCGCGACCACGCCGGTCGACCCCGAGGTCGCCGAGGCGATGGCCCGCGTGCTCCGCGAGACTCACGGCAACCCCTCCAGCATCTACGCGGAGGGACGGGCCGCGCGCGCAGCCGTGGACCGCGCGCGCGACGAGGTCGCGGCCGCGATCAATGCCGATCCGAGCGAGATCGTATTCACGAGCGGCGGCACCGAGGCGGACAACCTGGCGCTCCGCGGCGGGCTCACGGCGCGCCGCGAGGAGCGCGACGGCCTCGTCACAAGCGCGATCGAGCATCACGCGGTGATCGACACGGCACGCGACCTCGAGCTGCATGCGCACGTCCGCGTCGATATCGTCGGAGTGGACCGCTACGGGGTCGTCGACCCCGAGGCGATCCGCGACGCGATCGACGAGCGCACGTCGCTCGTCTCGGTCATGCACGCCAACAACGAGATCGGGACGGTCGAGCCCATCGCCGAGATAGGCGCGATCTGCCGCGAAGAGGGCGTGACCTTCCACAGCGACGCGGTCCAGACCGTCGGCGCCCTCGAACTCGACGTGCGCAGGATCCCGGTCGACCTCTTGTCGATCAACGCCCACAAGTTCTACGGGCCGAAGGGCGTCGGCGCGTTGTACGTGCGCCGCGGAACGCGCATCGCGACGATGCAGACCGGCGGCGGGCAGGAGAAGGGCCGGCGCACCGGGACTGAGAACGTGGCGGGAATCGTCGGCCTTGGGGTGGCGATGCGCATCGCGCGCGAGCGCCGCGCGACCGAGTCGCCGCGGCAGACAGCGCTCCGCGATCGGCTCATCGCCGGCGTGCGGGCGCGCGTTCCCGACGCCGTGCTGAATGGACACCCCACCCACCGTCTGCCGAACAATTCGTCCTTCTGCATCCCCGGCACCGAGGGAGAGTCGCTCATCGTCGCGCTCGACCTCGACGGTTTCGCCGTCTCGAGTGGATCGGCCTGCACCTCGGGGGAGACGGAGCCCTCGCAGGTGCTCCTCGCCCTCGGGCTCGATCGGGAGCTCGCTAAGGGCTCGCTTCGCGTCACCGTGGGCCGCTCGACGACCGAGGAGCACGTCGACCGATTCGTCGACGCGCTCTCACAGGTCGTGACACGACTCCGGGATTCCTCCGCGGTGGCGGTTTGACCCGCGGCTTCGGCAGCGACGCGAATCCTCGCGATGGCGACCGCGTGAAGATCGAGGTGGACCTCGAGGGCGGTGTCGTGATGGCGGCGCGCGTCACCGGATCCGGCTGCGAGGTCTCGACGAAGGCATCGTCGGCATTGACGCGTCTCGCTCGCGGCCGAAGCCGAAGCGAAGCCCTCTCGATCAGCGTCGCCGACGTGACCGGTCAGATCGGTCCCATCGACGAAGACCACGAGCGCTGCGTCCTCACGGCCATCGGCGCGCTGCGCGCGGCCATCGTCGATGCGCACGTGAGGGCGATCGCATGAGTCGGGTCTTCGTCGCGATGAGCGGCGGTGTGGACTCGTCGGTGGCGGCGGCGATCCTCGCCGACAGAGGCGAGGATGTCGTCGGCGTGTGGATGCGGCTCGTTCCGTCCGGCGGCGACGTCGACGCGCCGCGGTGTTGTGGAACGGACGAGGCAGGTGAGGATGCGCGCAGGGCCGCGGCCGCGCTCGGCATTCCTTTCTATGCGCTCGACTACGCCGACGTGTTCGGCGAAAGGGTCGTCGACCGTTTCGTGAACGCGTACGCGAGCGGCGAGACGCCGAATCCGTGCGTCTCGTGCAACCAGCATGTGAAGTTCGACGCGCTGCTCCACGACGTCGTCCGGAAGTTCGGCGGCGATCGACTCGCGACCGGCCATTACGCCCGGGCCGCGACAGGTGACGACGGCCGTCGGCATCTGCTTCGCGCGCGCGATGCTTCGAAGGACCAGTCCTACGCGCTCTACATGCTCGGCCAGCGCGAGCTCGCGCGGATCGAGTTCCCGATCGGCGAGCTCCGCGACAAGTCCGAGACGCGGGCGATCGCGTCGCGCTTCGCCCTCCCGACCGCGAACAAAGCCGAGAGCATGGACATCTGCTTCGCGCCCGGCGACTACCGCGACCTCGTGCGCGAGCGCGCACCCGAGGCCTTCGTCCCTGGTCCGGTCGAGCGGGCCGACGGCACCGTCGTGGGGACGCACGCGGGGATCGGCGCGCTGACGGTCGGCCAGCGATCTGGTGTCGGGATCGCGACTGGCGAGCGTTTGTACGTGCTTCACCTCGACACCGAGAGGCGTGCAGCCGTCGTGGGTACGCGTGCTGAGATCGCGCGGACGAACTACACCCTGACCGACGTGCGCTTCGTCTCCGGCGTGGCGCCGTCAACTCATTTCGCCACGAGTGTCGTTCTGCGGTACCGCGGCATCCCGCTTGCCGCATCGGTCGAGGTGGATCAAACGCGCGCGACGCTCGATCTCGAGGCTCCGGCCCTCGTGGCGCCGGGCCAGGCGGCCGTGTTCTACGACGGCGACGAGGTCATCGGGGGCGGCGTCGTAGCACGGCAAGCGCTCTAGCGCCGTGCGCGCCCTGTTTCGTATCGCGGCTGTGGCCGTCGCCGGCGCCGCGCTCTACTTCGCCGGGATCGTCAACAGCATCATCCTCGAGCATCCCGGCCGTGGCGGCGTCGGCGTCGTGGTGCTCGCGATCGCCATCGCGATCGCGATCCTCCTCGCAGGTCTCATCGGGACCGGTCGGGACGATGCGACCGCGCCGATGCCTGGGCGGACCTGGTTCGTCCGCGGCACCTGGGGTTTCGTGTGCGTGATGGCGCTCGTCAGTTTTGCCTGGCTCGTGGGCATGCCGCGGCAGCACTCGCTCGACTGGACGCCATACCACAACGACGCGATCGCGCTGAACGAGTGCGCCGCGCGTCTGGTGCTTCAGGGCCGCGATCCGTACACGGACCTCGATGTGTTCGCGTGCTACCAGAGCCTCGGCATCGGCCCGGACCGTACGACACCGCTGCGGAGCGGCGCATTCGCGAACGTCGCGATCTATCCGAGCGACGACCAGATGGACCAGGTGTGGGACGAGCGCGCGAACGGGATCGGGACGAACGAAGAGTTCGTGTGGCGCCCGTCGTATCCGGCGGTCTCATTCCTCGCCCTCCTCCCCGTGGTTGCGCTGGGGTGGGACACGAACTACGTCTATGTGGCGTGCCTTCTCGTCGCGATGGCGCTCGTCGTCGCGCGGGCGCCAGGTACGCTGCGGCCGTTCTTTCTCACGGCGTTGTTCGGAGCGGCGAGCCTTGCCGCGTTCACGGTCGGCGGAAGCTCGGACCTGCTCTACGCGCTGCCGCTCGTCGTCGCGTGGATGTACCGCGAGAGGAAATGGGCGGCGATCCCGTTCGGGATCGCGCTCGCGACGAAACAGATCGCATGGTTCTTCGCGCCGTTTTGGATCATCGCCGTCGGCACGGAGCGCGGCTGGCGCGCCGCGGCCCGCGACGCGGCGATCGCCGCAGGCGTCTTCGCGGTGACGAACCTCCCCTTCATGGTGCACGACCCGCAGGCGTGGCTCGCCGGGATCCTCACGCCTTTGGTCGAGCCGATGTTCGCTCGCGGGGCCGGGCTCATCTTCCTCTCCACGAATGGCGGACTGCCGCTCTTGCCGGCCGTCGCGTACTCCGTGGCCGAGGCCGTCGCAGGCATCATCTGTCTCGTGGTCGCGTGGCGGACCCGGCGGACGAGTCCCGAGCTCGGCGCCGTCCTGGCGATCGTTCCGCTCTTCTTCGCGTGGCGAAGCCTCTTCTCCTACTTCTTCCTGCTGCCGCTCTTCGCCCTCGCGGCCGTCGCGCGCATGCCCCTTGGCCAGCTCGCGTTCGAGCGAGCGCGAAAGCTTGGAGGGCTGACCATCTTCGCCGCGCCCTCGCGGTCGTAGGCCTCGGTGCCGCCGGCAGTCGTGGTTTTGGGGCTCGTCGCGCTCGGCGTCCCAGCGGGGGTTCGCGCCGCGTTCGGCCGGCCGCGCTCACTCGCTCGGGCGTGGCTTCTCGCGGCGGCGCTCGCGCTCGCTGCCCAGGCGGTCGGTGAGCTGGGCGGCGTCTCGCTCGGCGTGCTGGGTGACGCCCAATTGGCACTCGCGGCAGTGGCCGCGGGCATCGCGGCTGCAATCGTTGCTATCGCGGAAGGCCCCCCGAAGGGGTAACTTCTTAGCTGGAAAGACAGGGAGTTAAGGCAATGGGTTTCATCATCGGCGTACTGACGGGCGCGATCGCCGCGCTCCTGTACGCGCCGAAGACCGGCGACATCACCCGCGAGGAGCTCAAGGTCCGGAGCGAGGAGCTCAAGCGGCGCGCGGATGAGCTGCAAAAGATCGCTCAGAAGCTCGCCGACGACGCGTCCGTAAAGGGGCGCGAGCTCATCGACGAAGCCAAGAAGCAGTGGGACTCGAGCGCCGCAGGACGGGCATCTACGGGGTCGCGAAGCACCCCCGGAGGCTCCACCAAGCAAGACTGACGAGTATTCTTTTCAAAGCGGGGAACGCGGGGAGCCGAGGTGGCCCCCGCGTTTTCGTTTAGGAGGCGGCTAAAGCCGCCGACGGAGAGGGGTGCAGGGGATACCTCCCCTGCCATAAGAAAGGAGGAGGGCAAACTGGACAGCGCGACCATTCGCGAGCGCTTCATCTCCTTCTTCGAGGAGAAGGGGCATACCCGCATGCCCAGCTGGCCGCTCATCCTCAAAGATGACCCGTCCGTCCTCTTCACGAGTGCCGGCATGCAGCCCCTGGTGCCTTATTTCCTTGGTAAGAAGCAGCCGCCGGCTAAACGGATCGTCGCGGTCCAGAAGGTCTTTCGGGCGACGGACATCGACGAGGTGGGGAAGGATGCCTACCACCAGACCTTCTTCGAGATGCTCGGCAACTTTTCGATCGGCGACTACGGGAAGAAGGAAGCGATCGAGTGGGGCTGGGAGCTCTTAACCCGGGTGTTCGGGTTCGACGGCTCAAAGCTCGTCGCGACAGTCCACTACTCCGACGACGAGGCCTACGACATCTGGACGAAGGTGCTGAAGCTGCTTCCGCCGGAGAAGGTCTTCCGTCAAGGCGATGCGGAGAACTTCTGGGCGCCTGGCCTGACCGGGCTCTCAGGCCCGGACAGCGAGGTCTTTCTCGACAGAGGTCCGCAGCCCGGTGTGCCCGAGCACGAGTGCAGCCCGTCTGAGAACTGCGGGCGGTACCTCGAGATCTGGAACTTTGTCTTCCAGCAGTACGACCGCCAGGCCGACGGCACGCTCGTTCCGCTCCCGAAGAAGAACATCGATACCGGCGCGGGTCTCGAGCGGCTGGCGCAGGTGCTTCAGGGTGTACCCGGCGACGTTTATCGCAGCGACGTGTTCCAGCCGCTCGTGAAGAAGATCGAGTCGCTCTCGGGAAAGAAGTACGGCACCTCGCCGGCGACCGACATGTCGATACGCATCGTGGCCGAGCACTCGCGGGCCGCGGCGTTCCTCATCGCGGACGGCATCTCGCCGTCGAACGAGTTCCGGGGGTATGTGCTTCGCCGCATAATCCGCCGCGCGGCGATGCACGGCCGGCGCCTTGGCCTGCGGACGGGCTCGCTCTCGCAGCTCGGCAGCGAGGTCGTGAAGATGATGCAGCGGCACTACCACGAGCTGACGTCCGCTCGCGATCGCATCACCCAGGTCATCCTCGAGGAAGAGGAGAAGTTCGAGCGGACGCTCGCGCAGGGCCTGACGATGATCAACGAGGCGATCGCTCGTGCGAGCGCGCAGGGCCAGAAGTGGATCGATGCCGATACGGCGTTCCGGCTTTCCGACACGTACGGCTTTCCGCTCGAGATGACCAAGGAGATCGCGACCGCGGCCGGCCTCTCGGTGGACGAGCGCGGCTTCCGCGAGCTGCTCGAGGGGCAACGGAGCCGTAGCCGAGCGACCGCGAAGTTCAGTCAGGACGCGATGCGCTTCGGTCAGTTCTACGCGGGTCTTCGCGAGAATGAGAAGCTCCGGAGCGAGTTCACCGGTTATGACGAGCTCGAGAGTGACGGGACGATCGTCTCGCTCGTCCTCGGCGGCTCGCGCGTCGAAGCCGCGCACGAGGGCACCGACGTCGAGATCGTGCTGGACCGCACACCTTTCTATCCCGAGGGCGGAGGTCAGGTCGGCGATCGCGGGACGATCACCACCGACGAGGGTCGCGCGATGGTCGCGGACACGCAGACCGCGGCGCCGGGCGTGATCGTGATGAGCGCGAAGGTCGTCGACGGCGTCCTGCGCCTTCGATCGCGGGCGCATGCCGCGGTCGATGCGGAGGCGCGCCGCGACACGATGCGCAACCACACCGCGACGCATCTCCTTCACGCGACGCTCCGCAACCTGCTCGGCGAGGACGTGCATCAGGCCGGTTCGCTCGTCCATCCCCCGAATCTCCGGTTCGACTTCACGTTCGGCCGCGCGCTCACGCCGGAGGAGCTGCGGCGGGTCGAGGACGAAGTCAACCGCGCGATCCTCGCGAACGCGGACGTCCACGCGCGCGAGATGCCGCTGCAGGAGGCGCTCGCGAGCGGCGCGATGGCGCTCTTCGGCGAGACGTACGGCGACGTCGTGCGGGTGGTCGAGGCCGGCCCATCACGCGAGCTCTGTGGCGGAACGCACTGCCATTGCACGGGCGACATCGGGCTGTTCCTCATCACGAAAGAGGAGTCGATCGGCGCGGGCGTGCGCCGGCTCGAGGCCGTGACCGGGATGGGCGCGCTGCGCGAGGTCCGTGAGATGCGCGACCGCTCCGCGAGAGCCGCGGCGGCGCTGCGCGTGCCGCCGGCGCGGCTGCCCGAGGCCGTCGCCCAGCTCGTCGAGTCGCGCGAGCGCCTCGACAAGGAGCGTCTCGCGCTTCAGCGGAGTGGCGCCGACTCGGTCGCGTCGTCGCTCCTCGCGAAAGCGGAACAGCTCGGGGCGGTGAAGGTGGTCGCGGAGAACGTCGGCGAGGCCGACCTCAAGCACCTCCAAGCCCTCGCCGACCGCGTGCGCGAAGGGCTCGGCACCGGCGTCGTCATCCTCGGCGGGCACCGGGACGGCAAGGCCGCTCTCCTGGTCACGGTGACCAAGGACGTGACGCAGAAGGTCAGCGCCGACTCCGTGATCAAGGAGGTCCAGGGCGTCTTTGAGGCCAAGGGAGGCGGGCGCCCGGAGAGCGCCTCGGCGGGCGGCGGGACGCCGACACGACTTGGAGACGCCGTCGCCGCGGCACGTACGGCGGTCCGGGAGCGTTTAGACGGCGGTGGCTAGGGACCGGACACGCGAGACAGCGGGCGGGCCCCGCGTCGCGGGCATCGAGCTCGCGGCGGGTGTGGTTCGCGCCGTGGTCGCGCGGGCCGAGGGCGGACGGCTTCGCGTGGTCGGCCGCGGCGAGACGGCACTCGCCGTCGACGCGATCGCCGGGGGCCTGGTCGTCGAGCCGGGCGCCGTGACCGGCGCGGTCGCGGCCGCGCTCGCGGCGGCGGAACGCGGCGTTCCGGCCGATCGCACGGTGATCGCGATCGACGGCGACGACGTGCGCACGTACCACGTGAAGACGCCGTTCGACCGAGAGGAGTCGGCGACGGCGATCGTCCGGGCCGAGGCGGATCGCGCGGTACGCGAGGCCCGCGAGGAGGCGGCGCGCGTTGCGCAGACCGCCGTGGCCGACGACCCCGCGCTTCGAGGCGTCGCCACCGCGCGCCTGACCGACGCCGTCGCCGCGCTCGTGCTGGACGGACGGGACCTCGACTCGATCGAGGGATACCACGGCCGCGCCCTCGAGGTGCACACCGACGTTGCGGTCGCGCCGCTCGTCCTCTCGGGCGCCGCCCTTGCGACCGTCGCCGCGCGCCGCCATCCGACCGCCGTGCCCGGCGTCTACGCGTTGGCTCGGCTCGTTGCCGCCTCGGGCATCACCGACGCGGGCGTCGTCCGTGTCGGCGCGGACGTGACCGCGCTCGCGATCCTGCGCGAGCGCCGGGTCGTCGGCACACGCGTGTTCGGCCTCGGCCGCGATGCCTTCACGGCGCGCGAGGAGACGCGCGACGAAGACGCGCGCGTGTGGGCCGAGATCGTCGCCCTCCCGCTCTCCGACGATGCGCAGCCGCCGGAGCGGTGGCTCTTCGTCGGCGTGCCCGAGGCGCTGCTCGCGCTGCCGAACGCGCTCGCGAAGATCGTCGGCGAGGCGCGTGGAGGCGCGGCGCGCATCGGCCCGCTCACGCCGAGCGTCACGAGCCGTGTCTTCTCCGACGTCCCGCTGAACGCCGAGGATCTCGTCGCCGCCGGCGCGGCCGCGCTCGCGACCGAGGTGTACACGTGACCGTGGAGACGGCACCGGCTCGCCGAACGGTCATCGACCTCGGCGGCGACGCGACGATCCTTGACGCGGCGCGCCGTCTTGATGCGGCCGAGTCATCGGATGTCGTCCTCGTCGTTCCGTCGGGCGCTCCGCTCACCCGCAACGCGGTCTTCCTCGAGGTGCTCCGGCGCCGCGCCGGAGATCGCCGCATCGTCCTCGTGTCGCCCGAAGCGCGGGCGCGATCCCTCGCCTCGTCGGTGCACATGAAGGCGTTCGCGAGCATCTCCGCGCTCGACCGTCACGAGCTCGACGCGACCGAGCACCTCACCGACGCCCGCCGGGCCGCGATGTCGACGAGAGTGCGTCGGCCCGCTGCGCGCCGCGGAGCCTCGCCGCTTCGCGCGCTCGCGGTGTTTATGAGCCTGGTCACGGCGGCGGGGATCCTGCTCGCAGTCGTTGGTCCGTCCGCGACGATCGTCATCGCCGCGACCCCGACGCCGCTAGGCCCGTTCGAATACGACCTCCGCGCCGGACCGAATGGCGGAGACATACGGGCCGACACGATGTTCGAGCCCAACCTCATCGCCAAGACCACCGGCACGGCGACCGGGACCAAGCCCGACGAGACGAAGGCGACCGGGCAGGAGCTTTTCAAGAACCTCACGACGAATGACATCCGCGTTCCGATCGGCACGCTCGTGCAGACCGGCGACACCCCGCCGGTCCGCTTCCTGACGACGGAGGAGAAGATCCTTCCGCGAAGCACCATCCTTCCGCCCACGATCGGCACGGCGCTGATCAACATCCAGGCGATCGACGTGGGACCGAAGGGCAACGTCGCCCCGGACAAGATCACGCGAAGCGGGAGCGGCGAGGTCCTCGTCACGAACCCGTCCCCGACGACGGGCGGTAAGGCCGACCAGATACCGGTCGTGACCCAAGCGGACTACGACAAAGCGGTCAGCCAGTCCGATAGCGACATGAAATCGAAAGCCGAACAGCGGACCGCCGAGTGGAAGGCCGGAGCTCCGAAGGGAACGAACGTGTACGGCTTCGTGTTGAAGCGCACCGGGGTGATGACTCCGGCAAGCGACGTTGTCGGCAAAGAGCTGACCAAGGACAAGCCGACATTTGAGATCACGGTGACCGGAAGCGCGACGGCTTATGCCGTGATCGACAAGGAACCGACGAGGACCGCGATCGCGAAGCTCAAGGACGAGGTCGCATCGGACATGGATCTCGACCAGACGAGCGCGGTAGTGAACGAGGTGATCGGCGCGTCCGTCCAGGACGACGGCGTGCACTGGCGCGTTCGCGCGCAGGGCCAACAGAAGCGGAAGCCGAATACGCCGCAGATGACCGCAGCGCTCGCCGGGCGTGAGTACGAGGCGGTCGGGCCGCTCGCAGAACAGCTCGGGTTCAAGCTTCGGAGCATCACGCCATGGCCGGAGTGGTGGCCGCGGCTTCCCGTTTTGGACTCGCGGATCACGATCCTCGTCGAGTCGCTGCCGCCGGCAGCGAGCTCGCCCTAGCGGGTGCGATATCTGGCGCTCGACGTCGGCGATCGCCGTATCGGCCTCGCCGTGGGCGATGACGCGCATGGGCTTTCTCGACCGCTCCGGACGCTCGTCCGGCGAAGCGTGATTAAGGATCTCGCGGAGATCGAACGCATCGCTCGCGAAGAGGCGGTCGATGCGCTTGTCATCGGGCTGCCTCTGACACTGGGCGGCGCGGAGGGCCACCAGGCCGAGCGCGTCCGGCGCTTCGCGACCGCCTCCGAGAAGCTCGGTCTCCCCGTGCGGCTGTACGACGAGCGCCATACCTCGACCGAGGCCGAGCTACGCGGCGCGCGCGACCTCGATGCGGGCGCGGCGACGATCCTCCTCGAGGACTTCCTCGCGCAGCGTGCTCGCTGATGGGGATCCGCGCCGCGCGCCCGGCGCAGCGACGCTCCGCGACCGGTCCCTTCATCTTCGTCCTGCTCATCGTGGGTCTGCTGGCCGGCGGCTTCGTCTTCGGACGTCCCATCGCCGAGGACGCGATCGTCGCACAGGTACAGGAGCACGACACGCTCCTCAAGCAATCCATAATTCGCGGACTCGTAGCGGATCGCGTCGGCGCGGAGCCCGATCTCGCCAAGGACCCGAACGCCGAATCGCGGACCTTCGTGATCTCTCGCGGCGAGACGGCGGGCTCGATCGCGCAGCGCCTTCAGCAGGCGGGCTTCATCCGATCCGCGCTCGCGTTCTCGTACCTTCTGTACGACACCGGCCGCGAGACGTCGCTGCAGTCCGGGACGTACACGATCTCGGCGGCGCTCACGCCACGCGAGCTCGCGCGCGTCTTCGAGAAAGCCCCCAGCGAGCAGGCGGTGCTGCGCATCATCGAGGGCTGGCGCTTGAGCGAGACCGCAGCCGCGGTGACAAAGGTGTTCCCGTCGATCTCGGCGGACGATTTCATGAAAGCCGCTGTGGTCGGGCAGCGCCAGAACACGGTGCTCGCGGGTCTTCCAGCGGACACGTCGCTCGAAGGATTTCTTTTCCCCGACACGTACTTCTTCAAACCGAGCGCCACGTCGACCCAGATCGTCGACGCGCTGTTGGATCAGTTCGAGCTTCGGGTTGGGCAGACCCTCCGGCAGGCCGCCGTGGATCGCAAGACGACGATCTACGACATCGTGAAGCTCGGCTCGATCGTCGAGCGAGAGGCTCGTGACCGTAAGGAGAGCGCCACCATCGCGGGCGTCTACGCCAATCGGCTGGACATTGGGATGAAGCTCGACGCCGACCCGACCGTTCAGTACGCGCTCGGCGACTGGAAGGAGCTGAGCCTCGATGACCTCGAGGTCGACTCGCCGTACAACACGTACAAGGTCGCGGGCCTACCGCCGACGCCGATCTGCAGCGCGGGCGCGGTGGCGCTGGAAGGCGCGGCGAAACCCGCGCAGGTCCCGTACTTCTACTTCGTCGCGAAGAACGACGGGACCGGCGACCACGCCTTCGCGAAGACGCTCGAGGAGCACGAGGCCAACAGAGTCAAATACGGGAACAAATGAGTCAGGTCTGGCTCATCGGCCGTCCCGTCGCGCACTCGCTCTCGCCCACGATGCACAACGCCGCGTTCGCGAAGCTCGGCCTTCCGCATCGCTATGAAGCGAAGGAGACCGCGGACGACCAGCTCGCTGCCACGCTCGACCGCATGCGTCGCGAGGACGACGTGCTCGGCGCGAACGTGACGATCCCGCATAAGGAGACGGTGCTGCGTCTGCTGGATGAGGTCGATGACGAAGCTCGTCGCATCGGCGCGGTGAACACGATCGTCTCCCGCGGAGCGCGGCTCATCGGCTACAACACGGACAAATACGGATTCGAGAAGGCTCTCGAAACGCAGCCTCGGCGCATACCGTGGGGGCCAGAGGGATTCCCCTTTGCCGATGACCGGATCCTGATCCTCGGCGCCGGTGGCGCCGCGCGCGCCTGCGCCCTGTCCCTTCTCGAACACGGGAACAACGTCGATATCGCCAACCGCGATCCCGCACGTGCGGAAGCGCTCGCGCGCTCCATCGAAGTCGACGGTCGGCATCCCCAGGTCGTCGCCTGGCCGAGGGGGCTCGAACCTGGAGACGCTGTCGTGAACGCCACTCCGCTCGGAATGAACGGGGAGGAGGCCCTCGAGGATGTTCGACTGCCGATGTGGGTGATCGATCTCGTACCGACCGCGGCGGAAACGCCGCTCGTCAAGCGCGCGAAAGCAACTGACAATGTCACGGTCGTGGACGGCCTCAGCATGCTTCTGTATCAGGCGGCGCGCTCGTTCGAGCTCTGGACGGGTGTGCCGGCGCCGCTCGAGGCGATGCGCGCCGCCCTACCGCGGGACGTATGAGGTTTCTCACCGCGGGCGAATCGCACGGTCCCGGCGTGATCGCCGTCATCGACGGGGTCCCAGCGGGTCTCGTTGTGTCGCCGGCGGACATCGATGCGGATCTGCGCCGCCGGCAGCTCGGCTACGGACGCGGCGCGCGGCAAAAGATCGAGCGCGACGAGGTTCGCATCACGGGCGGCGTCCGCCAGGGCCGCACGACTGGCGGGCCGATCGCGCTCCAGATCCTGAACCGCGATGCCGTGAACTGGGAGCGCGTCATGAGCGTCGAGCCGGTCGCCGAGCCCCCTGATCCCGTAACGCGGCTCCGTCCGGGCCATGCCGACCTCGCCGGTGCTCTGAAGTTCGGCCACGAGGACGTCCGGGACGTCATCGAGCGGGCGAGCGCGCGCGAGACCGCCGCGCGCGTCGCGGCGGGTGCGGTCGCGAAGGCGCTCCTTCGCGTGGTCGCGACGGACGTGCTGAGCGAGACGAGGTCGATCGGCGATGTGACGAGCGAACCCACCTTCGATCGCGACGCGATCGAAGCGAGCGAGGTGCGGAGCTCGGATCCAAAAGCGAGCGCGGCAATGGTCGCGGCGATCGCCGCCGCGCGCGAGGCGGGGGACACCCTCGGCGGTGTCGTCGCGGTCCGCGCGAGCGGCGTGGTGCCGGGCCTCGGTTCGTTCGCCGAGTGGGACCGGAGGCTCGACGGCCGGATCGCGCAGGCGCTCATGTCGATCCAGAGCGCGAAGGGCGTGCAGTTCGCCGACGCGTTCGTCGCGTCGCGCGAACGCGGGAGCGCGGTCCACGACCCCATCGCGGTGCGGGACGGCGCGTTCGTCCGAAGTCGCAACCGCGCGGGCGGCCTCGAGGGCGGCGTGACGAACGGCGAGAACATCGTTCTCGAGGTCGCGTTCAAGCCGATCTCGACGCTGATGAAGCCGCTCCCTTCGGCGGATCTGCGCACTGGCGCGCCGTCGCCGGCGCACATCGAGCGCAGCGACGTGTGCGTCGTGCCCGCCGCGGGGGTCGTCGCCGAGGCGATGCTCGCCCTCGTGCTCGCCGACGCGCTCTGCGAGAAATTCGGGAACGACAGCGTCGACGACATCTGCGCCGCGGTCGAGCGATACCGCCAGCGGCTTCGCCCCATCGACGCGCGGTAATGCACATCTTCCTCGTCGGGCCGCCTGGGATCGGGAAGTCTTCGGTGGCGCCGATCCTTGCTCATCACTTCGGCGCCGCGGTCATCGAGCTCGATCGGGAGATCCAGCGGCGGGCAGGGAAGCCAAACAAAGACCTCATCGAGCAGGACGGCATGGATCGATTCCGCGATGTTGAGTCGAGCGTCCTCATTCGGCTCGCGCGGACGCCGTCGTGGGTCGTCGTCGACACCGGCGGCGGGGCGCCGATCCGCGAGGACAACCGCGCGTTGATGCGTAGCCTCGGGTTGATCGTCGGCCTGCGTGGCTCGCTGGATCGGGTGGCGTCGGGGATCGCCGCGACCCAGGCGAAGCGCCCATATCAGAACGTCGCTCCGCGCGACCGCGCGCGCCGGGTGCTGCAGGAGCGCAAGTCCGCATACGCCGACACCGACGTGACGTTCGACGTCGACGGAGCGACTGTCGACGAGACGGCGCGGGCGATTGCCGCGTGGCTCGTTTCGGCGCGCGGCGTTCGGATCGACGTCGCCGATTCGGAACGGGCCTCGCCATGCCGGGTCCTCATCCGCGCGGGCCTCCTCGATCACGTCGGCCCGCACCTCGCCGACCTCGGCTGGCGCGGACGTGTCGCGGTCGTCAGCGACGCAGCAACCGCGTCGCGGTACGAGGCCGCGGTGTTGCGCTCACTCGACGCGGTGGGGCTGGGGTCGGTCGCGATCCGCGTTCCTGGAGGCGAGCGAGGCAAACGCCTATCGGTCGACGAGCTCGCGCGAGAGGGAATCGGCCGCGACGGCGGCATCCTCGCGCTTGGTGGCGGCAGCGTGGGTGACGTCGCGGGATTCGTCGCGGCGACCTACCTGCGCGGCATCCGCGTCGCGCAGGTCCCCACGACGCTCCTCGGCATGGCCGACGCCTCGATCGGCGGTAAGACGGCGATCGACATCGCGGCGGGCAAGAACCTCGTCGGCGCGTTTCACTCGCCGGACGCGGTGTTCGCGGATGTCACCGTCCTCGCGACGCTTCCGGCGCGCCAGCTCTCCTCGGGTCTCGCTGAGGTCACGAAGTGCGCGTTCCTCGCCGACCGCGAGTCGGTCGAGCAGCTGGACCGTTCGCTCGAGAACGTTCGGGCCGGCGATCTCGGCGCGATCCTCGCGGCGGTCACGATCGCCGCCGAGGTCAAGGGCGGCATCGTGAGTCAGGATCCGCGCGAGTCCGGGCTGCGCGAGCTCCTCAACTTCGGGCACACCATGGGTCACGCGTATGAGGCCGCATCCGGCTATCGGGTGACGCACGGCGAGGCGGTGGCCATCGGCATGGTCTACGCGACGGCGCTCGCGGAGAGGCTTGAGCTCACCGCCCCGACGCTTCGTCCGGAGCTCGAAAACCTGCTCGATCGTGCGGCCCTGCCCAAGCGCGCGCGCCTTCCGAAGGCCGTGTGGAGCTACGTCCTGCGCGACAAGAAGGCGCGCGCCGGCAAGCTCCGCTGGATCCTTCCCCGGCGCATCGGCCGCTTCAG
>WNGJ01003521.1_pt1 | contig 16145 bp, 17 predicted proteins | sample 5400611 | NCBI WGS metagenome assembly WNGJ01 (sample SAMN13153375, study PRJNA577476) | soil metagenome | isolation source: 40 cm soil or saprolite under Garry oak tree replicate 1 | place: USA:California | collected 2016-06-15 | reverse complement strand
GGCCTTCGGGCGGAACCGTGTCGAGGTGTGCGCAGAGGAAAATCGGACTGCCGCCGTCCGTCGCCTCGAGCCGGCAGTAGACATTGCCGATGTTCGAGCCGACCTTCGGGCCTGCGTCGTCCTCGTCCACCGACAAGCCGAGATCGCGCAGATAGCCGATCACGACGTCGGCGACTGCGCGTTCTTCGCCCGGCGGGCTCGGCAGCGCCGCCAGCTCGGTGAAAAGGTCGACGACCTCGGAGGCCATCGCTCGATCTTATTTGCGGCTGCGCTAGACCGTAGTGGCCGCGCCGACTGCCGACCGCTCGCGCGAGCGCGCGAGCGCGGCACCGACGAAGTCACGGAACAGCGGCGCCGGACGCGTCGGCCGCGACTTGAACTCCGGATGAAACTGGCTCGCCACGAACCAGGGGTGGTCGGGCAGCTCGACGATCTCCACCAGCCGGCCCGCTTGGAACGTGCCCGAGACGACCAGTCCGCCGTCGACGAGGGCAGGGCGGTAATGGTTGTTGACCTCGTACCGATGCCGGTGACGCTCGTGCACGACGGGCTCGCCGTAGGCGTCATACGCACGGGTTCCCTCCACCACCTCGACCGCCTGCGCGCCGAGCCTCATCGTGCCGCCCAGATCCTCGATCTCTTTCTGTTCCGGCAACAGGTCGATCACCGGGTGCGGCGTCTCGGGATCCATCTCGGTGGAGTTGGCGCCGTCGAGGGCGAGGACATGGCGCGAGAACTCGGAGACGGCGACGTGCATGCCCAGGCAGATCCCCAGATACGGGATCTCGCGCTCGCGCGCGACGCGGCACGCGAGGATCTTTCCTTCCCAGCCCCGGGAGCCGAAGCCGCCGGGTACGAGCACCCCGTCGACCTGCTCGAGCAGCCCGGTTGCTTCCTCCAGCGACATCCCTTCCGCATCGACCCAACTCACGCGCACCTTCGCCCCATGGTGCGCGCCAGCGTGCTTGAGCGCCTCGTGCACGGACAGATAGGCGTCCTGCAGCTTCACGTACTTGCCGACGAGCGCGATCTCGACGACCTCCTCGCTTTGCTGCATGCGCTCGTTCAGATCGAGCCAGTCGCCCAGGTCGGCCTCGGTGGACGGCAGACCGAGCTTCTCGCCGACCAGACGGTCGAGCCCTTCGGCCTTCAGCCGCGAAGGAACGAGATAGACATCGGGAACGTCGGGGCTGGCGATCACCGCTTCCGGCTCGACGTCGGCGAACAGCGCGATCTTCTCGCGGATGTCCGCAGACAGCTCCTCGTGCGAACGGCAGACGACGATGTCGGGGTGGATACCGATGCGGCGCAACTCGTTGACGGAGTGCTGCGTCGGCTTCGTCTTCAGCTCGCCGGCCGCTTCCAGGAACGGCACGAGCGTCACGTGCAGGTAGAGGACGTTCTCCGCGCCGACCTCCCGGCGGAACTGGCGGATCGCCTCGAGGAACGGGAGCGATTCGATGTCGCCGACCGTTCCGCCGATCTCGCTGATCACCACGTCCGTCGGAGTCGACACGGCGCTGGCCCGAATCCGATGCTTGATCTCGTTCGTGATGTGCGGGATGACCTGCACGGTCGCGCCCAGGAACTCGCCCTTGCGCTCCTTCCTCAGTACCGAGTCCCAGATCGCGCCGGCCGTGTGGCTGGCCGCGCGCGTCAGGTTCTCGTCGATGAAGCGCTCGTAGTGACCGATGTCGAGGTCGGTCTCCGCGCCGTCCTCGGTGACAAACACCTCACCGTGCTGAAACGGGCTCATCGTGCCGGGATCGACGTTGAGATAGGGATCGAACTTTTGCGCCTGCACACGCAACCCGCGTGCCTTCAACAGCCGCCCGAGCGAAGCCGCGACGATCCCCTTGCCGAGCGCCGAGACGACGCCGCCCGTGACGAAGACGTACTTCGTTGGGGAGGCCGCTGAGCTCACATGCGTCCCAGGCGATCGATCCACGAAAGAACGGGGGCCCGCTCGATCCAGGCGCCGATGGACTGTCGCTCTCCGAGGACGGTGAGGCCTGCTAGGGCGCCGATCGCCACCCACTGGCCTCTTCCCGTGAATCGCTTCACGGAATTCAAGCCTAGCAGGGCACCCAGCGCGTTCGACCCCGCGTCTCCGAGCATCGCCATCTCCCGAAGATCGTATGGAAGCAGCAGGACGGCGACGCCGACCGGAGCATCCAGAGGCAAGGCCGCAGCCAGGTACGCCTTGAGCGCGCGGCCGGGGCGCGTGTCGAGCTGGTTGAGTACGTTGGCGGCGAGACCGACGAGCAGCGCCCCGGACAACCGCCGGGTCGCAAGTAGCCCGACCGCAGGGATGCCGACCAGCTTGAGGACGCCGGTCGTCCGGCCGGCTCGCAGGTGGGCGCCGAAGCCTCGTTCGGGTCCGCTCCACAGATCGTCGGCGAGGCCGAGGGCGGCCACCGCGGCGGCGGCGGGACCGCCCGTCGCGCCGACCTTCCAGCCGACGAGGGGCAGGCGCAGGCCTCGGAAGTTGATCCCGAGCGGTCCGCAGGCATAGACCGTGTCGCGCAGCTGCCGCGCGCGGTGCACGAACCCGGAGAGGTCGCGGCCCGTGGACCTGTGGCCCAGCGGAAGCTCCACCTCGAAGACGCGCAAGCCTGCGCGCGCTGCATCGATCGTCATCCGCACCTCGCAGCCGAACCCGGCGGCAACGGGGAAGCATGTGGCCCGCGCGGCGGCAGAGAGCGCGCGCTGGCCCGAGAGGGGCTCGCGCACCTCGAGCCCGCCGAGCACCTCGATCAGTCCACGGGCCACGCGCTTCACGAGACCGAAGCCGCCTCCAACACGTTCCGCGAACGCGGCGATGTTGAGATCACCGTCCCCCCGGAGAAGGGGCTCGAGCGCGCCCGAGAGATCGGCGTCGCACAGCAGCAGCGCTCCCGGCGGCGCGGCGCGCTCGGCAGCCGACAAGGCCTGGCCCTTGCCGCGACGGGGCAAGCGCAGGACCAGGGCGCCCGCTTCTTCGGCGACTTCGGCGGTGCGGTCGCGCGAGCCGTCGTCCGCGACGATCACCTCCGCCTCCGGAAACGCTTTGCGCAACCGCGAGACGGTTGACCCGATCACCGCCTCCTCGTCTCGGGCGGGGACAAGGATGGTCAGCGGCTCATCCACCCGCCGTGGCCGTCAGCGGGGAAATGGGCGGCAACTGGGCCTGTGCGGTCTTCTTCGTACCGAAGGCGCCTGTTGAAGTCGGATCGGCGAGCAAGGCGACGAGCGCGAGCTTCCCGATCCTCGTCTCGATGTCGTCGACCGTCGAAAAACCAGCCCGCTGGAACGCTCTGATTGCGCTTCCCGGATCGCTCGTACGCTCAACGCCGACTATAGGGACGCCAACGTCGGCGAGCCCGGCGTAGAGACCTTTGAGGAAGAGTGCGGTTGGACCGGTCTGAGACGTCGCAGTGCGAACGATCACAACGCCGTCCGCCGGAGGTTTCGACGGGCCTGCCTTCTCCTCGACGATCAGGCTCTGCAGCGCGATCCACAACGGCGTATCCGTCCCCGCCACGAACTCCTGCCCCAGGTCGTGACCCAGCTTTTGCAGCTGATCCGGGGCGGAGTAGTTTGCGAGCAAGGGCTTCGTCGCGAGCTTCTTCGCCAACGCAGTCGGGTCGATCGGGACCTTGACGAACCTCATTCGTAGGGGCGTACCTGCGCCTGCGTCGGCGAGCGCCTGCGTTATCTCAGTCCGGCGAGCCTTCTCGGAGGAGCCGACGAAGAGGATGGCGATTTTCTTGCCCTTGAGCCTGTTCGTCATAACGCTCTTGTACGTCCCCTCGACGAAGGCACGATTGCCGGCGCCCTCGTTCATGAGTGTCGCGACCTGCGTTCTGAGTACGTCGGCCTGGCTCTCCGAGCGGCGTAGGTCCTCCTCGAGCCGCTTCCGCTCCGTATTGCCGAGCCCGTGTGAGGCAAGCGCAACGCCCACCAGAATGCCGATGACGAGCGCGAAGAAGACCGCGGCAAGGGACGCGACGTGGTAGCGGAAATCGAACATGAGGGGGCGAGGAGCTCGTTAGAGCTCAGCGGCAGTCTGGCACAAGGCGTGCAGACGAGTCAGCGCCCTACGAGGCAGGGCGCGGCTGAAGCCGTAGAGCCACGGCGCTTCGATGTCGAGCGTCGCGATCGTGCGGTCCGGCCCACGCTCCTCGAGTCGAAGTTCGGCGTCGATATGGTCGCCGGTCAACCTCCAGGTAAATCGTTTCGGCGTCTCTATGCCCGTCACGAGCAGCATGCCGCTGGACGTCGCACGCCGTAGCAGCGTGGGTCGGTCCGTTCCGCTGATGCCCCAGCGCGCTCCTTCGGCGAACCCGCGCCGGTCGGGTTGCACGCCGCCAATTCCGGGCCACCAGTCCGCAAAGTGATGCGGCTCCGCGACGAACGACCAGACGTCCTCCCGCGCTGCGAGTAGCTCACGCGAAGTCGAGGCTCGAGGCATGCCCGCAGCCTAGTTTCAACCGATCCCGAGCAGGTCGCGCAGTCGCAGTGCGAGGTACTCGAGCAGATGCCGTAGTGCCGGGGAGACCAGGATCGCGACGGCAATCGCGCCCAGTCCCGCGAGCGTGAAGAGCACCAATGGCCAGATGCCGACCTGCCTGCTCGCCAGGCGCGAGACGCCCTTGGCGTCGATCAGGATCTCGCCCACCTTCAAACGCGTCACGAACGTCGACGACATCCCGGCGCGGTTGCGCTCGAGAAACTCGATCAGGTTGAAATGGGTGCCCACGGCAACGATCAGCTCCGAGCCCTTCTCCTGTGCGAGTAGCAGTGCGACGTCCTCGCTGACCCCGGTCGCGCGCACGACCTCGTACTTCACGCCGAGCTGAGCTGCGCGTTCTTCCCCCGGCGCTACGCCGTCGAGGTAGCCGTGGACGAGAACCTCCGCGCCGCTCCGCAATGCCTTGTCCGACACGGAGTCCATGTCGCCGACGATCACGTCGGGCTTGTAGCCGGCCTCGAGTAGGGCGTCGGAGCCGCCGTCGACGCCGATCAGGACTGGCTTGAAAGCGCGGATGTAGGGCTTCACCATGCGTAGGTCGCGCTTGTAGCCCGGACCACGCGCGACGACGAGCGCATGACGGTCACGAAAGCCCGTCTTCATCGGCGGAAACTCGATCCCCTCCGCCAGCAGCTTTCCTTCCTCCCGCAGGTAGCGCATCGTGTTCTCTGCAAACGCCTCGAGCGCTTCGGTGACCCTGCCGCGTTGTTCGGCGAGCTTCCGTTCGAGCTCCCGCTCATCGAGCACCTGTCCCGTCGCAAGGCAAGTTCCATTGCGGTAGAGACCGGCGCCACGCACGGTCAACAACTCGCCCTCGTGCACGTGCTCGAAGAGACCGTCAGTCGTCACATCGATCAGGCGGATGCCTCCGCGCACGAGCGCGAGCGGCCCCGTATTTGGAAAGCGGCCGGATTGCGACGGAGCGACGTTGACCACGACGCGCACGCCAGACTCGAGGAGCGCTTCCGCAGAGACGCGATCGAGATCCGTGTGGTCGATGATCGCAATGTCGTCGGCAGAGAGTCTCTTGACGAGATTCTTCGTGCGGCGGTCCAGCTTCGCGTGCCCGGTGAGCTCGACGAAACTCATCAGCCGTTGACGCTCGAGAGGAACTCTCGCCCGCCCAGCATGCGCTGGAGCTCGTCGCGCCGCTCTGCGTCGTTGAGCAGGTTGATGCGCGTGTGAGTCGGGTCACCGGCGATCTTCTCCACCCGGAAGTGCCGCTCGGCGACGCTCGCGATCTGCGGCAGATGCGTGATCGTCACGACCTGGGCGCGCTCGGCGAGTCTGTGCAGCGTGTCGGCGACACGGTGCGCCGTCTCGCCGCCGATGCCGGCGTCGATCTCGTCGAAGACCATCGTCTCGCCGCCCGCCACGGCGGCGATCGCAAGGGCGATGCGCGAGAGCTCGCCGCCGGAGGCGGTCTCCGCAACCGGAGCGAGCGGCAGACCAGAGTTCGGCCGGACGAGGAACGCAACCTCGTCGAAACCGGTCTGGCCGGAATCTCGCTCCCGCAGCTCGGCGACGAACTTGCCCTCACCCAGGCCCACTCCGACGAGCTCGCGTGCCACGTCATGCGCGAAGCGAGGAGCAGCCTCGCGCCGCGCAGCGCGGAGCTCCTCGGCGACGAGGTGGACCTTTCGCTCGGCGGCGGCCAGCGCTTCCGCCGCCGCCGCTGCCGGGTCGAACCCATCGTCGATCGCTTCAAGCTCCGCCTTCGCCTCGGCCGCGCGGGCGAGCAGTTCGTCGTACGACTGCACCCGGAAGCGTCGCTTTGCCTCGGCGATGCGGTCGAGACCCGCCTCGATCTGTTCGAGCCGTCCCGGCTCCGCCTCGAGTGTCGTCAGGAATCCCCGGAGCTCGCTCGCCGTCTCGCGCAGCCGCAGCTCGACGTCTCGCAGCTCGTCACCGGCCCGGGCGAGCTCCGGCGCCAGCTGCTCGAGCGGCGCGAGTGTGCGCTCGGCGCTCCCGACCAGCCCGGCCGCGCCCTCGCCTTCGTCGGGAGCGAGTGCCTCGGCCGCTCCGGCAGCGCCGTCCGCGAGCTCGTTGACATGGCGGAGACGTTCGCGGTCGCCGCGAAGACTCTCTTCCGCATCCGGTTCGAGCCCCGCCGTGTCCTCGACGAGTGCGCGTAGTTCGGCGAGCCGCGCGTCGGCAGCGGCGGCGCCCTGTTGAAGCTCCTCGTTCCGGCGCCGCGCGGCGGTGAGCTCGCGCCACGCGACGCGCGACTCCGCCCGGAGTCTGAGCTGCTCGCCTCCGATGTACGAGTCGAGGACGTCCAGCTGGTAGCCGGGGCGCGCGAGACGTCGTTGCTCGAACTGGCCGGACATCGCGATCAGCCGCTCCCCAGCGGCGGCCAGGTCCTCGCGCGCGGCACCTCGCCCCCATGCGTAAGCGCGGGTACGGCCGTCGGTGAAGACCCGCCGCGCGACGACGAGCCCTTCCTCGTCTTCGGGACGGAGCTCGGCGAGCGCGGAAAGCTCGTCCTCTTCGAGCAATCCTGCGGGGAGGTCGAGCTCGGCCTCGACGTAGGCCTCGGTCCCATTCGCCCCGATGTAGCCGGCATCCCCCTTGGCGCCGAGGAGCAGTCCGATCGCCTGGGCGAGAATCGTCTTGCCCGCCCCGGTCTCGCCGGTGATGGCGTTGAGCCCCGGAGCGAAGGTCAGCTCCGCCTCCTGGATGAGGACGAGGTTCTCGATGCGGAGGCGGCGGAGCATGGTGCCGCCGAGATCGTAGGCGTCCGGGCGCCGCGGCACCATCGTCGAAGAGTCCCAGGCCCTGAGGGACGCCTAGGAGGCACACGCGTCTAGCCGAGGGACACCCCACCTCCCTCCCCTACGTCGAGCCTAACCGTCGAATTCGCGCCACTGGGTGGCGCGAATGCGCCGAAAGGAGGCTAGGACCCGAAGGTCTCGCGGTAACGCCTGAAGAAGGTCGCCTCAGGCAGAGTGGCCAGGAGGCTGCGCTGCTCACTGAGCCGGATCGCGATCGGCGACCCATGCCCGACGTCGGTGAGTGGATGCCCGTCGACGAGCACCGTCACGTCTACGTCCAAGGTTTCGTTCCGGATTTCGAGGTCGACGCCCCGGGGGACGACGATCGGGCGTGCGTGCAGCGAGTGCGGAGCGATGAAGGTGACGACCATCGCGTCCAGCCCGCGCGCGAGTACGGGCCCGCCGTTCGACAGGTTGTACGCCGTCGAGCCGGCCGGACTGGCGCAGATCATCCCATCGCACGGTTGCACGCCCATGTCCTCGTTGCCGAGCGCCCACGCGAGCTCCACCATGCGACCTTTGATCGAGCTCAGTACGACGACGTCGTTGATCGCCGCGCCGCGCAGGCCGTCGACCTCGACCTCCAGCGTGGCGAGGTGCACGACACGGTAGTCGCCTGAAAAGACTCGCGCGAGGCCTGACTCGAGCTCGTTCGGCTGGATCGACGCGAGGAAGCCGACCCGGCCGAAGTTGACACCCACGACCGGAATCTTCGTGCCGAGAAACCGTTGCAGGGCGCGCAGCATCGTTCCATCCCCGCCGAGGACAACGGCTATGTCCGCATCCGAGAGATCCTCCTCAGGCTCACCGACGCCGTGCTTCTCCACCTCCTCGTCGGGCAGAAGCAGCTCGACTCCCGCCTCGCGGGCAACTTTCTCCAGCCGCTCTAGCGCGGGACCGATCGTCTGAGGTTTCCCGTGCGTGATGACGGCGACACGCCGCACGGCCTCAGATGACCGCCGCTGCGATCCGGTCGTCGAGGTCGTCGGGGAGCTCGGGGTGCTCACGGTGAACGAGTTGGAGGAACACTTCCCGGTTGCCCTTGGGCCCCGGTAACCCAGAGTCTACGGCCGCCACCGTTTCGCCTCCCCACGCCAGCGCCGCCTCGGCGATCTCGCGCACGACACGGCGGCGGACTGCTTCGTCTCGTACGACACCGCCCTTGCCGACCTCGGCCCGGCCGGCCTCGAACTGCGGCTTGACCAGAACGACCGCCTCCCATCCCGGACGGGCGAGCTCAAGGGCGGGCGGAAGGGCGAGCCGCACGCTGATGAAAGACACATCGCAGACGATGAGATCCGGCGCGAACGGGAGCTCGCGTAGCGCGCGCACGTTGGTGCGTTCGAAGACGGCGACATGCGGATTCGACCGCAGCCGCTCGTGCAGCTGCCCATAGCCCACGTCCACCGCGGCAACCCGTGCCGCCCCGCGTTGGAGTAGGACGTCCGTGAACCCGCCGGTAGAAGCGCCGACGTCCAGACAGTCCCGTCCGGTGGGGTCGACGCCGAGGACATCGAGGGCGTGTGCGAGCTTGTGCCCGCCGCGCGACACGTACGGCGGCGTCGCCTCGACCTCCAACGGCGCCGACTCGTCGACCTGCATGCCGGGCTTTTGGTATCCGGGCACTCGTCCCGCGAGGACGAGCGCCTGTGCCTGCGTGCGGGACTCGGCCAGTCCGCGCTCGACGAGCAAGACGTCGAGCCGCTTCTTCACGCGGCGGTGCGCCGTTCGAGCGCGTCGAACATCTGCGCGGCAACGGCGTCAAAGGCTTCGCTTTGCGGCCGAACGGGCCCCTCGAGAGTCCCGAGCGCAGGATCGAGGGGGATGCGTCCGAGCAAAGGCACGCCTTCGGCCCAGACCGATCGAGACTTCGTGACTGGCGTGAAGACCTCGATCAACTCGCCGCAGTGCGGGCAATGGAGACCGCTCATGTTCTCTACCGCACCGAGGACCGGTACATCCGTATCGCGAAGAAAGGCGACGAACTTCCTGGCATCGAGATGGGCGACGTCCTGAGGGCCGACGACCACGACCGCACCGTCGAGCGACACGACGCCGACGAGTTGCTGCTGAAGATCCGCTGTCCCCGGCGGAAGGTCGAGCAGCAGGATGTCGAGCGGCCCCCACTCCACCTGATGGACGAGCTGCCTCAACGCCGCCGTCAGAAGAGGCGCGCCCAGCGTCAGCGCTTGTCGCTCGCCCAGCAGGAATCCGACCGACATGATGCGGATCCCGTGAGATTCGAGCGCTTCGTGGCGCACGTCGCCGTGGCGCCAGAAGTCCCACCTGCGGGCGTCCTCATGCCGCGTCAGGTTGACCATCAATGGGATGTCCGGCCCGTACACGTCGGCATCGAGCAGTCCTACCGCGAGGCCGCGCCGCGCGAGTGCGAGCGCGAGGTGGAGCGAGACGGTGGACTTGCCGACGCCGCCCTTCCCGCTGCCGACGGCGACGATGTATCGCGCCGGTCGGTCGTTCACGACGTTCGAGTCGTGAGGCCCGCCACGATGTCCCCGAGCGTCGACGTGTCGGCCGGAACATCGGCGAGACGTTCGCGCGCACGCGCTGCGGCCTCGTCTGCGAGTGCACGAGCGCCGTCTTCGCCGTGTACGAGGACATAGCCGTCGCCGTCGAGGATGTCGTCGACGATCTGGAACAGCAGTCCGAGCTCGTCGCCGAACGCACGCCACGGAACCTGTTCGCCCTCCGGCACATCCGCCACCCAGAGCGCGGCGCCGACCGCCGCGGCGAACAAGCAGCCGGTCTTGAGCCTGTGCAGGGTTGCCTCGTCCGGCGCGGAGCCCGTGATGTCGAGGTACTGCCCGCCGATCATCCCGAGTGTCGCCTGCGCGAGCTCGCGGCCGACCTGCGGCACCTGATACGAGAGCGCCAGCCGGAACGCTTCTGCGAGTAGCGCGTCGCCGGCAAGAACCGCGACTGCCTCTCCGTGTTGCGCCCATACGGAAGGCCGGCCCCGACGCTCGGCATCGTTGTCGAGCGCGGGCAGATCGTCGTGCACGAGCGAGAACGCGTGGACGAGCTCGAGTGACGCCGCTGCAGGCAGTCCGGCTTCGGCGTCCGCGCCGGCGGCCTCGACTGTCGCTAGACAGATCACGGCACGCACGCGCTTCCCGCCGACGAGCGCGTAGCGCACGGATTGGGCCTGTCCGTGCAGCTCGGGCGTCAGCGCCAGATCGCCGAGGTACTCCTCGACCAGAATGCGAAGCTGCTCAGGACTCTGCATCGGTCTCCGCGACCCGCTTCGCGTTCTGGAGCTCTTCTTCGATCGCCTTGCTCAGCTCCGACAGCTCGGCGAGCACGTCGAGCGCCTTTTCGGCGTCGTTGGCCTGGGAAAGACGTTCCAGCTCCGCGCGCGCCCGCTCCAGGCGCGCGAGCAGCTCCTCCGCCCTGCTGAGGGAGTCTTCTGCGCTCATCGACCGACCTTCATGGCACCCGCTCCCGCACGATCCGTCCCAGAATCCCGTTCACCAGCCGCGCAGCATCGTCGGTTGCGTACCGCTTTGCCAGATTGACTGCTTCGTCGATTGCCACCTCGTCCGGAACCTCCTCCCCGTCCAGCTCGTGCAGGGCGATGCGAAGGATGTTGCGCTCGATCGCGCCGAGCCGGTCGGCCGTCCACCCTTCCGCCGCCTCCGTGATCCGGCGGTCGTAGTCCGGAGCTTCCGCGACAACGGCGTCAGCCGTCTCGCGTGCGAACGGATCGACCTCGCCCTCGTAGAGCGATGCAAGCGGCTGGCCGGTGACGTCCCACTGGTAGAGGAGGAACAGTGCGGTCCGACGCGCGGCGCGGCGACCGCTCACTCGACTTCCTCGACCGAGACGTCGACACTCCCGATCCGGACCGCACACATGGTGGCAAGCGCGTCGGCCACGCGTTGCTGCACCTCGCGCACCACCTCGGGGAGCACGAGCCCGTAGCGCGCCGTCAGCTCCAGGCGCACACTCGCCTCACCAAGCGCGATGTTCACGTCGAGCCGGCGCCGTCCACGACGGACCTGCACGCCGTCAACGGACTCCGCGGCCTGGATGACGAGACCGGCCAGGGCCGGCGGAGTCACAGTAATCGTGCCTGCAGGTTCCGAAACGACGAGGCTCATAGGCCGACTTCTGGCCTATGAGCGCTGGAAGGGGCGTAAGGGGAAACCGGGAGGTTTCCCCTTTGTTTCTCCTCTGGGGTGGTGGAGGCGGTCGCATTGCCACCACCCCTGAGGCGACTTCTAAAGAAGAGGGCTCGTGGGGGAAACATGGTTTCCCCCACGGGAGCGAGCCGAAGGCGAGCGACGTTCATGCAGCACCAACCGCCGCCAACTGCGTCTCGTCGAGAAAGCTCGTCGAATACTGGCCGCTCCGGAACGCGTCGCTCGCGAGGATCTCCATTGCAGCGTCGCGCGTCGTCGGCACCCCTCGGAGCTCGAGCTCGCCGAGTGCACCTAATGCGCGCTCGATCGTGGAGTCGCGGTCCTCGTCCCAGACGATCAGCTTTCCGATCAGCGAGTCGTAGTACGGCGAGATCACCGATCCCTCCTCGACGTGGGTGTCGAGCCGGATGCCGGGGCCGAGCGGCGGCCGAAAACGCTCGATCACCCCGGGCGCAGGCCTGAAGCCCCGGGCAGGATCCTCGGCGTTGAGACGGACCTCGATGGCGTGCCCACGTCTCGGCGCCCGCCCGGTTTCGTGCAACTGCTCACCTGCAGCGAGCTTCAGCTGCTCACGCACGATGTCGATTCCGGTCACGAGCTCGCTCACCGGGTGCTCGACCTGGAGCCGCGCGTTCAGCTCGATGAAGTAGTACGAACCGTCGGGCGCGAGGAGAAACTCGAATGTGCCCGCGTTGAGATAGGAGATCGCATGGCACGCGCGCGCGACTGCCGACTCCATGGCCTCTCGCGTCGAGTCGTCGAGCGCCGGCGACGGCGACTCCTCGATCAGTTTCTGGTGCCTGCGCTGAATCGAGCATTCCCGCTCGCCGAGAGTGAGCACGCCCCCGTCCGCGTCACAGAGCACCTGGACCTCAACATGCCGTGCGGGAGTGATCAGCTTCTCCAGGTAAAGGGTCCCGTCGCCGAAGGCTGCCAGGGCCTCGGCACCGGCCCTCTCGAATGCATCTTCGAGATCGTCGGCTCGCTCCACGAGGCGCATGCCCTTCCCGCCTCCTCCCGCCGAGGCCTTGAGCAGCACCGGGAAACCGATCTCCGCGGCTGCGGCACGCGCTTCGTCCACGCCGACCGCCTCGGTTCCGCGGACGAGCGGCAGCCCCGCGTCCGCCAACTCGCGCTTCGCCTCCACCTTGTCACCCATGCGCGCCATCACGTCGGCGTCCGGCCCGACGAAGACGAGGTCGTTCTCCTCGCACGCTTTGACGAAATCGGGATTCTCGGCCAGGAAGCCGTAGCCGGGATGAACGGCGTCACAGTCAGTCGTCTCGCCCGCGGCCACGACCGACGCAATGTTCAGATAGCTCTCGGTTGCGCTTGGCGGTCCAATGCACACCGAGCGGTCCGCGAGCCGCGTATGCAGTGTGCCCGCGTCCGCTGTCGAGTGCACGGCGACCGCTTCCACGCCAAGCTCGTGCAACGCGCGGATCACGCGCACCGCGATCTCTCCACGGTTCGCCACGAGCACGCGCGAGAACATCGTTAGAGAGCGTCCAGCGGACGCGCGGTCAGCGGTTCCAATTCGAACAGGCCGAGGCATCGCTTGCGATGCCGGCCGTAGAGGCCGTGCCGGCTTTGCCGGTGCGGCCGTCCTGGTTTAGATCTAGACAGCATCCAGCGGCCTTCCCACCACTCGTTCCAATTCGAACAGTAGTTGGCCGAATTCCACCGGCGCAGCGTTCTCGACATGGATTCCGCGCACGATGCCCTCGACGTCGGCCTTCACTTCGTTCATGAGCTTCATCGCCTCGAGGATGCAGAGCGTCTGCCCCGCGCCGACGGGCTGTCCCTCCTCGACGAAGGGCGGCGCGCCCGGCTGCGGTGCCCGGTAGAACGTCCCGACCATCGGCGCCTCGACGCGCACGATGCCGTTCGGCGCAACCGGAGCCAGTTCGGCATCCTCCAGAGCCGCGAGCGGAGACGCTGTCGGCGCAGCTGCCGGCTCGCGCTCCTCGGTGCGGCGCACGGAGACGCGCATACCGGCCTCCTCGATCGTGACCTCACCGATCCCCGTCTCCTGCACGATGCGCACGAGCTCGCGGATCCTCTCTGCCCGGGCCTGATCGACACCGCCGGCGCCGAGCGACTCGTCGCCCGACGAGCGCCCGCGGATCGTGCGGAGCAGCGGTTCCGCGTTGTCGCCGAAGAGCCCGAGGAGCAACAACTCCTCCTCGCTGGAGGCGAGGCCCTCGGCCTGAGCTCGAACCTCCTGCAGCGGGGGCGCGGTTGCATCCTCCGCCGACTGCGGATCGGCGGTGAGCGAAACGATGCGCTCGATCGATTTCTCGATCGGGGCCGGCGTTGTGCCGAGATGACCTTCGACGAGCGAGCGCAGCTCGTCCACAACAACCGTGTAGCGGCTCGCGGAGAGTACGTTCAGTAACGCCTGTGAGCCGAGCACCTGTCCGATCGGCGACGCCAGCGGCGGCCAGCCGACCTCGGCGCGGATCCGGATGAGCTCGACGATCGTCTCGTCGAGTCTCGCGCCCGCCGACTGTGCCCGCAGGTTGGCGTCGAGCGCCCCGACAAGACTCGCCGGGAGGTCGTGCCGCGCGGCGCGCACCGCGACACGGGGGGCAAGCGGCGTCACCGGTTCGTCGCCGATGTGCTCGTCAACGACGTCTGAGGCCTCCCACAGAGCTGCCACGTCGATGTCGCAGTCGAGCCCGAGCCCTGCCAGCGCCTCCGCGAGCGCCTCGCCCGACACCCGGTGAAGGGTGAGCGCGATCGGATAAACGGCGGATGCGATCAGGTCTGCTCCCGCGCGTGCAGCCTCGAGCGCGGCGGCAAGCGCGTTGCCCCCCGAGCCCTGGCAGTAGATGCCGACCGGCAGACCAGTGACCTCGCGCAGCCCCGTGACCAGCTCGCGTGCGCGATGTGGCTGCAGGGAGCCGGTCGGGTCGTGCAGCAGCACGCGCACTGCGCCGAGATTCGGCAGTTCTCTGGCCTGCTCCATGAGGGGATCGTTCTCGCCGGTTCGGCCCGGGCTATAGACGAGCCCGGCCTCGAACTCGCACCCTGCCCTGGCGACGGCATCCGCAGCCTCGCGCAGGTTGGACACGTCGTTGAGCGGGTCATGCAGACGAAAGACATCGATGCCGTTCTCCGCCGCACAGGCGATGAATCTCCGGATGAAGTCGTTGTCGACCGGGCGAGAGCCAACGAGGAAGCGACCGCGGAGCGCGAGCCCTAACGGTGTCTTCACGTGCGCTTTCAGCGCACGGATCCGCTCCCACGGGCTCTCCACGCCACGCCGGACGGCGCTGTCGAAACACCCACCGCCCGAGACCTCGAGGTAGGCGTAGCCGGCCCGGTCGAGGATCGCCGCGATCCGTAGCTGCTCGGCCGTCGGCAATCTCCCCGCGAGCGGCTCTTGGCCGAGCAGGCGGATCGTGGTGTCGGCGAGCGCGGGCATGCGGGGAGCCTAGCGCCCTGCCGAGCCAGGATAGGTTTTGCAGCCATGGACGTCCATGAGCTCAGGCCCGGGCTGTGGCGTTGGACCGCGTCGCATCCCGAGTGGAATCACGCCGAGCACTGGGGGCCCGGGGTCGGCTCCGTTTATGCAGAGCTTCCGGGTTCCGTGGTCGTCGTCGATCCGTTGATCCCGGAAGAGGAAGAGGAAGGGTTTTGGCCGGCGCTGGACCGCGACATCGAGCGGCTCGGTTTTCCGGTGCACGTGCTGCTGACGGTGCACTGGCACGAGCGTAGCGTCGCGACCGTGCTCGACCGCTACAAGGCGACGCTGTGGCGCCCAGAGGAGAAGGGCGAGCTGCCCGCCGGCGTGCACGCAGAGGTCGTCAAAGGCAGCGATTGGGTCGAGGCGCTGTTCTTCCTCGAACCGCAGCGCGCTCTCGTCGCCGGCGATCTCCTCATCGGGAAGGACGGCGGGGTCGAGCTGCCCGTGGGCTGGTTCCCGAAGGGCGAGCAGGAGTGGGCCGAGCAGCAGCTCAAGCCCGAGTTGCGCGAACGCCTGGCCAAGCTGCCGGTCGAGCTCGTCGTCGTTTCGCACGGCGATCCGGTTCTGGAGAACGGCGCCGAGGCGTTACGCCGGGCGCTGACCTAGGCCCGAGAGATATACCGCTTTTCGCGCGGATCGACCTTGATGCGGTCGCCTGTGTTCACGAAGAGCGGAACCTGCACGACGGCGCCCGTCTCGAGCGTTGCGGGCTTCATGACGTTCGAGACCGTGTCGCCCTTCACCCCGGGCTCCGTTTCGGATACCGCCAGCTCGACTGACGCGGGCAGCTGAACCCCGGTCGGCGCGCCGTTGACGAGCAGCATCTGCACTGAGCTGGACGGGAGCATGAACTCGAGCGCATCCTCGACGGTCGCGCGAGGAAGCGGCGTCTGCTCGTAGCTGTCCTGGTCCATGAACACGACCTCGTCGCCGGAGTCGTAGAGGTATTGCATGTCCTTCGTCTCGGTCCGCACCCGGGGGAACTTCTCGCCGGCACGGAACGTCTTGTCGACCACTGCACCTGTATCCAGGCCTTTGAGTTTCGTGCGGACGAACGCTCCGCCTTTTCCCGGCTTGACGTGCTGGAACTCCACGATGCGCCAGAACGACCCCTCGAGCTCGATGTGCATGCCGTTCTTGAACTGGTTCGTGTTGACGGTCTCGGCCACGCGGGGAGAGTAGCTATCCGACCGTGATCAGGTCTTTGCGGAATCCAGTGAGGTTCC
>WNGJ01013521.1_pt1 | contig 16151 bp, 13 predicted proteins | sample 5400611 | NCBI WGS metagenome assembly WNGJ01 (sample SAMN13153375, study PRJNA577476) | soil metagenome | isolation source: 40 cm soil or saprolite under Garry oak tree replicate 1 | place: USA:California | collected 2016-06-15 | reverse complement strand
TTGAGATGTATGCGATGCGGTTTCCATCATGTGACCAGCGCGGCGCTGTCGTATCGAATTCGCCATACGTGAGGGGAAAGGGATCGCCGCCCTCGCTCGTCATGAGCCACAACTGATTCCACTGCCGGCCGAGGTAGGAGCTGTACACGACGCGCGTGCCGTCCGGCGACCAGTCGGGCCGCGCCTTCCAGGTCGTCTCCTCGTAACGCAGCTCGCGCGGCGCGGCGCCGGGGCGCGACTCCATCCGCCAAAATCCTCCGGCGCCGTGAATATGCCCGCGGTTAGAGACGAGAATGAGCTCCTTGCCGTCCGGCGACCACGTCGGCGAGATGTAGTGATCCCACTTGCTGTAGTAATAGCGCGGTAACTTGCTGTCGTTGTCGTCGGTGAGCCGCAGCGGATCCTTCGCCCCTTCGGGGCTCAGGACGAAGATGTGCCACCGGCCGTTGTAGACGGATGAGACGAACGCAATGCGCGAGCCATCGGGCGACCAGCGCGGCTCGAGGTTTACGGCGCCGTTGGATGTGAGGGGCGTGATACTCGCCGACGCGAGATCGAGTAGCTCGAGCTCGATCGCATCACGCGCATAGCGCGCGAACACGACCGAGCGTCCGTCGGGCGACCAGTCCGGTTCGTAGTCGTATACTGGGCCCGAGGTGAGCTGGACAGCCGTGTCCGACCCAATCCGTTGGCGCCACAGCCATCCTTGCATGGAGTAGATCAACTCGCTGCCATCCGGTGACCAGGTCGCCGAGCTGGGGCCAGTGGTCGCCTGCGGCACGTACATCTCGCGCCAGTAGTAGGCGTGGGGGAGATCGACCTGTTTGAGGACCGGTGCCCGCTGCGCGTGCAGGCCGGCGGGAATCAGCGCGCAGGCTAGCGCGAAGCGTCGATCCATCGCTCGATCGATGCGCGCAGCATGGGCAGCGGGACGGCGCCGTTCTCCAGTACGCGATCGTGAAACTCCCGGATGTCGAAGCGTTTGCCGAGCCGCTGGAGCGCCATGGCGCGCAGCCGCCGGATCTCCAGACGGCCGAGGCCGTATGACAAGCCCTGTGCCGGCCACACCGGATAGCGATCCACCCCGACTTCCGCGCGGAGCAGCGGGACGTGCGTGTGCTCGCGGATGTAGTCGATCGCCTGCTCGCGCGTCCAGCCGAACGCGTGGATTCCCGTATCCACGACGAGCAACGCTGCCGAGAGCGTGATGTCGGCGAGCATGCCGAAGCGCGCGGTATCGGACGAATACAACCCCATCTCGTCAGCGAGCTGTTCGGCGTACTCGGCCCACCCCTCTCCCATGCCGGGCGACCAGAAGTAGCGGGCGATCGCCGGAATCGCATCGCCGCGCTCGAGCGCAATCGTCCCCTGGAGATGGTGGCCCGGGATCGTTTCGTGGAACGACAGCGGCTCGAGATCGGCCCGCGACTTGTGCCGTGGATCGTAAGTGGACAGGTAATAAATCCCCGGCCTGCTGCCGTCCTCGGCCGGCGGATTCCACTCGCCGACGCTCTGCCGCTCCCGGAACGCGGGGTACGGCTCGACGACGATCGGCGCGCGCGGCAGCCGTCCGAAATACGCGGGGATCGCGTGCTGCGCCCGCGCGAGCGCATCGCGGGCACGCGCCAGCATTTCGTCGCGCGTGTGGAACGTGTATGCGGTATCGCTGCGCAACCGCTCGAGGAGCCGGGCGACGTCGCTGGTGCCGAACGACCGGATCGCGATCAGCTGCATGGCATGCTCGAGCTCATCCAGCGTCGCAAGCCCGATCTTGTACACGGAGTCGGGCGAGAGTGTCAGGCCGGTCGTCGTGCGAATGCTCGCGCGGTAGCAGTCGGACCCGTGCGGGTTGGCCGAGACACCGATCTCCTCGCGTGCGTGGTCGAGATACTCGGCCGCCAGGAAATCGCGATACCGGCGCGCCGCGGGAAAGATCTCCTGCTCGATCACCCGCCCCAGCTCGGCGACAAATTCTGGGGTCGAGTCGCGGCGCGCGGGATCGGACAGCGGCGAGCTGGTCAGCGGCGTGGCGAGCAGTGTATCGAGTTGCCGGAGTGCAAGCTCGACGTTGTGGCGGGGAGCCGTATAACCGCGGCGCAGCCCGTCCCGGTGATTCGCCATCTCCGTCGCGATGTACGCGGGTACCGCGCGCCAGCGCGCGAGCGTTTGGCGCCGCGCTTCTTCGGTGCCGACGCCCTGCAGCGTCGCCAGGGCCGTGATGGTGGGCAGCCAGCCGCCGCCCGTTTGTGCCACGCTCCAGAGCTCGAAGCGGCAGACGCGCGTCGCCACGGAGCCCTCGATGGCGTCGCGCATGATGCCGTACGCCACCGCCTCGGGCCGGCCCTCGATCCGCCGCGGGTTGATACGCCGCAGCTGCGCCAGCCAGGCATCTTCGCGCGCTTGCCAGCGAGCGATCGCGTCAGGCGAGTTGTCGGGCAGCCGGTCATGTGGCTCGTTCGCCACGCCATCCAGCGTCGCTTCGTCGGGATGGCGCTCGAAGTAGGCAGTGACAAACGAGTCGGCAAGTTGCCGCACGCGGAGCGCCAGCGAATCGGGATTGCCCTGCAGAACGAGCACGAGTGCGAGCATCATGATTTGAGGTACAGCCGTTTCGGGTCCAGAACTTCACGGAGCAGCTGCAGCTCCGTGGGCGTGGGCGGATCGAGGCGATCCAAACGCGGCTTGGCCCGCAGATTCCACGCGACGCCGGCTTTGACCTCGGCGGCTTCCACGCCAGGATACAGCGCCGCTAAGACGAGCTCTCCCTTCTCATCCGGCTCGAGCACCCCCTTGTCGGTGATCACACGCTTCACCCGCTGCCCCGGACTCGTGAGAAAATCGATGCGCTCCGGGAACGCGCGCGGTGAGAGCTTCGCGATGATCACGATACGCTGCGCGTGCAGCGCGATCTCCGCGGCGCCCCCCGACCCCGGCAGGCGCACTTTCGGCCGCTGGTAATCGCCGATGACGGTGGTGTTGATGTTGCCATGGCGATCGACCTGCGCGCCCCCCAGAAAACCCACCTCGATGCGGCCGTTTTGGAGAAAGAGCTGAAAGACATCGGCCATGCCGCACACCATCAGCGAGCCGGTGACGAGCGCCGGATCGCCGATCGAGACGGGGAGCCGCGACGGCGTCGCGCCGACGGCGCCCGATTCGTAGATCAACACGAGATTGGGCGCGTGCGTGCGCCGCGCCAGATTGCACGCGAGGTTCGGTAACCCGATCCCGACGAAGACGACCTCGCCGTCCGCAAGCTCGCGCGCTGCGACGGAGGCCATCATTTCGTCGGCCGTGTAATCAGAAGCCGTAGTTCACTCCGGCGCAGCGCTGCTCTCCGGCCTTGAGCCGCTCCATCAACCGCGGCTGCTTCTCCATGTACTGCGCGCGATCCTGCACGCCATAGACGAACTCGTCGAGATAGCTCGCGAGCTCGGCGCGCTCGCGCGAGATTGCCTCCCAGCCGACGTAGAAGTCGTTGTCGCGATCGTAATGGCCTTGCGCGTAGGACGGATGCGCGCCCCAGGGCTCGACGACGACGGCGCTCACGATGACCGCGGGAATGAGCGTGCGATTCGGATCCGCGCGAATTACGCGCTCGTCCACCAGCTCCTCGACGACGACGATCACGCGCGCTGACGCAAAGGCGGCTTCCTTCTGGACGCCGAGCAGCCCCCAGATCTGCGTGTTGCCATGCGCGTCGGCACGTTGCGCATGCACGATGGTGACATCGGGGTTCAGCGCCGGGACGGTGGCGAGCACCTCGCCCGTGTAGGGGCACGTCACCGATTTGATACGCGGATTCGCGCGCGGCAGGTCGGTGCCCGCGTAGTCGCGCAAGGTCCAGAACGGGAGGCGTGCCGCGCCCGCCGCGAAGCGCGCCACCATCCCGAAGTGCGAGTACTCTTCGATCTCGAGTGCGCGCCCCTCGACCGCGCGCCGGAAGGCGTGCAGCGAGCCGACGCCGGGATTGCCGGCCCAGGAGAACACGAGCTTCCGCGCGCAGCCCGCGGCGATCATCTGATCGTAGATCAGATCCGGTGTGAGCCGGCAGAGCGTGAGATCGCGGCGCCGCTGGCGAATGATCTCATGCCCCGCAGCGAATGAGATCAGATGCGTGAATCCCTCGATGACGACGACGTCGCCGTCGCCTACGTAGCGCGCGACGGCATCCCGCATCGACATGACTTTTGACCCTAGTCCGACATCTCGTGCAGGCACTCGTCGATGATCCGGAGAGCGGTGTCAACGTCGTACTCGTCGATGACGAGGGGCGGGGCGAGGCGGAGCGAGCTCTTGCCGCAGCCCAGCAGCAGCAGGCCCTTCTTGAAGGCGCGATCGACGATCTCGCGGACCACGTCGGGCGCGGGCTCGCGCGTGTCCCGGTCTTTCACGAATTCGACGCCCACCATCAGGCCGCGGCCGCGCACGTCGCCGATCGCGGCGTACTTGTCCTGGAGCTTGCGCGCACCGCCAATCAAGCGGTCGCCCATTTTCACAACGTTGGGGAGCAGCTCCTGCTCGACGATGTCGAGCGTCGCGAGCGCAGCGGCACAGCACACGGGGTTGCCGCCGAATGTGGTGCCATGGGCGCCCGGCTTCCACTTCATCACCGATTCTTTGGCGATGATCGCGCCGATGGGCATGCCGCTGCCGAGGCCCTTGGCGGAGAGGAGGATGTCGGGCTCGATGCCTTCGTACTCACACGCCCACATCTTCCCGGTGCGACCCATGCCGCACTGCACCTCGTCGCAGACGAGCAGGATACCGTAGCGATCGCAGAGCTCCCGCAGTTCACGGAGATACCCCGCGGGGGGCACGACATAGCCGCCCTCGCCCTGGATCGGCTCGACGAAAATGGCGGCGACGCTGTCCGGCGGGACTTTCTTGGCGAAGAGCTCGTCCTCGATCCACGACGTGCAGCGCCTGGTGCACTCGGACTCGCCGCGGCAGTACTCGCACCGGTAGCGATAGCCGTAGGGGACGTGGTGGATCTCGGGGAGGAACGGGGCGAAACCGGAGCGCTGCACCGCCTTGCTCGCGGTGAGACTCAATCCTCCATAGGTCCGCCCGTGGAAAGCGCCGAGGAAGCCGATGATCGCCGGCCGTCCGGTCGAGTGACGCGCGAGCTTGATTGCGCCTTCGACCGCCTCTGTCCCCGAATTCGACAAGAAGACCCGCTTCTTGCTTGGCCCGGGCGCGAGCTGAGCGAGCCGTTCGCACAGCGCCGCGAAGCTCTCGTAGTAGAAGTCCGAGCCGCAGATATGAAGGAAGCGGGCGGCGGCCTCCTGCACCGCTTTCACGACCTTGGGATGGCCATATCCTGTTGAGGCCACCGCGATGCCGGCCATGAAATCGAGGAAGCGGTTGCCGTCCACGTCCTCGACCACGGCGCGCTCACCCCGCGCGACCGCCAGCGGATACTCTTTGGGATACGACGTCGAGGCGAAGCGGTTTTGCCGTTCGACGATCGCACGGGCCTTGGGGCCCGGCGGTGGCACGACGATGCGCGGATAGTCCCGGCCCACCGTCATGCGCGAACCGCCAGCTTCGAAATGGTCCTTTCGAGCGCGATCGTAAGCCGGCCAACGATCTCGTCGATTTCCGGCTCAGTAATAATGAAGGGCGGCGCGATCAGCGCGGCGTCGCCGGTCGTGCCGTCGGCATGTCCCACGTTCGGCCACACCGTGATGCCGGTATCGAGCGCTGCGTCAGCAAATCGCTCGGCGAATTTTGCCGAGCGCGGGAATGGCACTCGACTCGCCTTGTCTTCGACGAATTCGATGCCGCCGAGCAGCCCGCGCCCGCGCACGTCACCCACGTGGGGCAGATCGGTCAAGAACCGCAGCCGCTCGTGCAGCACGCGACCCATCTGGGCGCAGCGCTCGACGAGCTTGTGTTGCTTGAGGTAGCGCATCGTCGCCACGCCGGCCGCGCAGGCGACAGGATGGTGCGAGAATGTCTGCGCGTGGATGAAGCTGCCCGAGCCATTGGCCATGACGTCCACAATGCGCTCAGGCGCCGCGATGCCCGACAGGGCCGCGTAGCCGGCCGAGACCCCTTTCCCGAACGTCATGATGTCGGGCGTGACGTCGTACGGCTCGATCGCCCACCAGGTCCCCGTCCGGCCGATGCCCACCAGCACCTCGTCGGCGACGAAGAGCACGTCGTGGCGATCGCAGATCTCCCGCACGCGCTTGAAGTATTCGGGCCGCGGCGTGGAGGCTCCCGTCGAGGAGCCGCCTACAGGCTCGGCGATGAACGCCGCGACCTGATCGGCGCCGAGTTTTTCGATGGCTTCTTCGAGCACAGCCGCGCTGCATACCGGGCAGGCGGCGCCGCGGCCGCCGCATTCGCAGCGATACGGATACGGCGCGGGGATGCGGTGCACATCCACGAGCCAGGGGCGGAACGGCGCCTTATGCGCCTCGCGGGCCGAGGCAGAGAGCGCGAGCAGTGTGCTACCATGGTAACCGGGTCCGAGCGCGATGATCTTGTGCTTGGAAGCGCGCCCCCGCTCGACCCAGTACTGCCGCGCCAGCTTCAGCGCGGCCTCGACCGCCTCCGATCCACTACAAAGGAAGTAGAGCTTCGAGAGGTCGCCGGGCAGCGTCTCGGCAAGCTCGTCGGCAAGGTTCTCGACCGGCCCGTGCGTAAACATCGTGCCGGAGAGGTAGCCGAACTGTCGGCACTGCTCGGCGATCGAGTTTGCAATCTCGGGGTTGGAGTGGCCGAGGTTGGCGACATAGGCGCCGCCGACAGCGTCGAGGTAGCGCTTGCCGCGGGAATCGATGAGCCAGCACCCTTCCGCGCGCACGATGTTGGGGTACTCGTAGCCGAGTTTGCGGTAAAAGACATGGCTGCTCGGATAGCGGTGAGTCGTCATCGGGGAAAAGCTACGACGCGCGACCAAAAGGGGCGAGCGAGCTGTCGCGCGCGCGCAACACGAGGTTCCTTGCCGGTTGGCTGCGCCGACGGTCTCTTTGTAGCGCCACAATCACAGAGGCCTTCCCATGTTCCGCGTCGCGTCCCTCGCCGCCGTTCTTACCGTCCTCATCCCGCTGCCGGGCCACACCCAGGGCGGGCGTCGGCCGGCGCGCACCGCGCGTCCGGCCCATGCGCCCGCGGCGGCCGCGCCGGTCGTCGATACCGTCACGTTCAGCCAGCTCCGCTACCGCTACATCGGACCGGTCGGAAACCGGGTCGCGGCAGTCGCCGGCGTGGCGGGCGACGCGAGCACGTACTACGCGGGCGCCGCGTCGGGCGGCATCTGGAAGACCACCGACGGCGGCATCCACTGGCAGCCGATCTTCGACGACCAGCCGGTGCAGTCGATCGGCGCGCTCGCAGTTGCGCCGTCAGACGCAAACGTCGTATGGGCGGGAACGGGGGAGGCGTGGATCCGCAGTCACATCTCGATCGGCAACGGGATCTACAAGTCCACTGACGCGGGGAAGACGTGGCAGCACGTGGGGCTCGACCTCACGGGCCGCATCGGGCGCGTGGTGATCCACCCCACCAACCCCGACATCGTGTACGCCGCCGCGTTGGGACACAGCTACGGCCCGCAGCAGGAGCGCGGCGTGTACCGCACGATGGACGGCGGCGAGACGTGGGAGCGCGTGCTGTTCGTCGATGAGAACACAGGCGCCGCCGATGTGGTAATGGACCCGAACAACCCGCGCATCCTGTTCGCCGCGATGTGGCAGCTCGTGATCCACACGTGGGGCCGGGAGAGCGGCGGGCCGGGGAGCGGGATCTACGTCTCCAAGGACGGCGGCACGACCTGGAAGAAGCTGACGGGCAACGGGCTGCCGGCGAAGCCGTTCGGCAAGGTTGGGCTCGCCATCTCGCGCAGCAACTCGAGCCGCATCTACGCGCTCATCGAGACCGGCGACGGCGTCCCGGCGCATGGCCAAGACACCGATCGCGGCGAGCTGTGGCGCTCCGACGACGGCGGTGAGAACTGGCGCGTCGTGTCCTACGACCGACAGTTGTCATGCCGCCAGCCGTACTACACGCGCGTCGCGGTCGCGCCCGACCGCGACAACGAGGCGTACTTCCTGTGCGCGGCCTTCTCCAAGACGCTCGATGGCGGGGAGACGACGACGAACGTCCCGTTCCCGCAATCGCCCGGCGGCGACAACCACGACATGTGGATCGACCCGACCGACGGCAACCGCATGGTCGTGGGCAACGACGGGCAAGTCGCGATCTCCACCAACCGCGGCCGCAGCTGGGATCGCGTGCAACTCCCGATCGCGCAGATGTATCACGCCACCGTGGACAACCAGATCCCTTATTACGTGATGGGCAACCGCCAGGACGGGCCGTCGTCGCGCGGGCCGTCGAATTCGAAGATCGGCGGCTTCGGGGGGGGCGGAGGCGGAGGAGGAACGGGCATCATCCCGCGCGGGGAGTGGCATTCCGTGGGCGGCGGCGAGAGCGGCTGGGCGACGCCCGACCCGACCGACCCGAACATCATCTGGTCGTCGGCGTCCGGCTCGGGGAGCGTGGGCGGGATCGTGGTGCGCTACGACGAGCGCACGCGGCAGGCGCAGAACGTGGAGATCTGGCCGCAGAGCACGATCGGTTTCCCCGCGGCGGACGTGAAGTACCGCTTCGTGTGGACGATGCCGCTGACGATCTCACCGCACGATCACAACCGTAGCCGGCAGCCAGTTCGTCCACATGACGACCGACGCCGGCAAGAGCTGGCAGGTGATCAGCCCCGATCTGACGCTCAACGACAAGAGCAAGCAGCAGATCTCGGGCGGGCTCACCCCGGACAACATCGGCGTCGAGTACGGCGACGTGGTGTTCGCGATCGCCGAGTCCCCACTCAAGGCAGGGCTGATCTGGGCCGGCACGAATGATGGCGTGGTGCAGCTGACGCGCGACGGCGGGAAGAATTGGACCAACGTCACCGCCAGTATCCCAGGCATGCCAGCGTGGGGCACGGTCTCGAACATAGAACCGTCGCGCTACGACACCGGCACTGCATACCTCACAGTGGACGCTCACCAGGCAAACAACCGCGACCCGTTTGTCTACAAGACGACCGATTACGGGCGCAGCTGGCGACTCATCGTGAACGGCGTCGCCAAAGGGCCGGCGAGCTACGCGCACGTGGTCCGGGAGGACCCGGTGCGTCGCGGACTGCTCTACCTCGGTACCGAGAGCGGGCTGTTCGTGTCGTTCGACGACGGCGAGAGTTGGCAGCCGCTGCAGACCAGTCTCCCGCACGCGCCCGTGTACTGGCTGGTGATCCAGGATCACTTCAACGACCTCGTCGTCTCGACGTACGGGCGCGGCTTCTGGATCCTCGACGACCTGACACCGTTGCAGCAGCTCACCGGGGACGTTCGTGGTCAGACGGCCGCGCTGTTCAAGCCGCGCGTCGCGTACCGGTTCCGCTCGATCACGTCGCCGAACGCGATGACTGACGATCCCACCGCCGGGCAGAATCCACCCTACGGCGCCGCGATCAATTACTGGCTCAAGTCGGCCCCCTCGGGGGCCGGCGACGCCACTCTCGCCATTCAGGACGCGGCGGGCAAGACGATCCGCACGCTCAAGGGGACGAAGAACGCCGGCATCAACCGGGTGTGGTGGGATCTTCGCAACGATTCCACGCCGCCAGCCCGGCTGCGCACGCCACCGCTGTACGCGCCGGACGTGAGGCTCGGGACCGAGGGTTGGCGGCCCGCGCCGGGGATCGCGACGCTGACTAGTGGTGCTTAAAGATCCGAATTCCGGCGGGAGCGAGCAGGAGATCGCGACGCAGGATTCGCTGCTGTTCGACTTGCAGAGCGATTTCGGCGCCACGGTCGGGCTCATCAACCAGATCGAGATGGTGCGCAGCCAGCTGGTCACGCTGCGGAGCGTGCTGGCCGCTGACATCCGCGCGGCGGCGGATTCCCTGGAGCAAAAGTTCATCACGGTCGAGGGGGACCTGCACCAGCTGCGGCTCACGGGTCGAGGCCAGGACGACGTGCGCTGGCCGGCGAAGCTCGCGGCGCAGATCGCGTACCTCGCTGGCGGGATCGCGAGCTCCGATTTCGCGCCCACACGCCAGCAGCTCGAGGTGCGGCAGCTGCTCGGCCAGCAGCTGAGCGCGTCACGCACGCGCTTCGATCAGCTCGTGGCGCAGGACCTGGCGCAATTCAACGGGCTACTCAAGCAGAAGAATATCGCGAATGTGGTCGCGGAGACGCAGTAGCTAAGGGCCCGCGACCCTGGCTGTGTTGCCCTTGCGTCCCGTGGTGCTGAACGCGGCGACACGAACGGTTCCCCCGCCCCCGCCCCCGCCCCGTAACGGGATCGGACCCTTGACCGCTGGGCTGCGCACGGTGGGCTCGCTGCCGTCGGTCGTGTAGCGCAGTGTGAAGCCCGGCAGTTCAGCATTGCTGTACACAGCCCCGCCCTCAGCCTTCAGGCCGGGCGTGGGGATGCGGTAATTCAGTCCCGGTACCTCCCGATCGAGGCGCGGCAGCTCGCGCTTGCCAACGACGTTCGCCAGGCGCGACCAGGCCTCGCGGTAGAGCGAATCGGAACGGGCCGGGTCCGCTTCTTTGACCCAATCAGGAACAGGCGCCCACGCCCGCTCGGCGAGCCCGAAGAGCTTCGGGACCAGCATGTAGTCGAGCCGCCCCTCGCCCCCCAGTGTCTCGGACCACAGGTTGGCTTGGATGCCCACGATGTGGCCGCGGCCGTAGTCGGTGAGCCGATCTTTGCCGGTGAAGACTGCCGGATCGAGCGGGTTGCCTGCACGGTCGACGCGCGTGTTGCGATAGTAATCGAATGGGATGAATCGGAATGGCTTCTCCATGTCGATGAAGCCACCCCAGTCGAGTCCGATCTCCTCGGGGTTCTGATTCCACGCGAGGTCGAAGTAGTAGTTCGTCACCGGGCTTAGCACGACGTCGTACCCGCCGTTCGCAAGCCGGTACGCGAGGTCTTCGGCGCCCCAGCCGGGGACATTGTTCCAGACATAGGCGCGCCAGCCCCGCGCGGCGAAGTCGGGATTGGGAATGTTCGTCCGGCGTCCGTCGCGGCTGGTCTTGCGTACCGCGATCTCTTCCCATCCCGAGGGGACGAGGCCCTGCGCCTTCAGGATCTGCTCGATCCGGCCATAAAAGGCGAACCAGAGATCGTCGACACTCGTGAGACCGTGCGCCTGCATATAGCTTCGCACCGCCGGCGACCCGACCCACACTCCTGGCGGGACTTCGTCTCCGCCCATGTGGATGTGGCGGAGCGGCCCACCGGCCTCGCGGTGCATCGCAACGAGATCGCCCACCACGCGCTCGATGAATCGATACGTCGACTCGAGCGCCGGGTTCATCACGTTGTCGGGGTAGCCCTGTACGGACGTATACCTCGACGTGTCTGCGGGATCGGTCAACCGGTACTGCTGGTCCCCGGTCGCGCGAAATCGCGCCTCCATCGCCTTGATGGCCGCGCGCGCGTGGCCCGGCATCTCGATCTCCGGGATGACCTCGATGTGTCGCGCGGCCGCGTAGCGCACAATGTCGACATAGTCGGCGTGGGAAAAGAATCCGCTGCCGAACGGGCGGCCCACTTGTGGACCCGAACCAAACGCGGGCTGCAGGAATTCGCGCGAGTCGAGTGTGTGGCCGCGCCGGCCCCCCACCGCGGTCAGGTCCGGAAGGCTCGGAATCTCGACACGCCAGCCCTCGTCATCGGTGAGGTGCATGTGGAAGACGTTGAGCTTGTAGCGGGCCATTAGGTCGAGCGTGCGCAACACCGCGGCCTTGGGATGGAAGTTGCGCGCGACGTCGAGCATGAAGCCGCGGTAGCCGAAGCGGGGCGCGTCTGCAACGCGAAGCGCCGGCAGTACCAGCCCTCCACGAGGAGACGGCGGCGGCAGCAGAGTGCGCAGTGACTGCAGACCATAGAAGACGCCGGCGGACGAAACACCGGCGATCCGAATGCCGGCCGCGGAATCGACGACCAACTCGTACGCCTCGGGCGACGACTGCCCCTCGACCGCGCCGATCTCGAGTCGCAGCTGGACGGCTACTCCCTGCCCGCGCCCCCGAAAGTAAGGCCGCAGATACTCGGCGGCGAACGCTGCCTCGTTCGCGAGCTCGGGCGACGCGCTGACCTGCGGCATTGCGGTAAGGCGCAGCTCTCCTGTTCCCCTAGTCACCTGCACCGGCGTCGGGAACACCGGTGGCAGCTCGCTCGCAGGGATGTCGCGGATCATGGAGTCGAGCGCGAGTTGGGTTTCCGGTGTCACCACACCCTGCGAGCGCTCGAACGGAGCCGCGGCGTAATCGGTCAACGACACGCCGAAGTCCCTCGCGGCGTCGAACACGATGTAGGGGCCCGCCGGAGCGAAACTGCGATTGCGGAGCTGGTAAGTGAGATATGGAATCCTGATGGTCGCGCCGGGCGCGAGTCCCGTGAACCCGGCTGCGGGGACGATGCGGTGCAGGTCGGCCATCACGTTCTGGATCGCGAATCCGGATCCCACGCTCCCCGAGTCGGCCGAGTGCAACGCACTGAAGTAGATCGCCCATCCGGTCGCGGGGAGCGGCTTCGCGTCACGGTTCGTGATGGTGAATACTGCACGAGAAGCGGCTCCATCATGTGTGATGCTGTCCCCCACCAGCTCCCAGCGGAGCTGCAGGGCGGTCTGAGCGACGGCGGTTCTCGCGCTGGCGGCCAGAGAAAGGATGGCCAGTGTTGTAAGGAGTTTATCGCGCATGAGAGAGATTAGACCGCGGCGGGCCGCACTGTCCAGGGATGGCGTTCGGCAGCCCTTTCACATGTAGTCCTTCGCCTGACAGCGCTGTTCCGCTTCTTCCACGTGCCAACGGCATTGGGTCTGATACTGCCATCGATAGGCGACCGCTAGCCTTGCCATCGTCAGCGAACCGATCCTACTCACGATGGAGAACGCGATGAAACCGACGGTCTTTGCTCCCCTCTGGGCCCTCGCAGTCCTGGCTGCGTGCAACGATGCCAATTCGCCTCCCACTCCAACCTACAGCACGTTTGAGACGCTGGGCGACAGCGTATCGGTCGCGGCCAAGTTGATCGAGTTTCGGGCCGCGCTGGGCGGTAGCCTCAACGCACCCAACGCGCCTCCGGCCGACAGCGGCCGGCGTGAGATCAACTGGGACGGCGTCCCCGCCGCGTTGACCGACGTCGACACCTTCCCCGCGAACTTCTTCAACGTGAACTCGAAGCGGGGCGCGGTGTTCACGACCCCCGGTACCGGCTTTCGAGTCGACAGCACTGACTTCGCAGCCGTCAACGCCGGTCTGGGAGACCAGTTCAGGTTCTTCTCGACCAAGAAGCTGTTCATGCCAGTGGGCAGCAACCAGCTCGATGTCGATTTCAAGGTCGTCGGCACCACGACCAACGGACTGGTGAACGGCTTCGGAGTCGTCTTCTCGGACGTGGACCGGCACGGCTCCACCACGGTCGAATTCTTCGATGCGAATAACGTTCGGATCGCCCTACTCGTGGCACCCAATCACAGCGGTACGCAATTATTGTCGTTCACCGGCGCCGTTTTCCCGTCCCCGATCGTCGCCCGCGTGCGGATCACCAGCGGCGACGCGGCCTTGAGCGCGACGAGCACGGATATTAGCGCCGGGGGCACCAAGGATCTCGTCGTCATGGATGATTTCGTCTACGGCGAGCCGCACCCCCTGCCGTAGCCTGTCCGTACCACGTGCGGGGCCCTGGCTCGCCCGGGGCCCCCTCCACATCTTCCGAGCCAGGAGACTCGACGGTGCCACCTTCCGCGGAAACAGCGCAGTTCAATACGCCTGCACTCCTGGAAGCTTTCTTCGAAAGCTCCCAGGACGGTTTCTTTTTCATGATGCTCGATCAACCGGTCGAATGGGGGCCGGGGACCGACAAGGATGCGGTCTTGGAGTACGTCTTTGCTCATCAGCGTATGACCAAGGTGAATCCGGCGATGGCCAAACAGTTCCGCGCCAAGCCTTCGGAGCTCATCGGTCTGACGCCGAGTGATTTCTTCCGGCACGATCTCGATGGCGGACGCCGCGGCTGGCGGGCGTTGTTCGACGCCGGTCACACCCACAGCGTCACCAATGAGCGGCGACTCGACGGATCGACGATGTGGGTCGAAGGCGACTACATGTGCTTCTACGATGAGGCCGGTCGGATCACCGGACACTTCGGGATTCAGCGTGACGTCACCGAGCGTGTTCTGGCCGCGAAGGAATTGGAGCAGTCGCGGTCCGAGTTGCGGGCCCTCGCGGCCCGACTGCAAACGACGCGAGAAGAGGAACGCACGCGGATCGCGCGGGAGATCCACGACGAATTGGGCCAGGCGCTCACCGCGTTGAAACTCGATGTCGCCTGGCTCGGCGGCAAGCGACCGCGCGGCGCGAGAGATTCTGGAGCGTTCCGCGTGATCGATCAGTCGATCACGGCCCGGATCGACGAAACGATGGCGGTGGTCCGCCGGATCGCCAGCGAGCTCCGGCCCAGCACGCTCGACCAGCTCGGCCTGCAGGCCGCCGTCGAATGCCTGGTGCAGGAGGCGACGCAACGTACGGGAATCGCGATCACGCTCCAGGCCGAGGAATTCCCCAAGCTCCCCGACGAGGTGGCGAGTCACGCCTTCCGGATCATCCAGGAAGCGCTGACCAACGTTACCCGACACTCCAAAGCCACCCGAGTGGACGTGACGGTGCGCCGTCTGGAGAGGGCCATCATCCTCGCGGTCGAGGACAACGGCGTCGGGTTCGTGCCCCAGTCGCTGAGCGGCCTTCGGTCCCTGGGATTGGTGGGCATGCGCGAGCGGGCGTTGGCCTGCGGGGGGACCCTGTTGATCCGAGGCAGCCCGGGCGAGGGCACCGCGATCGTCGTCACGATTCCGGTCGCCGGGCCGTGAGCCGATCGGGGGGGACCGCGATTCGGATCTTCATTGCCGACGACCATCCGATCGTCCGGCAGGGACTGCGCCGTATCGTCGAAGCGGACCCAGGTCTGGTGATTTCGGGTGAGGCGGGCGACGCGGCGACGCTGATTGCCGCGCTCCAAGCTACAGCCACCGATCTTGTGCTGCTCGACGTGTCGATGCCGGGCGGTCCCTTTCTCGAGACGCTTCGGGACCTGCGAACCCGCCATCCGACCATCCGGGTCCTGGTCTTGAGCGTTCACCCCGAAGACCAGTGGGCGGTGCGAGCGCTCAAGGCTGGGGCCTCGGGCTACCTCACGAAGGATCATTCGCCCAATCAGTTGTTGGAAGCGATTCGCCGCGTCTATCGGGGTGGCAAGTACGTCAGTCCGACGCTCGCGGAGCGGCTGGCCACGCATCTCGATGCGGGTGTACAGCGCGCGCCCCACGAGCTGTTGTCCGATCGCGAGTTCGAAGTCATGCGGCGCTTGGGGAGCGGCCTCACGGTCTCGCAGATCGCCAGCGAGCTCGCGATCTCGGCCAAGACCGTGAGCACCTACCGGACGCGCATACTCGAAAAAATGGCGGTGGCCACGAACGCGGACCTGGTCCGCTACGCCGCGAGGTATGGGCTGATCGGCTGACGCAACCATCCTCGAGTATGTAGTCCGCTGTCCGACACGTCTGTTCCTGCGTTTTCCAATCGCCAACGGTGTTGCGTCCGATGCCTCCCGCGTGGGACAACGGCTACGATTGTCTGCGTCAGCGATCGATGTGAACCACTTGCACGGAGTTTGTCCTATGCGACACGCAAAATGGATCGTAGCAGCAACCCTCTTCGCTCTGGCCGCCTGCGGTAGCATCACCTCTTACGGCGGTGGCGGCGGCGGTGGTGGTGGCGGGGGGGGTGGTCCGTCCGGACAGATCGTGGTCGGGAACATCCTGTTCCGGAGCGGGCACAACGGGACCCAGAACCCCGCGGTTGATACAGTCGCCGTCGGTAGCACCGTCACGTGGACCTGGACGGCCACGGGAACGACTTCGCACAGCGTCCAGTCCACGGCCGCGCCGAGTTTTGAGAACAGCGCCATCGAGAGCGGCAACGGGAAGACTTACGCGGTCACGTTCAATACGGCGGGCACGTACCAGTACGACTGCGCGGTGCACGGATCGGCCATGCGGGGAACGATCGTCGTCCGATAGTGAGTGGGCGGAGTCTCTCACACCTGACCTGGAGTTT
>WNGJ01003516.1_pt1 | contig 16161 bp, 18 predicted proteins | sample 5400611 | NCBI WGS metagenome assembly WNGJ01 (sample SAMN13153375, study PRJNA577476) | soil metagenome | isolation source: 40 cm soil or saprolite under Garry oak tree replicate 1 | place: USA:California | collected 2016-06-15 | reverse complement strand
GTCTTTTGACTCGACGTTGAAGAATGACTTGACCAAGCGGTCTTCCAGGGAGTGGAAGCTGATCGTCGCCATACGACCACCGGGTTTGAGTGTCGAAAGAGCTGCTCTGAGTCCTTGCTCGATCTCATCGAGCTCATCGTTGACCGCGATGCGCAGACCCTGAAAGGTCCGCGTCGCGACGTGGATGTCGCGGGGCCATGCCCTGCGAGGTATGGCGGCCTCAACGGCTTGGGACAGATCGCGGGTGGTGCGGAGCGGGCGCCGCGCCACGATGAACTGTGCGATCCGGCGGGCCCAACGTTCCTCGCCGTACTGGCGCAGGATGCGCTCGATCTCGGCGACGTCGTACTCGTTGACGATCTGTGCCGCGGTGAGCTTCGAGTTGGGGTCCATCCGCATGTCGAGCGGCCCCTCGCCGCGGAAGCTGAAGCCGCGACTTGGGTCGTCGATCTGCGTGCTGGAGAGGCCGAAGTCGAAGAGGATCAGGTCTGCTGGGCTGAAACCATTCTGCGTTGCTGTCGCGCCAAGCTCGGAAAACCTTCCATGAACGACCACCGCCGAGGCGCCAACCACCTCCAGCAGCTCCCGCCCGGCCTGGACCGCAGAGGGATCGCGGTCGATCCCAAGCAGCCGGCCGCCGGGTGTGATCCTCTCCAGGATTTGGCGGGCGTGGCCCGCCTGCCCGAGGGTGCAGTCGATCGCGACCGCGCCCTCTCGGGGCTGGAGCAGCTCTATTACCTCTTGTGAAAGTGCTGGAACGTGCGGACTAATGCCCGGAGATCACCCTGTCAGCGAATTCGGTAAAACGCCCTTGCGCGTCGGCGCTGTAGCTGTCCCATCGGGCCTCGGGCCAGATTTCCACCCTCGGCCCCGCCCCGATCACCACCACCGTCGACGGGGTCTCGATCCCCGCCAGGCGCCGCTGCTCGGGCTGGAGGCTGATCCGCCCCTGGCCATCGGGCTCGAACGGATCTGAGAGCGGGTAAAGCGTTCGCGCCAACGCGCGCTGGTCCGGTCCCGGAAGCGGGCTGCGCAGCTCCTCGCCGAGCGCGGCCCACAGGTCCGGGGGATAGATCGCGAGCACATTGTCCTGGCTCACCGAAACGAAACTTCCCTCGCGGAGCTGTTTCCGAAACGGAGCCGGGATCGCCAGCCGCCCTTTGTCGTCCACCTTCACCCGATGCGCCCCGGTGAACACTCATCTGGCCTCCCAGAACTCGAGGAGGCGCCGGTCCCGGCGAGCGCACAGGCTGCAGCCGCAGCCGTGAAGCTCGAGGGGCAGGCGATTGCCGTGCTTGTCGAAACGGTGGTTGAGACCGAACGTGTGCGCGGGGTCGGCTTCATCGCGGCTGCGGGGAGAAGTGGCGTAGAGAAGGTGTATGGCGTGCCTTACTTGGACGTAGGGTGCGACGTATGGTTCGATGTCTGCCGGATTCACCACTTCTCCCCACTGATCACCGCGATTCGCCGCAGACAGTAACAACGGCGGTTAAGCCTGTCAATACCTTTACCACAAGATGTTGCGAGGCCAAACCAAGCCCGCCGGAGGCGCGCCCACGATGTTGGGCCTGATGGTGAATGAACCCCTAGATATAGGGTTGAAATGTGATACTTACGAACATTAGTTTGGTCAGCGACGAGCTGGTGACGCCACGACGCTTACGGAGCTTTACCCACTCCGCTTGAGAAGCCCAAGTCGCTTGGCCCGCCTTTCTGCCCATGTGAAGACCGCAAAACCAATCGGGATCAGGACCGCGCCCATACCCAGCAGGATGCCGACGGTCGGCAACTGATCGGCCATCGTGGATCCCTGGAGCAAGCTGCTCCGCATGCCGGCCAGAGCGTAGGTCAGCGGGCTCACGAAGCCTGCAGCCTGGAGCGGCCAGGGAAGCACGGTCAGCGGGTAGTAGACCCCGGAGACGAGGAGCATGAAACCCTGGACTGCGAACGACATCTGCTCGCCCTTCTGCGGTGAGAGCAGGGGCAGCACCGAGGTCAGGATTGCCAGTCCCACCAGGGGCGCCATCGACGCCGCCAGAACGATCAGCGCGCCGGCGATGTCCGCGTGCGAGAAGTCGATCTCGAAGATGGCGACGGCGACCAGCAGCACGATGAAAGTGCGGGCGAGGCCGTACACGATCGCGAACAGGCAGATCCCCATCAGATGCGTCATCCGCCGCACGGGCGCCATGAACGTGTACTCGATCGTCCCCTCCCACCGCTCCCAGGCGATCGCGTACGCGGCTTCCATGAAGACGAGCGACAGGTAGCCCCACAGCAGGGCGCCGATGAGCAGGTAGAGCTGCGCCTTGCGCAAGTCGAAAGAGCCGCCGCCAGCGCCCAGCGAGCCGAGGCCTGAGGCCAAAAAGCCAATCGACAGCACGCTGACGATGCTGTAGAAAAGCCACACCACCTCCCAGACCCAGTAGCGCTTGTAGACGTACAGCTGCCGCTCAGCAAAGCCGAACAAGGCGCTCATCTCAGAGCCGCGCACCCCGATCACAGGATCACCTCCTCGGTCTCCTCGGCCTCCAGTGTCTTGCCGGTCAAATGCATGAAGACGTCCTCGAGCGTGGCCGCGCCGTGTTGCGCGCACAGCTGATCCGGCGAGGCGTCGGCGAGAAGGCGGCCGCCGTCCAACATCAGCACGCGGTCGCACAGCGCGGCCGCTTCGTCCATGTCGTGTGTGCAAAGGAGGACGGTGATCTCACGCTCCGCGCGCAACGTCTCGAGCACGGCCTGGACCTCCTTCTTGGAGCGCGGGTCGAGACCCGTCGTCGGTTCGTCCATCAAAAGGAGCGACGGTGCCGTCAGGAAGCTGCGCGCGATCGCCACCTTTTGCTGCTGGCCGCGCGACAGCTCCTTCATCGGCTGGTCGATGACGTCCTCGGGCAGGCCGAGCATCTTCAGGATCTCAACCACGCGCCGGCGAGTCCCGCGTGATGTGTTCCCGTACAGGCGCGAGGCGTAGACCATGTTTTCCCACGGACTCAGCTCCTTGAAGAAGGCGGCTTCCACCGAAACCCGATTTACGTGGCGGCGCACCTGAAGCGCATCGGTCACGACGTCGCACCCGAACACCTTCGCCGTGCCGGCGTCTGGTGTCAGCAGCGTGCCCAGGATGCGGATCAGCGTCGATTTGCCGCTTCCGTTGGGTCCGAGGATGCCCGTGACCCCGCCCGGTTCGACCTTCAGGTCGAGCTCGTGGAGGGCCACCTTTTCCTTCCACGCGCGCCTCCACAACGGCGCGCCAGACTCGCGCTCGCGATGGCGGAACGCTTTTGTGACCCCCTGGATCTCGATCGCCGGCATGCTCATCGCTGACTCCTGAAACTTCGAAATGGCAAAACAAAAGGACCGTGGCGGTGCCCAACAACCGCACGGTCCTGGTTTGACTTTCTGGTTTCTAGGTGTCGGCTATCAGACCAGCGTCAATGCGCGGTTAGGGGCAGGCGTGCTTCACCCAACTCGGTGAAGACCACCAGATCGATGCCTGCCAATGAACCGGCTCCTTTGCAGTGGACACACCCGGGCGGGTGTGCAGGCCAGCTAGAGTACGCCGCTCCCGTCTCGCCCGTCAAGGCCAAGCTGGGAGATGACGAACGCCATCACGAAAGCCTCCTCGCGCCATGACTCGTAGCGGCCCGAAGGGCCCATGTGGCCCGCCCCCATCTGCGTCTTCAAGATGATCGGACGCTCGCCGCGGCCGGTCGCTCGCAGCCTGGCGACCCACTTGGCCGGCTCCCAGTAGGAGACGCGGGGATCGTTCAGGCCTCCGGTCACCAGCAGCGAGGGATAATCGGCCGGCCTCACGTTGTCGTAGGGCGAGTAGCCCTTGATGTAGCGGTAGAACTCGGGCTGCGCGGGATTGCCCCACTCGTCGTATTCATTGACGGTCAGGGGCAGCTTGTCATCGAGCATGGTCGTGAGCGCGTCGACAAAAGGTACCTGGGCCACGGCGCACGCGAACAGGTCCGGCCGCTGGTTCAGCACGGCGCCGATCAGCAGGCCCCCCGCGCTGCGGCCGCGGATGGCCAGCCGCGCCGGAACTGTGTAGCCCTCGGCCACCAGCTGCTCCGCGCAAGCGATGAAGTCGTCGAACGTGTTGCGTTTGTGCAGCAGTTTGCCGTTGTCGTACCACTCCCTCCCCATCTCGCCCCCGCCCCGCACGTGCGCAACCGCAAAAACAAAACCTCGATCGAGAAGACTCAGCCGCGCGGGATCGAACATCGGGTCGTTGGAATGCTCGTAGGCGCCGTACCCATACAGCAGCAGCGGTGAGCTGTTGCGGTGCAGGTCGCGCCGGTAGACGAGGGAGGTTGGCACGCGCACGCCGTCTGACGCGGTCGCCCAAATCCGCTCGGTCGCGTAGTCATCCCGGTTGTAGCCGCCGCGCACGGGCTGCTCTTTGACGATCGTCCGCTCGCGGGTATCCATGTCGTAGTCGACGGCCGACCACGGCGCGGTGAGCGAGGTGTAGAAAAAACGCATGACGCGGCTGTCGTAGTCAGGGCTGGCGCCTGGGAAGGCCGTGTAGGCCGCGTCAGGCTGTTCCACCATGTGCAACTTGCCAGTCGCGCTGTCCATGACTTCGAGGCGCTGCAGGCCGTCCGAACGCTGCCCCAGCACGATGTGGCCTTTGTGCACATCGGTGAAGTTGAGGCGAACCCCCGGGCGCTCGGCGACCACGTCCGTCCACGAATTTCTGCCCGCGCCGGATACCGGCGCGGCCATCAGCCTGAAGTTGATCGCGCCGTCGTTGGTGAGGATCAGGAAGCGATCCTCCTGGTGGTCGACTGAGTACTCGATGCCTTCGCGACGGGGCTCCATCAGCTCGGGCTCTTGCCCCGGCTCGTCGCTCCGCAGGAAGCGGCACTCGCTGGTGACCTGGCTCGAGCTCGTGATGAAGATGTAGCGCTCGCTCTTGGACGGCTCCACATTGAGCTCGAAGTGCTCGTCGTCTTCCTGCAGCACGAGCACGTCATCGGCAGCCGCGGTCCCGAGCCGGTGGCGCCAGACCTGGTACGGGCGCATCGCCGCGTCCGGCCGGACGTAGAAGAAGGTCCCGCTGTCGGCTGCCCAGGCGGCGCCGTAGTAGACGCCGTGCACCACGTCATCCAGGTCCCGACCCGTCGTCAGATCGCGAAAGCGCAGCTCGTGCAGCTCAGCGCCGTTGACGTCGGCGGCGTACGCGACCAGGTTCTCGTCGGGGCTTCGCTCGACATAACCCAACTCGAAATAGTCATGGCCACGAGCGAGCTCGTTGGCGTCGAGGATCACTTCCTCGGGAGCGTCCATTGATCCCCGCCGGCGGCAGTAGATCTCGTAGTCAAGACCTTCCACAGTGCGGGTGTACGTCCACCAGCCTTTATAGAGGGTGGCGGCCGAGGCATCCGTCTCCTGGACCCGGCCGATGATCTCGTGGTAGAGCTTCTCCTGGAGGTCGGCGACGCCGGCCATCACGCCGTCCGTGTAGGCATTCTCAGCCTCCAGGTAGCCGATCACCTCGGGGTTCTGCTTCTCACGCAGCCAGTAATACGCATCGACGCGCCGGTCACCATGCGCCTCGAGCACGTGGGGACGCTCCGGCGCCAGAGGTGGCCGAGCGGGTGTGACTTTCACCCGCTCCACTCTAGAGACGGTTCAGCCGGCGCCGCCCAGCCTGAACGCCTTCCGGACCATCTTCTTGACCTCAGCACGCTCGGCGTCGGCGGGGGCGCGCAGGGTGATGAAGCGCATCTCCTTGCCGCCACCCTGGAGCAGCCCGCTCCCGTCGTCGAGGTCCACGCCCCGATAGAAGTAGAGGGTCGAATGATTCGGAAAGGTGCCGATGCCGACCACGTCGGCCCCGCCCGTGCGATAGCGGAAGAGCTTCCACATCGCCCGGCTCGAGCGTGGTTCCGCCATCTTGTACGGGACCTCCTCCGCCTTGGGCGCGACCGTCTTCACCATCCGGCGCGCCGCCTCCACCGTGGTGTTCACTGGCTTGAGATTACTGGCTTGCAGGCCAGACCCAACATCCCGGTCTTGAGGGTGGTCGACTCGACGAGGCTCAGGCTGACCAGGTGCGCCGTGTCATCGAAGGACCTCCTCCCCCGTCCGACCACGATCGGACAGACGTTGAGGTATCCGACTTCCGCGCCGATCACCGACTTGCCGGGCGGTTGATCAGCACGCTTCCCGCCAGTCCGGCCAGGGCCAGGAGACCGACAGCGCCCCCGTACCAGAGCGCCGCGTCGTGAAGGCCGACAAGCGTCACGAGAAATCCGGCGACAACCGCCGGCAGCGCAAAGGCGACGTAGGCGACGACGAAGATCGCGGCGAGCAGCGCGGCCCTTCCGGTGGGTGAGGCCAGACTGACCAGGCTGCGCAGCACGCCGAGCCACGCCACGCCAAATCCAACGCCGGTCACGGCCGTCCCCGCGAAGAAGAGGGTCGGAGCGGTCATGGCAACCGCGGTCACGGTGAGCGCCAGCCCGAGTACAAGCGCAACCGCGCCGACCACCATCGCGCGGGCGGGCGGCCACGACCGAACGGCGACCACGCACGCGGCCCCGACGCCCGCGAGCAGAAAGATGGCCAACCCGCCCAGCAGTCGGTTGGACGAGCGGGCCAGATAGAGCGCCAGGCTTGGGCCGAGGGACAGGTAAAAGCCGCCGACGCCCCACCCGGCGACCAGGCTCGGCAGGGTGGCGATGAACGCGGCCCTGACGCGCGGCTCCACCCCGATGCGGGGCACAAGATGAACGCGGGCGCGAAGCGCGGAAGGTTCGGGGATCAGGAGGGTCGCCGCGCCCGACAGGACGAATCCAGCAGCCATGATCCAGTAGACGAGATGGAGCGGGTCGGGCCCGAACTGCACCAGCGCCGCTGATGCGAGACCGCCCAGCGCCAGACCGAGGATCGGCGCGGCGCTGTTGACGGTTGCAGCCAGAGTCGGATGCCCCGAAGGCTGCAGGTCGACAAACGAGGCGGCGAGCGCGCTGGTCGCGAGGCCGGTCGCGACGCCCTGCGTGATGCGCGCAGCAAAAAGCCACTCGATGCTCGACGCATACAGGAACATGACCATGCTCGCGGACTGGATGGCCAGCGACGCGAAGATCACCGGTCGCCGCCCGACTGCGTCGGAAAGCGAACCGGTGAAGAGAAGCGAGACAAGAAGAGCGATCGCATACACGCCGAAGACCTCGGTCAGCGCCACCGCCGAGAAGTGCCACCTCGCGGCGTAAACGGCATACAGAGGCGACGGCGCCGCCGCCGCGAATAGAAACAACGCGAGGGTTGTCGCGACGATCCAGAAAGCGGTCGTGCGACCGACTCTCTTCTCCCCGCGAACAGCTCGTGTCACCAGCCCGACCACGGCAACCGACAACCGTCCTCGGGCAAGCCGAATTCCCAACCGAGATGATCCACGTCACAGAGAGGCGGTAGGCTCAGGCGATGCCAGCGCGTCGATTTCCGGCGATCAGGCTTGGAGCGCAGACCAACCTGGCGCTGCTCGGGCTCCTCTCGGTTGCGTTCCTCACCGGCTGGGTCGCCTTCGCCTTCGCGACCGCTCCCGCCCGCTGGTCGCTGGTTGTGCATGCGACCGGCGGCATCGCCATCCTGCTTCTCCTGCCGTGGAAATCGATGATCGCCGGTCGCGGTCTGCATCGACCTCGACCTGGGCGGTGGGCCTCCATCCTGCTTGCGGTGCTTGTTCTGGTCTCGATCGCGGCAGGCCTGGCTCACTCCACCGGAATGCTCTTGACCTGGGGGCCATTCACACCGATGGAGTTACATGTCGGTGCGGCCATCGCAGCCGTGCCGCTCGCGGTATGGCATGTCGTCGCGCGCCGTGTCCGGATGCGAGGCCCGGACATGTCTCGGCGCGCGTTCCTGAAGGGAACCGTGGTGGTGGCCGCCGCCGCCACCACGTATTTCGCCGGCGAGACCCTGGTCAGGGCGGCCAATCTGCCTGGCGCCGCGCGTCGATTCACCGGTTCCTACGAGGCCGGATCATTTGAGCCGGCATCGATGCCGGTCAGCTCCTGGATGTTCGACGCCATCGCCGAGCTGGATGCCGCGACATGGCAGCTGCGTACGCCTGGAAGGACATGGACATACGACGAGCTGCTCGCGTTCGACGATCGGTTGACGGCCACCCTCGACTGCACAGGCGGCTTCTATTCGACCCAGGAATGGACCGGCGTGCGTCTGGATCGCTTGCTCCCGACGAACAACCGAGCCAGCATCCGCGTCGTCTCGAGCACTGGATACGACCGGCGCTATCCAGGCGCCGAGGCTTCATCGCTGCTGCTGGCGACGCGGCTCGGAGGTGTTCGACTCGACCCGGGACATGGTTTTCCGGCCCGGTTGGTGGCCCCGAACCGGCGAGGCTTCTGGTGGGTCAAATGGGTCATGGCGATCGAGACGGATGACTTGCCTCACTGGTGGCAGTCACCATTTCCGCTGCAGTAGGCCTTGCCGGTGCTGACGCTTCCGCCTCAGATCGATGCGTTCCTCAAGCTGCCGAACGCGGCCGTGATCGGTTGCGTGCGACCTGACGGTTATCCGATGACGGTCGCGACCTGGTACGACTGGCTCGACGGCCGGATTCTCATCAACATGGATGCGAACCGCAGCCGCCTGCGTTGGATCCGGCGCAATCCGAAGGTCAGCCTCACGGTCCTGGATGCCGACTGGTACCGCCACGTCAGCATGTATGGATCGGTGGTGGCCTTTGAGGACGACGTGGACCTGGCGGACATCGATCGCCTGGCGCGCCGCTACAGAGGAAGGCCGTATGAAAACCGGGCGGCGAAACGGATCAGCGCCTGGATCGATCCCCATGGCTGGCATGGGTGGGATCCGTCAGGCGACCTTGCCAGTCCGCCTGTCGGAACCTGAGCGCCGGCGCCCGACCGGGCGCCTCCTCCTCTGTCCTCCGATGTTCGCTCCGTTGGCTGCCGGTCCGTAAAGCTGCACCGGATCGGGCACATACGACCAACCGCCATCACGCGCCAGCAGCGCCGCGTCCAGCGTCTGGAGCACGGGAGCGCCCTGACGGCGCAGCTTGGCCCAGTTTTCATGATCGGCGGCGGTGATGAATGTCAAAGCCCGACCCGCGCTGCCGTTGCGGGCGGTCCGGCCGACGCGGTGAGTCATGGCCTCCGCTGACTCGGGCAGGTCGTAGTTGACGACCAGGCCAACGTGGCTCAGGTCCAAGCCTCGTGCCGCGACATTTGTCGCCACGAGCACGTCCGCGCGGTGGTTGCGGAACGATTCCATGACCCGGTCGCGGGCGACCTGCGCCATGTTTCCCTGCAGCTCGACCGATCGGTGACCCAGCCGCTGCAGGTCACGGTTCAACTTGCGCACGCCATGCTTGGTGCGGCCAAATACGATCGCGGCGCTCTGCTTCTTGAGGATGTCGCTGAGCAGGCGGAGCTTCAGCCCGGTTTCGGTGCGGACCAATCCATGCTCGAGAAGAGAAGCTCCCTCAGCGACGACCTTGACGCGAAGCGGATCCCGAAGATGCTTTTCGATCATCCTCGAGACCCAGCCGGGCATCGTCGCGGACGCAAGCACGGTCTGGGGCGAGTAGGTGAGGCCGATGATTCGCTCGACGTCCGGAGCGAAGCCGGCGTCAAACATCTGATCCGCCTCGTCGAGGACCATGTATTGGACCCGGCTGAGGGAAAAGACCTTCTTCTCGAAGAGGTCGAGGATGCGCCCCGGCGTGCCGATGACTACATCTGCGCCGCTCTTGAGGGCCTGGTTCTGCGTGTGGTAGCCGACGCCGCCGTAGAGGAGGGCGCTGCGCAGGCCTGAGTCGAGGGCCTTGAAGACGGCGTCGACCTGGATCGCGAGCTCACGGGTCGGCGTCACGATCAGACCGCGCGGGCCAGGGCTGCGGTGCCGAAACTGCTGGATGAGCGGTAGCAGGAAGGCCAGTGTCTTGCCGCTGCCGGTCGGCGACTGAATGACGACATCGCGACCGGCGATGAGGGCGGGTATCGAATCCGATTGAACGTGGTTCGGCGTATTGATCTTCTGCCGGGTCAGCGACGCAAGAACGCGCGCATCAACGCCGGCTTCTGCAAATGTCTGCAACGAAGCTCCAGGGTGCCTCTCTTTTTCTTCTTATTTGCCGCGATCTACAGGGCTCTGTGTGGTGACAGGAAGAGAGGACCCGAGCGGGCGACGCACGCTTGCGTCGTACGCCATGGTACCGGATTGGCGCAGCCTCCCGTATCGGAGGAGCGACGTTTATGCGGACGCAGGCGTGTCTTTTTGCGCGATCGGCACCGCCAATCGCGATTTTGATCCCAGGACATCGCTTCGCCGTGGCGCCGATGGGCGGCTTCCAAAGCCGGTGAGAATCGTTTCGAGGACTGGCAGGGCGTGGAGGACCTGCTTCGACCTGATCAGCACATCCCAGAGCGGCTCGAACTTCTTCCATCCCCCGGCATAGGCCATGTGCCGGAGGCGCGGCCGGAGCCCGGTCTTGGACGAGGCTCCCTTCCAGATCGATCCCCACCGATAGAACTCGCGGTACGCCCGCCAGTAGCCGGCTTCCAGCTCCTGCGGCGTGAGCCGCTGAGGCTTGAAAACCACGTGACGGGTGTCGAAGAGATCCCAGTCGTGGTGCAGCACCCGGTCCTCCGCCTGCATGCGCTTGTAGAGGGCCGTGTCCGGGTACGGAGTCAGGATGTGGTAGGTCGCGGTTTCGATGCCGTTTTCGAGGGCCCACTCCACGGTGCGATCGAAAACGTCCGGACCGTCGTGGTCCATGCCGAAGACAAAGCTGCCGTTGACCATCACCCCCAGGTCGTGGAGGCGGCGGATCGCCTCGGAGTAATCGCGTCCGATGTTCTGGTACTTGCGCTGATCCTGCAGGTTGGCCGAGTTCACCGTCTCAAAGCCCACGAACAGGCTGCGCAGGCCGGACCGAACCGCCTTCTCCAGAACGATCGGCTGCTCGAGCACCGACTTGACCGTTCCTGCCGCCTGCCAGAGACGCCCCATCCCGGTCATTCCGTCGAACAGCGCGGAGGCGAAGTTTGGATTTCCGAAGAGATGGTCGTCGAGGAAATACAGGTGGCGGCCAGGCAGTCGATCGATCTCCGCGAGGGCGCTGTCCACTTCCATCGTGTAGAACTGCTTGCCGCCCTGAAAGAAGGCGACCTTGTAGCAGAAGTCACACACATGCGGACAGCCTCGTGAAACGACGATTGAATTCGGCACCAGGTACAGGTTGCGTTTGATCAGGTCGCGGCGGATCGGCGGCAGCGCCGCCAGGGTCCTCTCACGGGACACGTAACGGGGCAGCGGCTCTCCTCGCCTCAGGTCGTCCAGGAACTGGGGCCAGGTGTCCTCGCCCGGCCCCATGAAAATGTGATCGGCATGCGCCGCGGCTTCATCCGGCAGCGAGGTGACATGCAAACCGCCAAGCACCACCCGCGCTCCACGCCGCCGGTAGTGGTCGGCGATCTCATATGAACGTCTGGCCGACGTGATGTAGACCTGGATTACGACCAGGTCAGGGTCATCGTCCAGTTGAAGCCTTTCGACGTGCTCGTCGCAGATCGTGACGTCGTCCTCATCGCCAAGGTAAGCGCCGAGCGTGGCCAGGCCGAGCGGCGGGAAGAGCGAGTATTTGATCGGCCGAAAAAATGGGCTCGTGGCTTCGGTAAGGGCAGGAAGGATCATCTTGACTCTCACCGGGTCGCCGCCTCCGGCCCGTCCACCGTTTGATCAACGGGCTGCCGCAACGAGTGGTTACTGGCTGGTGGCGCGGTAGTGGAGGTGAATCACGCCATTGCCGAAACGCCGCTCATCCAGAAGTTCAAGCGTCAGGCGGAGGTTGTGCGGGAGGGCTCGCTTGCCGCCACCCACCACGACCGGCGTGACGAACAGGTGGAGCTCGTCGACGAGGGCGGCCTCGAGCGCCTGGGCGGCGAGGTCCGGACCGCCCACGCTGAGGTCACGACCGGCGGCCGCTTTCATCTGCCGGATCGCCTCAGGGTCGAAGTCTCGCTGGATGCGTGTCCTGGCGCTGGACACGGCATCGAGTGTCCTGGAGTACACGATCTTGTCCGCGCCCTGCCAGATCTCCGCGTAGTCCTCGATGAAGCCGGGCTGGTCGGCGGCCGTGAGCGCCGTCTCCCAGTAGACCATCACCTCGTACATCCGCCGGCCATAGAGGTAGGTGCCGATCGGCCGCTCGAGCTCGTTGACGAATCTGTGCACCTCCTCGTCCGGCGCGGCCCAGTCGAAATTGCCGTCCTCATCGGCGATGTAGCCATCGAGCGACATGATCACGGAGTAGATCAGGCTGGCCACGGTCCGATTGTTTCAGGTGGCCGGGCGCCGGCTCGAAGCCGGATGCGTGCTAGACCGGCGCGCGACGATTGAACAGGCTCCGCCGGTATTCACGCCGGCGAAGAACATTCCTGCGTTCCTGGGCGGCATGCTGGCCGATCCGGCCCACGACGAGGCTGCCGTTCAGCGTTACAGCCCTACGCTCGGCAGAGCGCCTATCCGCTCCGGTCCTCCGGGTGGTGCTCCTTCTTTCGTCTATCGCCGAACTCCCTTCGTCCGGATTTCCGGGCTGCATCGGCGCCCATCCTGGGCATTTCGCTACGGGCCACGACGATGATCCTGTGTTTTCGAGCGCGAGGAGTTTGAGCGGGTCATTCTCCTCGCCTGACTTGAGAACGTTTGGTGCGCCATAGAAACCGCATAAATTCGCCGGAAGCCCGGTTTGAGTTGGCCCGAGAGCGCGACACGGGGCGAATCGGGCTGATTTCCAGCCTGCATTTCAATTCCGTGCCCAGCTGACGGCAGGGGATGTAGAGGTCAGCAAATGGGGCAAGAGCGACGGGAGACGCCTCGTCCCTTGACATCGCCCCCCACTCCGGTTAAACCATGGCCGTTCCGGCGTCGCTTCTCAGAGGGGGATTGACCATGAAGAGCATCCGCCTGGTGGTCCCGGTGATCGCCCTCGTACTTGCGCTGCTTCCATCTACCGTCCTCGCCAGTACCACGTACACAGAATCGGTGCTGGGCGTCGAGACGGGACCTCCGCAGAGCACACCGTCATGCCTTGACCCGAACAGCGTGAGCTCCTTCGCGGGCATCGCGCGAGGAACCCTCAACGGGGGATTCCAGATCGCCGTCTGCCACACCCCGCTCGCGCCGAGCGCGGAGATCCTGGGCGGCACCTTCATCCTGAGTAATGGCACGACGACCGTCGCGGGCAGATTCGCCCTTGGCGGAACCGTGACCTACGTGACCACGTTCGTGACCGGTTCCTTCTGCATTCAAAAGTTCGCAGTCAGGGGTGATCTGCTGCCCTCGGGCCACTTTGCGGGCAAACTCCTGCACTACGGCTCGGGGACGGCCAGTTCCTGCAACGTCTTCTTCGCCACCATCTCCGGAAGCGCCGAGCTCACCTCTCCCTGAGGCCTGCCGGACGGCAGGGAGCGATTTCCCTGGACCTAAGGCAATGCTCACGCTTCCTGGACATGCGGCGCTGCCGGCGCCTTGGTCTGCCGACGAAACGGCAGTCCCCGGTCCTCGCGCAACCACAGGTAGAGGAGCGGGGCGATCCCGGTGATCGAGATGACGGCGTATCCGGCGATGCCGCCGAAGGAGTCGAACGCGGCGTGCAAGAGCGAGACGCCGATGTAGGTGATCACGATGCCCAGGGTGGGGCGAAGGCGCCCGTTGCGAGCCGCGCAGTTCATCCTGCTGCGCCTTCAGATCACGGACGGCCGCGGCGACGTAACGTCCACGGTCTACCCCGAACACGTCATGCGCGACGCGACCTCGGGTCGGCGCAGCTAAAACACGCCCAAGATCCGTCCAGGCCTCATCGCAGACCTGGCTGCTCGGCGCTCGACCTGTGGTCTGGCGCTCCACATCCACCCCGAACCTGGTTCCGCGATTCTGTGACTCGGCTCACGGCGAAGGCTCAGGGCCGCTCGCCGGTGCATACGCGATCGCGCTAGACGCCGCGGGTCATCCACCCGGTCCTTTGGCCCGCTGAAGCTCTGCGATCTGCGCGCGAGCGGCGTCGACTAGCTCCGCATTGGTGTTGGCGTGCCCAGCAAGCCCCCACCCGCCTTCAATCGCCTCAGTGAGGAGCACCCAGGTCCTCCCCTCGAGCGATGGATCGCCGGCGGCAGCCGCCACCAGGTCGGTGAACTGGCGGACCACGGCGAGTTGCTTGTCACGGTTGAGCGCCCCTGCGTTGGTGAGTACCTGCACCCTGACGTAATTGCCTTCTCCTTCGACGTTCGAGAGCGCACCGTCCGGTAGCTCGTGGATGAATGCCGCGGTGTTCCTGCGGAACATGGGGATGTCCGGAACCTGTTCGATCTTCATCAACGTGGACGCCAGGTCGCGCGCGACGGCTTTTGGATTCGCGAACGTACCGCCGGTGGCATAGACGTCGATCATCGGCATTGGAGCACTCCCTTGACTACCTGGGGCTGACCGGAACAGAAATGAAATATACAGACCGGTCTGTCTATTCCAGATGTCACGGGATCCCTTCCAGGCCCGCCGGCAAAGGAGCAGGTATGAGCGCCCAACCCAATCCCGATCTTCAAGCGCCAGTCGCGCTCGTGACCGGAGCTACCTCTGGTATCGGCCGAGCGATCGCACTGAAACTGGCGAGTGACGGCTACTACGTGATCGTGCATGGCCGCGACGCATCGCGCGGAGGGGAAACCGTCCACGAGATCGAATCCAAAGGCGGTCGTGGGCGATTCGTGCCTGCCGACCTGACGGCGCCAGAAGATATCGCTCGCCTGGCCAGCGACGCCGGCGCCGTTGACGTCCTGGTCAACAATGCCGGGTTTTCATGGTTTGGACCGACGGCCGATCTCGACGTCGCTACTTTCGACTCGTTGCTCGCAAGCAATGTCCGGTCCGCGTATTTCCTGGTCGCCGCAATTGCCCCCCAGATGGCCGAGCGCGGCGCCGGTTCCATCATCAACCTGGCAAGTATGGCGGGCCAGATCGGCCTGGCTGGAGGAGCGGCCTACGGGGCGACCAAGGCGGCCCAGGCTGCTTTGGCTCGTGCTTGGGCTGCAGAGTTCAGCCCCAGGGGCGTTCGCGTAAACGCGGTTGCGCCGGGTCCGGTGTTCACGCGCGGAGCGGCACCGGATCGAACCGAGAAGCTAGGAAGTACGACTCTTCTCAATCGCGCCGCCCAGGCCGAGGAGATAGCCGAAGTGGTCGCTTTCCTTGCGTCGCCAAAAGCCGGCTACATCACCGGTGCAACCATCGCCGTCGACGGCGGCCGAACCGCCATCTAAGTGCTGCTCGAAAACATCGGTAGACAGACCGGTCAGTAGGATCAAGGCATGGCCGTTAAGACTCTTCCGCGAAAATCTGCCCGGGAACGGTTGTTGGCCGCCGCCGACCAGCTCTTCTACGCGGAAGGCGTGCATGTGGTTGGCGTCGACCGGATAGCTGAACGTGCCGGCGTCACGAAGGCCACGCTCTACAACACATTTGGCAGCAAGGAGGACCTCGTTCGCGCCTACCTCGAGCAGCACATGCGGCGCAGGCAAGAGCGCATCGCTCGCATCTTGGCCGCGAACGAGTCGCCAAGGAAGCGGATCCTGGGCATCTTCGCCGAGGTTGAGGAGCTGCTGGCGGGGTCGGCGTTTCGTGGGTGCAGGTTCATCATGGCAACGGCGGAGGGGCGTCCTGGCGATGCAAGCGAAATCGTCGCCGAGCAGTACCGGACCTGGCTCAGGACCTTGTTCACTGATCTTGCCAAGGACGCAGGCGCGACCGATGCCAAACAGTTGGGAAGACGACTCCTGCTGCTTTACGACGGGGCAGCAGTTGCGGCGCGCATGGACCAGGATCGCCCTGGTGCGGCCGCCGCCACACGCTCGGCCGCCGAGGCGTTGCTCGAGGCCGCCACCCCAACGAGGCGCAACGCTCGGCGGTCGAGCTAACCCGCCGAAGGTGAGCCAGGCCTCAGGCAGGCGATGATCTTCGGCTTGAACCTGCCGAACTACCCAGAACCTACTGTGTTCCTCCTTCCGATACGTCCTCGCTCGTCAGCGAATCGTCCAGTTCAGGATGGTCCGTCTTGCGTTGGCGGCCGGCCGCGGCCTTGATCTCTGAGATCACATGCTGCGAATACGCGTG
>WNGJ01003514.1_pt1 | contig 16163 bp, 16 predicted proteins | sample 5400611 | NCBI WGS metagenome assembly WNGJ01 (sample SAMN13153375, study PRJNA577476) | soil metagenome | isolation source: 40 cm soil or saprolite under Garry oak tree replicate 1 | place: USA:California | collected 2016-06-15 | reverse complement strand
CGAATCAGGTTTGGCTCTCGGGCCATCAACTTGATTGCTTCCGCGCGCGAAGGCGGCTTGTCCTTCATCTTTCGCACGCGGTAAACCTCATTCCGCGGATTCAAAAACTTCTTATAGTCGCGCTTGCCGATCAATTGATCCAACTCCGCTTTCGTCAGCCGTTCCTTTCCCAAATCGCGAAACTCCAATTCGACTCCGTGCCTTTGCAAGAGACCTCTTGCTTTGCGGCAAGATGTTCACGTCGGCTTATGCAGGAACCGGATTTTCGCGCCCGGCCCCATCTAACGCCCTTGCCAGGCTGGTTCACGCTTTTCGAGAAATGCGCGAACCCCTTCCTGTGCGTCCTTCATCCGCATGAGGTCGTTGAGATACACATGCTCAACCTCATCGAGCTGGTGCTCGAAATCGTCGGCGTGCAGCCGCCACAATGTGCTTCGCGTCAAGCGAAGGACGTCCATACTGATTCCGCGCAACTCGTCGAGGAGTTTTTCCACGCCTGCCGCGAGTTCCTCGTCAGCAATCAATCGCGTTACCAGGCCCAGCTCGTGCGCCTCGCGGGCCGATATCGTTCGCCCTGTGAGAATCAAATCCGTCGCGGCCCGCACGCCGATAAGTCGCGGCAGCGTCACCATCGCCACCGGCGGAAAGCAGCCCAGCTTGATTTCCGGCTGCGCGAATTTTGCCGACTCTGTCGCCATAACAAAATCGCAGAACGTAGCCAGCTCCATGCCGCCGCCAAAGCAGTAACCGTGCACGGCGGCAATCGTCACGCATTCTGCGCGGGCAAGCCGGCGAAAAATCGCGTGGAACGCGCCAAGCATCTCGCCGACTCGCTCCGGCGCGTGGTCGCGAACCTCAGCTCCCGCCGAAAAACCCTTCGGCCCGGAACCGGAGAACACCAGGAATTCGCACTGCGGCAGCACCCTAGCAAGCGTTGCATCCAGCTCGCGCATGGTTGCGATGTCGAGTACGTTCAGCGGCGGCCGGTCGATCGTAATCCGGGCCACGCGTTTCTGGACGTCCACGCGAAGATTGCTGCTTGTGGTCATCAAACTGTCTTGCCGCCCGAGGGCCGTGCCGGATCAGCGGGCTGCGCGTCCCAGTGAAACAATTCGCTACTGGATCGAGCCCTTGCTCGCGATCCACATCGGCTCGCTAGCTTGAATCTCGTTGACGAGCTTGACGTCTTCTTCCTGGGGCAGCATCCCGCGCAAATGTTCGGCATGTTCGCGCTCAGAGAGCAACTCGCCCGTTACGCTGTAGGACTGGTCAGCGTACTCGCCGATATGACGGTTGAACTTGATGTCCGGCACATAGAGCTTCGGCTGGCCCTCGAGAATATTCTTGTTGATCATCTCGATCAGCTTCACGCATTCCTGTCGGTAGAGCTCGCGATTGTGCTCGTTCATCCGCGCGAGGTCGGCTTCCTGGTTGGCGGTCGGCTCGTCGAAGCGGCCCTTCAGTCCCCACACGTAGAACCAGTGCGCGGAGCTGGAGTGGTCCACGCCGAAAAGGTCAAGGCTCACCGGAATCCACTTGTTGATGTATTTCTGAACGATCGGAAGCGGCACGACGCCGGCTTTGACGATGCGCTTGACGCCATCCTGCCCGGTGCCGAGGTGGAATGATTCTTCCTTGAGCATCGGAATCATGGACTGCGCCAGCGGCGCAAAACCAGAATAGCTCAGCATCGTGAGCTGGTATTTGCCGTCGCGATCGACGAAGTCCGTGTAGGTGAAAAAGTCGAGCCAATTCTTGACCTCCTGGTTGAATGCGCCAAGCAAGCGCTTCTGATCGAACGCGCGGCGCTCGAGCATCTTCTGCGCCTCGACCCGCCCGCTGTAGCCAAAATGATTCACGAGCAGGTGGCACATCTGCCAGCCATGGCGCATTTCTTCCGTCACCACGCGGCAAAGCGACTGGCGGTCGTGCTCGCTCGGCGTGTTCTCGAAGAGGCTCCGCTGCTGCTCGACCGATGCGAACTCCGTGTCGCCCTGGTAGACGATGAGATTGAGCAGAGCATCGCGCATGCGCTGGTCGGGAAGTTGGATGATCTTCTCCCACTTGGGCCGGCCCTTGTACGCGCCAAACTCGATTTCATTCGACCGCGTCGGGCCAAACTTGGCCTCGAACTGATAATTCACGATCTCCGGGTAGGCCACCCCGATGTCTCGCTGCCAGACGCGGAACAGATCCACCCAGTCGTCAAACGTTGCAAGGCGAGTTGCCGGCATGATTCCCCTTCCTCCTCAAATTTCTTCGCCCGATGAGCGCTTCGTGTTCGAGCATCAGACGCGAACTCCCCGTTCAGCGCTCAGCGACCTCCAAACCGCGGCGGCCGTTTCTCAAAGAAGGCCGCAATACCTTCCAAACAATCCTCCGACGAAAAACACTTCATTTGGTTTTCGACTTCTCGTTCCAGCGCCCGCTCGAGCGCTTCCCGTTCGCCGGTGAATAGCGTCTGCTTTATCGCGCGGATCGCGATTGGCGGACCTTGCGCAATCTTCTGTGCCAACGCTCTCACTTCTGCTTCGAGTTGCGCTGCTGGCACCACGCGGTTCACCAGGCCCATCCGTAGCGCAGTCTGCGCGTCAATCATGTCGCCGGTGTAAAACATCTCCGCCGCCCGGGACAGCCCGGCGAGTTGCGGAAGGAAGAACGTGCCGCCGTAATCTGGAAACAATCCGGCTTTTGCGAAGTTTTGCCCGAAGCTGGCCTCTTCCGCCGCGATGCGAATGTCCGCCGCAAGCGCAATGTTCATCCCCGCCCCAGCGGCCGGTCCCTGAATCGCCGCGATCACTGGCTGCGGCATAGTGCGCATCCGGAGGACGATCTGCATTCCGGTGCGCAGGATCGGCTCCAGATCCTTGATCGCGCCGCTTTTCCGCCCGGCGCCGATAACGGACAGATCGCCCCCAGCGCAGAATGCCCGGCCCGCTCCGGCGAGCACCACCACGCGCACCGAGTCGTCCGCGGCGGCGCGCCCGAGCGCCTCATTCAGCGCGATGGTGATCTCCGCGTTCAGCGCGTTCAGCCGGTCCGGCCGGTTCAGTACAATGGTAGCGATCGCTTCGTGACGCGTCTCCAGCACGACAGGACTCGCTGTCACGGATTGTGCCGCGTTGCTCATCGCGTCCCTTCTCCCATTCTTCGGAACGTCTGCGTCGTCTCCATCCGCGTCAGCAATTTGGCGAGTCCGCGAAACTGTCTTAGCTTTTCGGCGCGTCCAATGGCATTTTTCCCGCTCGTCGAGGGCAGAACGTACACGCGCGCGCCATAAAGCGATTCTTTCTGGAGCCCGAGATGGCAGCGGCGTTGCGCAAATTGTTCGTACGTCGTTTTTCCGTGAAACGCAACGACACGCGGCGCGCACTCTTCCAGCTTTTGCGAAAGCACGACGCGCCCCTCCGCGAAATCCTGCCGCGTCAAATCTTCAACGCCTTTTGTCGGCCGCTTCACCAGGTCCGTCATGCCGATCCCAAACTCGATCATGCGCTTGTCATCGCGGTACTCCAGCGGTTCCGGCAGCACGCCGGACTCATAAAGGAGCGGCCAGAACTGATTTCCTCGCCCCGCGTAATAATGCCCCACGCGGACCGACGATTCGGCCGGATTGCAGCCCACAATGACGAGCCGCATCCCCTTGCGCAGATAGTCGGGCAGCGTGCGCATTAGGAGAGATTCACCCAGACACTCTTCAATTCCGTGTAGTGTTCGAGCGCGTGCATGGAAAGCTCTCGGCCATAGCCGCTCATTTTGTAACCGCCGAAGGCTGCCGCCGGATCATAGTTGTTATACGTGTTGATCCAGACCGTACCGGCCTGGAGCCGCCGGGCGACGCGATGTGCCTTGGCGACATCCCGCGTCCAAACGGCGGCCGCAAGACCGTAGGGATTGTTGTTTGCTGCGCGGAGTGCTTCTTCGACGTCGGTAAACTCAATCACGGCAAGAACGGGCCCAAAAATCTCCTCCCGCGCGATGGTCATTTCGTTGCTCACGCCGTCGAAAACGGTCGGCTGCAAGAAAAGACCTTTCCCGTTGCCTAAATGCGCCCGCTCGCCTCCGGCAACGAGTTGTGCGCCTTCCGCTTTGCCCTTTTCGATGTAGCCGAGCACTTTGTTCATCTGCTCGGAGCTCACCAACGCGCCGAAACGCGTTTTCGGGTCCAGAGGGTCGCCTGGATGCATCTTTTTCGCGCGCTCGACGAGCTTCTGCATAAATTCGTCTTTGATCTTTTTCTCGACCAGCAGGCGTGAACCGGCCGCGCAAACCTCGCCCTTTCCATAGAAGATGCCAATCGTCGCGCCGCGCACCGCAGCGTCCAGATCGGCATCTGCGAACACGATGTTCGCCGACTTGCCGCCTAGCTCGAGCGTAACGCGCTTCACCGTGGCGGCCGACTCGCGCATGATCTCCTGGCCGGTCGCCGTCGAACCGGTGAATGCGATCTTGTCCACTCCGGCATGACGAACGAGCGCCCGGCCGAGCTCCCGCGTCGATCCCGTGACGACATTCAACACGCCCTCGGGAAGTCCCGCCTCCTGGCAGATTTCCGCGAGCCGCAGGGCGGTTAGCGAAGTCCAGGGCGCCGGTTTGAGCACCACGGTGTTGCCGGCGGCAAGCGCCGGCGCGACTTTCCAGGACGCCAGCAGCAGGGGGAAATTCCACGGCACGATTGCCGCGACTACACCGATGGGCTCGCGCAGCGTGTAATTCAGATATGGCCCTTTGACGGGCGCGGTTTCACCATGAATTTTGGTGGCCCAACCCGCGTAGTAACGAAATACTTCCGCCACCATGGGCATGTCCACCTGGCGGGATTCGAAAATGGGCTTGCCGTTATCCAGCGTTTCAAGCGTACCGACCTCTTCGTTGTATTTATCGATGAGGTCGCCGATCCTCCACAGCAGTCGCCCGCGGTCCGAGGCGCTCATTTCCGGCCACGGGCCTGATTCAAACGCTTTTCGCGCAGCAGCGACTGCGGCATCCGCGTCACGCTCATCCGCTTCCGCGAGCGTGGTCAGCGCCTCGCCAGTCGCAGGATTGATCGTCGAGAACGTTTTACCGGACGCCGCGTCGGCCCATTTTCCGCCGATGAAGAGCCGGCCTGGCTTGATGGGTATGGTTGTCGCCGTGGCCATGAACCGTCGTTACTCCAACCGACTTTGAGCGCTCTGGACGCTGAAGTTCTGCAATCCCCCCGCGACCATTCTCACGATGACTTGCGCCATCGCTTCGCTCACTCTCGTCTCTATTTTCCTTTGAACTGAGGCTGGCGCTTCTCGACGTATGCCGAAAGCCCTTCCTTCGCGTCTTCGCTGGTAAAAAGCAATTGCTGCAATTCGCGTTCGATCCCTAGGGCTTCCCCGAAACCCACTTCGGAGCCTGTTACCACGGCTCGCTTGATCCGGCCGACGGCGCGCGACGCCTTGTTTGGCGGAACAAATTGCTTGGCGTACTCCATCACGTCCTGCCAAAACGTGTCGCGGTCGTAGATATAGTGAACCAAGCCGAACTCGAGCGCCTCCTCGAAACTGAAAGTGCGGCCCGTCGCCATCAGCTCGATCGCGCGGGCGCGGCCGATGATTCGGGCCAGCCGTTGCGTCCCCCCAGTTCCAGGGAGAACCCCCAAGTTGACTTCCGGTAGGCCGATTTTCCCGCCTTCCTGGCGCGCGATGCGAATGTCGCACGCGAGCGCGATTTCCAGCCCGCCGCCGACGGTGTGCCCGTTCAGGGCCGCGATCACAAGCTTGGGAGTCTGCTCCAGCCGGCACAGCGTCTCATTGGCGTGCAGGCAGAAGTAATACTTGAACTGGGGATCCGCCGTCGTCAACATCGGGATGCTTGCGCCCGCCGAAAAGAATTTTTCGCCGCGGCCGGTCAGCATCAGAACATGAGCGGACTCGTCCATGCGCGCCTTGAGGATACAAGTGTCGAGCTGTTGCATCATCTCGTAGGTATAGGTGTTCGCCGGCGGATCGTTCATCTCCAGCACGGCGATGCCGCCTTCCACGCGGTAATGGACAAGCTCTTTTTCCTGCACCGCTTGCGTTGTTGCCATCTCCTGTTTTCTCCTTGTTGAATTCTTCGCAATTCCTGGAATCTGCTTAATCGGAGGATCCCGCCTTTTCGAGCGCAGGACGCTCGGCCTCCCACCGCTCGGACTGTCTGTCGCGCTCATTTAATACGCCGTGCAGGAAAATCCGCGCCATCGTTTCCGCCAGCTCCTCGGCTCTCGGATCAACCTTCGGGTTATGCCATTTATAGACCCAGTTCATCATGCCGTAGAGGCTCAAGACCGCAATGCGCGCGTTCAGCCCGTTGGTTCTACCCTGCCGGCTTAATTCCTCGAAGATTCCCCGCGCTAAGTTGTAATAGCGCCGCTTGATAGCCGCCACCTGCCTCTTGAACGGCTCCTCAAGGGCGTCTTCTTCATGGGCGAGCACTTTCATTTCGGCGGGATGGGTCAGGAAATACAGGATGTGGTTGCGAATAAAGACGGACAGGCGTTCCAACGGCTCAGTCGTGACGTTCAAACGCTTTTCCAGCTCCTCTAAGATACTTGTAAAAGCATGAATCTGAATGAGATAGAGCAGTTTTTGCTTGCTCTCAAAGTAGTAGTACAGGCTCGAAAGAGGGAGGCCCGTAGCCCGGCTGATATCCCGGATGGAGGTACTTGCGTAGCCTTGCGCCGCAAAAATTTGCGCGGCGTGCCGGAGGATGAGTTGAAGCTTTCCTTCACTGTACCGGCCATTGGGTGTGCGGGGCGCCATAGTGCCTAGTCGAACGTTCGTTCGGAGACTTTACCGCTCGCCTCGACGCCTGTCAAGAACTTCCCCCCGCTCGGTGCCAAGGTAGGCCCTTAGTTCGGCGCCGGATTTTTGAGTCGCAGGATGCTCCCGGCTCATCGAAAGCCTGGGTGAACTTGAGGCCGCCGTGGAATGTGCTACCTTAAGAATCGGAAACTTCGCGCCGAATCCAGGCTGGACCGTAGGGAGGACTGTGAGCACGGCGGAACCAAAACGAATGCCGTCAACGATCGTCCGCGAGGATGAACACGCGCTCGTCCTGGCCGCCAAGGCCGGTGATGTGGCCGCCTTTGAGGAGCTCGTGAACCGTTACGAGCGGAAAATCTTCCGGTTGGCGCAAAACATTACGGGGAATCGCGAAGACGCCGAGGACGCCATGCAGGATGCCTTCCTCAAGTCCTATGCCCATTTGAAGGAATTCCAGGGCGACTCGCGCTTCTATACCTGGCTGGTGCGCATCGCCGTCAATGAATCCCTGATGCGCTTGCGCAAACGCAAGCCGAATCAGATTTCCCTGGACGAACCGGTTGGCACCGACGATGACATCATGCCACGAGAAGTCGAAGATTGGGGTCCGAGCCCCGAACAACGCTACGCGCAGACCGAGTTGCAGCAGATCCTCAACAAGGCCATCGAGAATCTTGATCCGGCATATCGGACCGTGTTTGTTTTGAGGGATGTGGAAGAGCTTTCCACGGAAGAGGCCGCGGCGCTGCTCGGCATTTCCGTTCCCGCGGTGAAATCCCGTTTGCTGCGCGCGCGGCTCAAGATGCGAGAGCGATTGCAGAGCTACTTTCGTAAGGGTGATTCAAATTGAATTGCAACAGCGTCATTCGCGAACTTTCGGATTATCTGGACGGCGACCTGGAACTGGCCGTCAAGCAGGAGCTCGAGCGCCATCTGGCGGACTGCGAAGACTGCAGGCTCGTCGTGGATCAAACCAAAAAGACCGTGGAAGTCTTCTGCGGCTCCGAACCGCTGGAGCTTCCCGCGGACGTGCGTTCCCGCTTGCACGAGGCCCTGCGCAGAAAGGCCGGGGCGCGGCCGAGCTAAATCGGCGCATCAGTTCCCGGATGCTTCAGCCCACAGGGGCAATGGTCTTCCCTTCCCTTTCTCAATGGCCAGGCCGAACACGCGCACGGCTACCGCCAAATCCCATACGGCGATCCCGTTGGACTTAAAGAGCGTGATTTCACTCTCCTTCGAACGCCCGCGCGCTTTCCCCGTCACAAGCTGTGCCAGCTCGCTGACCTGGTTCCAGCGCGCCTCATCGCGGCCAAACGGCACGATCAGGTCGCCCGCTTCTTCGCGAGATTGTTCGATCGAATCCACGACAATTACGGTAACGCGGGAGATCGCGGCGTCATCAAGCTCTCGCTTCTGCGGGAAGTTCGCTCCGATAGCGTTGATGTGCGCACCTGGGGCGAGTGCCTTTCCGTCAAAGACCGGGTGACTCGACGTTGTGACCGTGCAAACAATGTCGGCTCCCTCAACGGCCTGTTCCGCTGTCGCAGCCGCGTGAACCGGAATCCCGATCCTCTGCGACATCTCCTGTGCAAAACTCTCGCGCTTTTCGGAATTCCGGCCGAAGACGCGCGCCGAATCTAATTTTCGCACCGAAGCCACGGCTTCGAGCTGCGTCTTCGCTTGGCCCCCGGTGCCAATTACGGCAACAACGCGCGCGTCCCGCCGCGCAAGGTATTTTGTCGCAACGCCGGAGGCCGCGCCGGTCCGCAATTGGCCCAACACATCCGCCTCGATCAGAGCCACCATCTTGCCCGAGGCGATTTCGTAGAGCGGCACAACAAAGCACAATTGCCCTCGGACAAACGTGTACAGTTTCATCGCCAGATAGCCGGCCGTAAAATCCGCCGCCGCCATGTAGTGAAAGAAACCGCCGCCGTGTAGTTCAATCCGCTTCCGTGGATGAAGCGTGGCTTCGCCGTTCGCTTGCCGCCGGGAGATCTCCTCAACCGCCTCGATGGCCATGGGCATCGTCAACAGTTCGCGGACTTCCCACTCACTGACGTGCAGCGTCATCGCTATCCTCCGGCGCTTCTCTCTTCAATTTCACAAATGCAAGCGGAAGCGCAGCACACGCGCCCGCGGCGCATCCAGCACGAGTAACTCGCCCGCCGGCGTGACCGCGACCCCTTGTGGTGACGGTGCGGCTCCAGCGATCCAGTTACCCAGCTCCCCGCGCAAGATATATCCGCTATCCATTCCCCAGATGTAGAGCAAGTGATTCCGGGAATCCGCCCCTATGACAAACTTGCCGTACACCGCAATCCCCCCGAACACTGACCCGGCGTCAAGGGGTTTAAATGTGCGGACCAGCTCACCGGCCCCGCGATAGGCCCGAATGATTCCCAGCCGCGCCTCGCTGACGTACAGGAGACCGTCTGCGCCGCAGGCAATCCCTCCGGGCTCGTCGGTGGCTGCCTCTTTGGAAGCCGGCGTCCCCCACGTGCCGAGAAGCCGCCCTCGATGGTTAAACTTCCGCACCCCGAATGGGCTCGGCCCTGCCACGTAAATGACGCCTGCTCTGTCCACGGCGATGCGGAGAGACGCCCGCAACGCTTCCGTCGCGCCGGTGTTCAGTTCCCGATAGCGCTTCCCTTCGGGATAGTAGATAAACACGCTGCCGCGTTCACCATCAGCCACGTAAATCCCACCGCCCTCATCCACGGCAATGCTCGTTGGGCGGAGGTTCACGCGCTCGTCCTGAAACGAAAGGCGGGGCCGCCCTGCAGGCGAAAATTTGTTCACGAATCCGCTGACCGGCTCGGCCGTATACGCGTTTCCCGCCGCGTCCGCCACGAGAGCGACAGGACTTGATAATTGTCCTGGCCCATCGCCGCGCACGCCCCACGAGCTAACGAATTCGAGTGGCGGCGGAGGAGCGTTTTGTGCAGATTGCCCTGGTTCCGAGTGGGCTACACCGAAAAGCGAGTTGACCGCGGAGTTTACCCCGATAAAATCGGGGCGGTCACACAGAGAGATGACAAGGATCAACAGCAACCAACGTGGGTAACGGGCGTTCACCTGAAAGCTAGAACTCAATCTCACGCCTATACGGCCGGACAGTTTTCTTCAAGATTCCACTTTCCGGGCCGGCTACCTCGTTGCAGGGTTCGCCGGCCTGCCGTGCCGACTGCCCGTGGGTTCACCTTTGCGAACGCGCCGGACGACCGTCTGGATGAGTCGGTACGTGCGCTCTTCGTTCGTCTCCGTCTGAAAGCGAAACTCCGGTTCATCCTTGGGGCCCTTGTCCAGCGTGACGGGAAGCCGTCCGCAAAGACCATTCTCGATAAAAGCGGTCTCATAGCGGCTGCGTTTGAGATTCCACGTGTAGACTCGCAGCGTCGTGAAATCGCAGCTCTGCCCTTCCGGGCCCCGAACACCGGCGACGAGGTATTGCGCCTTATCCCCAGATGGATTGGGAACGCGATTCAGCTCGAACCAGGCCAGCGGACGGATATTCGCGGCTGCTGTCCCTTCGCGCACCGGATCCGGCAGGTTAAGCTCTACGAACCGCGCCACCACCCAGCCTGCCACCGGCACCGGTTGATCGGAAACCTCGCCCACCGCAGGGTTTTCATTGTTCTGCGTCGTTGTCTCCGCCGACGCGCGGCTCGCGAACCCACGAATGAGAAACCAGTCTTCTTTCTTAGTCTCTTGCGGCTCGCTGGAGGTCTCTCTCTCGTCCGTGGCCTGGAGCCAGTCCGCTACCGCCCGGCCGATGATGTCGACGGATGCTCCGCGCGCGAATTGATAGAGCCGCGGTTGCGTCCGGCCGGGCTCGACGCGAAGATTTGTAGACACCTTGGTGCGGCCTCGGGCCTGCACCGGCATGCCCCGAGTCTTCGCCAGAAGCTGCGCGCTGCGCTGCCAGAGCGACGGCTCCATCAGCAAACGCCCATCCACCCATCCGACAGTGCCTGCGGCCGTACGCACTCTGTAATTGTCGTTTCTCCGGCTGAGGACTTCCACCTTTTCCCCGTAATGTAAGGTTGCCAGAGCCTGCCGCACCTGCGCCACGCTGCTCCACAACATGACGCTCTGATCGCTCACGAAAGCTTCCCCGAGCGACTCATGCCGAGGACGAAAAATCCACGCGAGCAGCGCTACCAATGAAAGAAGGGGAATGGCCACGATCAGGCGGCGGCTCATGGTGCGTCCCCAACGCAGTCTTCGGGCCGGATCAGGCTATCGAACCCGTTGCGTATTCCCACGACCCGCCAGCCCAATTCGTTGATGGCCGGGTGGACCAAGCCTCGGATTACAGCCTTTAGTCCCGGAGCGTCACCATCTCCGCTGGCTATGCCGGTCGACTGAATTTTTCCCACTTGTCTGCTCGTGACCTCGTAATCCAAAAGATTTTACACGATTCCTCGAACGATTCCGTGCGACCTCGCGTTAAATCGTTTTCTGGTAGAATCCCCGGCATTCCTGCGCCGGCTTCTGCCGGAGGCGAGGAGAAATTTAGAGTGAAGAGCTTCGATTCGCTCCAGCCCCTGACGCTGCTCTTCTTGCGCGCGGTGCTCGCGCTCATTTTCATTACTTCGGGATATCCAAAACTGACGGGAACGGGCCCCATCGGACAGCAGTTTTTTGTGCAGCACGGCTTGCCTGGCGAGTTTGTCTACGTGGCCGGTGTGCTCGAAGTCTTTGGCGGCGCTCTTCTAGTTTTGGGACTCTTCACGCGCTGGGCGGCTCTTCTGTTGACCATCGACATGGGCGTCGTAATTTGGAAGGTGCATTTGGCCAGCGGCTACCTCGCAGTACATGAATACGCCTACCCGCTTGTGCTTGGGGCAGCCTGCCTGGCTCTGGCCTCGATTGGGCCGGGGTTCATCTCGATGGACTACCCGCTCTTTGGGGGCGGCAAGTCACGCGTTCCGCGAAACCACAAGAAATAAGCGTGCGCAGATAAACCGCACTTTTGGCCCAACCGAGTCTGGGGCAGTCTCGTACTAGGGCAGGCGAGCCCCGTTTCCTGCTTTCGGCGCTCTCGCTCAGGTGGTTGCGGCGGTGGACGTTACCGAGGCGGCGGGCGGCGAAAGTGGCAGAACAATCCAGCAGATCAGGTAGGCAAGCCCGCCCGTTCCTCCCAGCAGGAATAAAAGCAGCCAGATGATGCGCACCACAGTCGGATCGAGATCAAAGTATTCCGCAATTCCAGCGCAAATGCCGGCGATTTTCTTGTCTGTGCTCGAACGCATCAAGCGCCGGTGCGGCGCAGCAGCGGCCGCCGCCGAAGGATTCGCATCGGCCTGGCGGGCTCCGCAGTAATAACAGAATTTCGAATTTTGGGCGATTTCCTTTTGGCAGTTGGCACAGACCATCGCGTCACCCCCACAGTGGACGAGCTCTACCTACAGGTACGCAGGAGGCCCGGAAATAGTTCCATCTTGGCTCCAGCTCTAGTGCCGTTCCAACTCTTTCAGGCCCCGTACGAAGGTTTGTTGCGCCGTTTCCTATGACTTCCCCCGGACTTCGTACGGGGCAGGCTATGGCGGCGTCACAGACTTCCTGCTCGGCCCGGACCGAATACCAAATAAAGATATGTTCCAGATAGTTGGAACGGCACTAGTACTTCAGAATGTCCTGCACCGCCGCAATAATATTTTCGGTCTGCGGTAGGATCACATCTTCCAATTTCGGGTGGTACGCGCAGAACGTATCCGTTGCGGCCACGCGGCGCACCGGCGCATCCAATTCCTCGAAGAGATCATCGGCGATCCGCGCCGCAATCTCTGCCCCGTAGCCCCAGGACAGCATGTCCTCGTAGGCAACAATCACCCGGTTCGTCTTCCGCACGGTCGCTGCAATCGCCTCCCAATCGTAGGGTGAGAGCGTGCGCAGGTCAATGATCTCCACCGAGACGCCTTCGCGCTCCAGTTGCGCCGCGGCCACTTCCGCGCGGTGCACCACCGCTCCGTACGTAATGATGCTGACGTCCGTCCCCGCCCTGACCAGCCGAGCTTTGCCAAACGGAATCGTAAAGTCCGGTCCAGGATATTCCGAGCGATTGTAAGGCTGCCGGTAGAGGTGCTTGTGCTCGAGAAACATCACGGGATCGTCGCAGCGAATCGCGGTGCGCAGCAAGCCGCAGACGTCGAGCGCGGTAGAAGGCATGACCACGCGCATTCCGGGTGTATGCGTGAATATCACTTCTCCGCACTGGCTGTGATAGATGGCTCCGCCGGTCAGGTAACCGCCGATGGCGACCCGGATCACCGCGGGACACTTGAAACCGCCGTTGGACCGCCACCGCAGCACGGTTAGCTCGTCGCGGAGCTGCATCATCGCCGGCCAGATGTAATCGAAGAACTGAATTTCTGGCACGGGCTTTAGCCCGCGTATGGCCATGCCAATGGAGCGGCCCACGATGTTGGCTTCCGCCAAGGGCGAATTGAACACGCGATCGCTGCCGAACTTGCGCTGTAGCCCCGCCGTAGCCTTGAAAACGCCCCCCTTGCCTTTTACTTCCTTGAGGTTTTCCTCGCGGCTGCAATCGGCCACGTCTTCCCCAAAAACGACAATGCGTTCCTCGCGCACCATCTCGTCGGTCAGTGTGACGCCGACCATCTCGACCATCGTCTTGGTTGGCCCATTGAACTTCGGCTCGGCCTCGAACGCCTTCGACGTCGGGTCCACGTCCGGGGAATAAACATGCAAACGGATGGAATCGGGCGATGGCGGCTCGGCGGCCAGGGCCTTGTCCGTGGCTTCGCGCACTTCGCGGTCTAGCTCCGCTTCAATCGCCTCGAGCTCTTTCGACTCCAGAATGTGTTCGCGCACAAGGAACAACCCGAATCGAGGGATTGGATCGCGATGCGCCTCCTTTTCGCGCTCTTCTGGTGTTTTATAGAGCTTCTCGTCGTCCGAGAGTGAGTGGGAATAAGGTCGTGTGACGTGCGCATGGACAAGAGCCGGTCCGCGCCTCTCTCGGCAATACTCGACAGCCGTTTTGCAAACCGCGTAACTCTCGAGCGGGTCTGTGCCGTCGCATTCCGCCACATGCAGGCCAGGAAAATCGCGCACGAGTCTCGAGATGCTGGCCCCGGCAGTCTGGACCTCGATGGGCACGGAAATGGCGTAACCGTTGTCTTCGATGAGATAAAGGAGCGGCAACGCCCTCAAACACGCCGTGTTCAGCGACTCCCAGAATTCGCCTTCGCTTGTCGCGCCGTCTCCGGAGGACACGCAGACAATCTCGTCCGGCTGAAAAGTCATGAATTGCCCGTGCGGCGCCTCCTTGGCTTGCGCGAGGGCCTTGGGATGTCGCTCGTAATAAAGCGTTGCCTCTGCTGCGCCGACCGCCTGAAGATACTGCGTACCCGTTGGTGAAGACTTGGAAACAACGTGTAGACGCGGCTGGCTCCAATGCGACGGCATCTGCCGGCCGCCGGACGCGGGGTCGTCCTTTGCACCTACCGCCTGCAAGAGCATGTCGAGCGGCATGACGCCCAGCAGCAGACAAAGTGCGCGGTCGCGGTAGTGCGGGAAGATCCAATCCACGCCGGGACGAAGAAGCAGCCCCATCGCGGCCGTAACGGCCTCATGGCCGGCGCCGCTTATCTGGAAAAAGATTTTGTTCTGGCGTTTGAGCTGAATTTCCCGGTCGTCCAACCGGCGCGAAAGATACATCGCGCGGTAGAGCCGGATGAGAGAGTCTCGGTCGAGTCCTTGGTAATTCTGGCTGTCAAGCTTGACCGTCTTGACGCGCGCCTGTACCGCCATTCAGTTGACCTCGCTGGTTTGGAGTCCCAGTCCCCGTCCGCAGTCCGATTATATCGAATCTTCCGCAGAGGAAGTAATCCTCTCCTCCTAGCCGCGCAGTACCGGCGGTTCTATGGGTGTGTGTACCCTCCCGATGCGGTACGGAAAATACTAAACATCTCAATCGAGCGCATCGAAACGCTCGGACGCGGATGCATGGTCAGTATCGCTCAGGCGGATGACCTTTGGCGCGGCCGCACGAAAATGCTCGTCGTTCGGGATGCGCTCGATCCAGCGCTGCTCGGAGAGTTTTTCATGATCCGAAAAGTAGAGCCGCACGAGCAGCTTTACAGGACCCGCTGCGGAGCTTTCGGGCTGCGATTCCGATTTGGTTTCGGCCCTCGAATCGGCCCTTTCCGCAGCCTTCCCCTTAGCTTTTACCTTGTCCTTACTTCCGCTCTTCCCCTTGCCCACGGGTTTCTCCTCCGGAGCCTTGGCAGGAGTCTCGACGCCTGCGGCATCTCCGCGGTCGAACTTGTACAGGAGCCTCTTATCCAGGCGGAAGGCCTGCTTCCAGCCTTCGAGTTTGTGACGCGCTTTCTGAGCCGCCTCTTCGTTTGTGCCGAAATCAAAAGAAAGATAGGTCGCGGGCATGAACAAAGTGTGCGACGGCAAGCGTCAAAGCGTCAAGCGGACTGCCCGATGCAGGCCGCGCTGAATTTGCGCATCCGCCCGCCCATTCTTGTCGTATCATGTTGCGGAGGAGGTCTGAGGTTTTGCGTATCCAGAGGACGCGTAGCGCCACCCTCATTCGGGCGGCTTTTTGCATGCTTGCCGTGGCCCTGCTGTATGCTCCGTTCGCTGCGGCTGTGATTTCTGCACGCGCAGCGGCCTGCTGCACCTCAGGCCATTGTCCGATTCCCCAGCACCATCGCCATTCCTCGCATGCCGCCCCGGCTTCTCCGATGGATTGCAGGCACAATATGAGCTCCGCCGCCGAGTGCTCACTGTCATGCTGTCATACTCCCGAGCGAGCGTTCCTTTTTCCGGTCGCGTTCCTCCTCCCCCATGTGACGCCGCTTGCCACCCCCGCCAGCGCCATGCGCGCATCCCAGGCACGCGAAATCTCCGAGCTTCCTCGAACGATTGAACCTCCTTCTCCCCCTCCGCGGTTGAGCACTTCGCTCAGCTAGCGCCACATCCATCCCAACTTTCTCAACCGTAGCCGCGACGAGGCGCGTCTGCTGCCGCGCCTCGCCCAAACTTTTCCGGGGAGGTGAAGGTCCATGTTGACGAACTCTATCGGGCGAACTCGAACGCTTCTCTGCATTCTCTCTTTTCTGTGTTTCTCCTGGTTCGCCTCCGCCGCCCTCGCCAGCATTTTCGGCACGGTGCGCGGAATCGTCCACGACTCCCAGCATCACCCGATTGGCAACGCGCGTGCCACGTTGCATACCCGCACGACGGATTGGCAGAAAGAAACCGTCACCGACGACGAGGGCCGCTTCCAGATCGACGCCGTTCCGGCTGGCGAGTACGCGATCCACATCACCCACGAAGGCTTCCGCGATTTTGACGGTTCGCTGACTGTCCTTGCCGATTCGTCTCCGATCTTGCACTTCCCAA
>WNGJ01008854.1_pt1 | contig 16164 bp, 9 predicted proteins | sample 5400611 | NCBI WGS metagenome assembly WNGJ01 (sample SAMN13153375, study PRJNA577476) | soil metagenome | isolation source: 40 cm soil or saprolite under Garry oak tree replicate 1 | place: USA:California | collected 2016-06-15 | reverse complement strand
CTCCTGCCTGCTCGCCTGGCCTTCTACGGGGGCCAGATGGTGCCGAAGAAGTACGTGGAAGCGTCGGGCAACGACACCTTCAATGCCAAGCCCGTTGGAACGGGCCCGGTGCGATTCGTCTCCTGGGTCAAGGACGATAAGCTCACCGTGGAGGCCAATCCCGACTATTTCGGCGGCAAGCCCGATTTCGATCGGCTCATCGTCCGCGCGATTCCCGAGACGGCCCCGCGTGTCGCCGCCCTTCTCAAGGGCGAGATCGACATCATCACCCAGCTGCCGCCGGATCAGGGCGAGCGGGTCGCGGCCAACTCGACAACGCGTGTCGCGGGCGCCCTCTATGCGGGCCTCTATGTCCTGGGCGTGAACAGCAAGCGGCCACCGCTGGACAATCCGCTCGTCAAGCAGGCCCTGTCGCTCGCCATCGATCGCGAGCTCATCGTCAAGGAGCTGTGGAAGGGGCGGGGCATCGTGCCGAGCGGCCCCATCGCCAAGGGCGACAACCATTTCGACCCGAAGCTCGCCCCGCTCGCCTACAACCCCAAGGAGGCGCGCGAGCGCCTGAAGAAGGCCGGGTACAAGGGCGAGGAGATCTTCATAGAGACCACCGTGGCGTATGTCTCCCAGGACAAGGCCATGTCCGAAGCCATCGCGGCGATGTGGAAGGACGTGGGCGTCAACGCCAAGGTCGAAGTGATCGAGTACTCGGTGCGCGCCCAGAAGAATCGTGAGAAGAGCTTCAAGGGCGCGTGGTGGGCGGATCCGACCTCCACCCTCGGCGACCCGGACGGGATGATGTGGCGACTGCTCGGCCCCGGCGGCATCATGGACTACTGGCGCGATCCCAAGTTCGACGAGCTCGGCAACGCCGCCCGCTTCTCGGTGGACGAGAAGTTCCGCGGCGAGGCCTATCGCGAGATGACCAAGGTCTTCCTCGAGAACATGCCATGGCTGATCGTGATCCAGCCTTACGAGGACTACGGGCTGCAGAAGTACGTGGAGTTCACGCCCAACCCGAATCAGCAGTTCGAGATCCGGCGCTTCAACTTCAAGTTCCGCCGCGCGTAGACCCGTCCCCGTCCCTCCCTTTCCCCGGGCGGGGGAGAGGGAGGGATGAGGGGGCTTCCCCCATGCGAGGTCTCCTCCCGTTCCTCAGCCAGCGCCTCCTGAGAGCGCTCATCGCGCTCTGGCTGGTCTCCACCGTGGTCTTCGTCGTGATGCGGCTGTCGGGCGATCCGGTGCCCCTGCTCCTTCCGCCCGACGCGCCCACGAGCGAGATCATGCGCGTCCGGAAGGACCTGGGCCTCGACCGTCCGCTCCCCGTGCAGTACGCGGTCTTTCTCAAGAACATCGTCCGGGGCGATTTCGGACGCTCGCTCCATTTCCGCGAGCCGGCGTTCTCCGTCGTGCGCGGCTACCTCGGGGCGACGCTCGAGCTCGGTCTCACCGCCTTCTTCTTCGCCGCCCTCGTGGCCGTCCCCGTGGGCCTGCTGTCGGCCATGAAGCGGAACACCCTCCTCGATCAGGCGGCCATGGGGGTGGCCCTCATCGGTCAGTCGGCGCCGACGTTCTTCCTCGGCATCCTTTTCATCCTGCTCCTCTCCCTCAAGGCGGACCTCTTCCCGACCTCGGGCCGCGGAGACTGGAAGAACCTCGTCTTGCCCGCCATGACGCTGGGCGCCTTTACCATGGCCTCGATCGCGCGGCTCACGCGCTCGGCCGTGCTCGAGGTGCTTCGCGCCGACTATATCCGCACCGCGCGCGCCAAAGGCCTCGGCGAGGCGATGGTGGTGGCCAAGCACACCCTGCGCAATGCCGCCATTCCCATCGTCACCATCACCGCGCTCCAGTTCGGCACCTTGCTCGGCGGCGCCGTGGTGACGGAGACGGTCTTCTCCTGGCCCGGCATCGGGCGCCTCGCCGTGCAGTCGATCTACAATCGCGACTATCCGGTCGTGCAGTGCACGGTCTTCATCGCCGCCGTCCTGTTCATCGTCATCAACTTTGCCGTGGACCTCCTCTATGGCTTCCTCGATCCCCGCGCCCGCGCCGGCTGAGCTGGCCACCGGGGTCGTCGAGGCGATGCCGCGCCCGCGCGGGCGACGGGCGCCATGGCTGATCCGCCTGGGCGTGGCATTCGTCCTGCTCCTGGCCGTGGGGGCAGTGGTGGCGCCGTGGGTGCTGCCGCAGGATCCCGAGCGCCAGTCGCTCCGCGCGCGCCTCAAGCCGCCGGCCCTCGAAGGCGCCGACGGCCGCGCGCATCTCCTCGGCACCGATCATCTGGGCCGCGACGTCTTCACGCGGGTCGTCTACGGCTCGCGGGTGTCGCTCGTGATCGGGCTGGCCGCCGTGCTCGTGGGCGGCCTCATCGGCTCCACCCTCGGCTTGCTCGCGGGCTATCAGGGCGGGCGCATCGACGGGATCATCATGACGGTGGCGGATGCCCAGCTCGCCTTCCCGTTCATCTTGCTCGCCATCGGCATCATCGCGGTGCTGGGGCCGAGCTTCCCCACGCTCATCGTGGTCATCGGCCTCAGCGGCTGGGTGTCCTATGCGCGCATCCTGCGGGCCCAGGTGCTGGTGCTCCGCTCCCGCGAGTTCGTGGAGGCCAGCCACGCCCTCGGCGGCTCGATGGTACGCATCATCCTCCAGCACATCCTGCCCAACGTGCTCGCCTCGCTCGTCGTGGTCGCCACGCTCGAGCTGGCCCGCTCCATCGTGCTCGAGGCGACGCTGTCCTTCCTGGGGCTCGGTATCCAGCCGCCCACGCCATCCTGGGGCGGCATGATCCAGGAAGGACGCGACTACCTCGACTCCGCCTGGTGGATCTCCACTGCCCCCGGCATCGTGCTCATGATCACCTCCATCGTGATCAGCCGCTCGGGAGACTGGCTCAGGGACGTGCTGGACCCGACCCTGCGAGGCGAATAGCCGCGCCCGGGGTGTTGTTCCAGAGTGCGGGCCGCCCCGTCAGCCCTTCAGGGCGCCCATGGTCAGCCCGCGGACGATGTGCTTCTGGACGAACAGGGCGAGCACGAGCACGGGAAGGGTGATGATGGTGGCCGCGGCGGTGAGGCCGCCCCAGTTGATCTCCTCGTACGAGAGAAAGCTGTACACGGCGATGGGCAGCGTGCGGGTCTTGAAGCCCGCGATGATGAGCGAGAACAGGAAATTGTTCCAAGAAAAGATGAAGGAGAGGATCCCGGTGGCCACGATGCCGGGCTTGGCCAGGGGCAGGGCCACGCGCAGGAAAGCTGCCCAGTGCGAGCAGCCGTCGATCCGCGCCGCCTCGATCAGGTCGCCGGGGACATCCTCGAAGAATCCGATCATCACCCAGAGCACGAGGGGCAGGGCCACGATCAGGTGCGTGAGGATGAGGGCGGCATAGGTGTCGATCATCTTGGCCTTGGTGAAGAGGATGAACCACGGGATCAGATAGCCGATGCCGGGCGCCATGCGCGCGGTGAGAATGGCGAGCGCGATGCCCGTCCGCTTGAAACGCGCGATGGCGTAGGCGCCGGGCAGACCGAGCACGAGGGCGAGCCCGGTCGACCCGGCCGCCACCACCAGGCTGTTCATGGTGAAGGTGAAGAACGGGTTCTTCTGGAAGACCTCACGGTAGTTGCCGAGGGTTGGCGGAAAGATCCACACGGGTGGGTAGGCGGTGTTCTGTACCTGTGTCTTGAGGGAGGACAGGAGCATCCAGCCGAGTGGGAAGAGAAAGGGGATGAGAAGGACCACGAGCAGGACGTAGGTCCGCGCGCTCACCCGGTCCTGTCGCCAGCTCGAGGCACCGCTCATCTCACCACGATCCGCGCCGCACCTTGATCAGGACGAGGCTGACGCCCAGCACGAGGGCGAAGAGGATGACGAGGAGCGAGCTCGCGTAGCCGATGTGGAAGTAGAAGAGCCCCACCTGAAACGTGTAGACGTTGAGAGTCTCGGAAGCGAAGCCCGGCCCACCCTGCGTCATCACGTAGATGATGTCGAAGGTCTTGAGGCAGTCGATAGCGCGGAAGAGGAGCGCCACGATGATGGTCGGCCTGAGGAGGGGCAGGGTGATCCGCCAGAACATCTGCGCGGCAGAGGCGCCGTCGATCAGCGCCGACTCATAGGGCTCGAGGGGCAAAGTGGCCAGGCCGGCCAGAGTGATCAGCGTGATGAGCGGCGTCCACTCCCATGTGTCGACCACGGCGAGGGCCGGAACCACGATGGCGGCATTGCTTACCCACTTGTACGGGCCCAGGCCCGCGAGACCGACCAGGTAGTTCATCACGCCGAGCGTGGGGTTGTACATCATCATCCACACCAACGCGATGGCGACGGGGGTCGCCACCATGGGCAGCAGGAAGATCGATCGCACCAGTCCCTTGCCGCGAAAGGGCCGGTTGAGGAGAAGCGCGAGGGCCACCCCGAGCACGAGCTGGAGCACGGTGGCGAGCGCGGTGAAGTAGACGGTGAGCCAGAGGGCGTTGCGGAATCGCTCGTCGTCGAGGAAGGCCCGCCGGAAGTTGGCGAGGCCGACGAACTCCGGACTGGTGAGGCTCGAAGCGAACCAGGAGTGCACGCTCATGTAGAGCGTGTACAGGACGGGGAAGGCCATGAGTACGGCGACGACGACGACGGAAGGGAAGGTGAAGACCGGCACCGGGTGACGCTCGGCGAATCGCGACCACCCGGTGCCGGAGGACACGCGGGGCTACTTCTTTTCTGTCTCGGCCATGATCCGTTTGACGTCGGCGGCCGCCTTGTTGGCGGCGGTCTTCACGTCGCCGCCCTGGATCGAGGTGACGATGGCGGCGCCGATCGCGTCCCGGCACTCCGCCACGGCGACCACGGGTGGATTCCAGAGCGGCGTGCCGACCTTGGAGCCGACGGTGAGGGATTCGCGCAGGTCGGCCGGCACCTTGGTCAGACCCTTGGGATCCTTCCACACCGACTCGCGCGCCCCGAGAACGCCTTTCTCACTCTGGACGGCGAGCACCTGCTCCCTGGCCGTGGCCCACTGCATGAAGAGCCAGGCCGCCTTCTGGTTCTTGCTGCTCTTGGGCATGGCCAGACCCCACGAGGCGACCGTCGAGCCGTACTGGCCCTTCGGCCCCCGCGGGAACAGGGCGTAACCAACCTTGCCGACCACCTTGGACTTCTGCGCGTCCTCGATCACCGGGAAGAGGGAGTTGGCGTCCGTGTACATCGCCGCCTTGCCCTGGGAGAAGATCGAAGAGGCCTCGTACCAGTGATTGTTCTCCGAGCCGGGGGGCCCGTAGCTGCGGAGCATCCGCCCGTAGAATTCGAGAGCCTTGACGCCTTCCTCGTTGTTGAACATCGGCTCCCGGTTGGGGCCGATCCAGGTGCTGCCCATGGCGTGCAGGTAAGCGGCGAACTGCGACGTCGCGGCCGCGCGCTTGCCGCGGGCCACGATGCCGAAGCCGGGCTGGCCGTCGTCGTGGTCGGGACCTTGACGTTGTATTTCTGGAACACGTCCTTGCGGTACATGAGCGACGTGTTCTCGACCTGGATGGGCGGGCCCACGAGCTTGCCCTCGACCACCATTGCCTCGCGTGTCTTCTCGAGGAAATCATTCCAGTGGTAGTCGGGGGCGGTGAGGGCGGGATTCTTGAGGAACTCGTCGACAGGCTGCAGCCAGCCCGCCCGCATGTACTTGAGACCTTCCTGGGCGGGCATGCTCATGAACACGTCGATCGAGCTCGAGCCGGAGGTCAGCTCCACGAGGACCTTGGCCCGAAACTGGTCCTCCGGATATACCTCGGCGACCAAGTGGATTCCGGTCAGCGCCTCGAACTCTTTGAGGTGCGGCTCGATGGCCGCCTGCCACGGATGCTTGTTGAGGAGCACGCGGAGCTGCGTGCCCTTGGTTTGCTGCCAGTTGAACTGCTGGGCGAGCGCCGGCGAGACGAGCGCCAGGGCCAAGACGATGCAGAGAATGGACCATTTCCGCAGGACGTGCATGGGGCACCTTTGCCTTTCGTTCCTCAGGGGCGCTGTGCGCCGGAGGGTCAACTGCTAGTTGCGCGCTTCTTCAGCTCGGCGACGATGGCGTCGAGCTTCCTGTCGATGGTCGCCGCCATGAGGCTGTTCTTGTACGACATGATGATGAGCTTCACGGAGACCATGAACACGCCCGCCTCGAGAAGCAGGTCGTGGGTGAGCCCTTTCTCGAAGAGGGCCCACACGAAGAGGACCAGGGTGATGGCGATGACCACCAGGGAGCCGGGATCGAAGGGGGCTCGCACTTTCATCGGGTGACGAGCGTATCACGGCGATGACGGCCCGTGCTTGCAGGCCTGATCGCCTTCGCCTATAGTTCTTCCTCACTCGTCTCTCCACGGGAGAGCACATGCACTACATGATCATCGAGCGGTTTCGCGACGGGAATCCGCTGCCCGTCTACCGGCGGTTTCGCGAACAGGGCCGCCTCGCACCCGAGGGTTTGCGATACGTCACGAGCTGGGTGACGGAGGATCTCGGGTGCTGCTTCCAGGTCATGGAGTGCGAGGATCCGCAGCTTCTCACTCAGTGGACGGCCCGCTGGGCGGACCTCATCGAGTTCGAGATCATTCCGGTGGTGACATCGGCCGCTGCGGTGGCCGCGACGGCTCCGCGCTTGTGATTCGGCGTTTGGCCGGCCTGTATCACTGCGTGAAGCGGGGATGTCAAACGACTCAGTCGCCGCCCAGCGAGACCTTCACGATGACGCGCCGCTGAGGCCGAGCACGCTCCAGGTTGGAACCGGCCGCGCGAGGCCCTTGAGGGCGATGGAGCCGATCTCCTCGGCCTCGATGAGCTTCTCCACGGCCGCGGCCACGGGGGAGGAGATGAGGACCTGCCCGCCCTTGGCTTCGCCGCAGAGACGCGCGGCGAGGTTCGTCACGGTGCCGATGGCGCCGTAGTCCCAGCGGCCTTCGAAGCCGATGGCGCCGATGGTCGCGTACCCCTGCGCGATGCCTACGCCGAGCCCGAGGTCCCATCCGCGCTTGCGCCAGCCCGCGGCAAGGGTGGCCACGCGGTCCCGCATTGCCACCGCCATGCGGAGGGCGCGCTCGGCGGGGTTCGGGACCTCCACGGGGTCGTTGAAGAAGATCATCATCCCGTCGCCCGTGAAGCGCTCGAGGGTGCCCTCGTGCTCCAGGATGAGCCCGCCCATCTCGTGGTGGTACTCGCGGAGCACGCCCATGACCTCCTCGGGCTCGGCCGTCTCCGCGAAGGCCGTGAAGCCGCGCAGGTCGAGAAACACCACCGTCACCTCGCGCCGGTGGGTCTTGAGCGGATCTTCGGCGCCGCCGGCCACGATCAGCTCGGCGAGCTGCGGGGAGAAGAAACGCTTGAGCCGTCCCAGCTGCTCGACCAGCGCGACCTGTTCCTTGACGCGGTCCTCCAGCGTCCGGTTCCACTCTTCCAGCTCGCGGCGCAGCGTCGCTTCCTGGTCGTGCAGGCGCTTCTTCTCGAGACAGGCGCCGATCCGCGCGCGAAGGAGCACCGGGTCGAAGGGCTTGGCCAGGTAGTCCTCCGCCCCCAGCTCGATGCAGCGGGCCACGCTCGCGATCTCGTCGAGGGCGGAGATCATCACGACGGGGATTGCCCGCAGCTTTGGCTCCCCCTTGAGCCGCGTGAGCACCTCGTAGCCGTCCATGCCCGGCATCATGACGTCCAGCAGCACGAGGTCCACGGGCGCGGAGGCGAGCGCGTCCAGCGCGGCTCTGCCGCCGGCGGCCACGGTGACCGCATATCCCTCGCGCGAAAGCCGCCGCGCGAGCACGTCGCGATTCCCTTCGTCATCGTCGACCACGAGGATGCGGCCGCGATCCGTCGGGCGCGAGCCGCCCGAGGCGACCGGCGCGGCAGCAACCTGGCGAGTCCCGGCTGGGCCATCGATGAGCGTACGTAGCTGCGCGGCCGCGCTCGCGATGCGACCAAGGTCCTGGGAGACCTCCGCTTTGCCGGCGTGCCTTTCCATCTCCGTCACGCCGGCCACGATCCGGTCGAGAGTGGGGACGAGAGCGCCGCGGGCCGCGCTCAGGTCGGGCAGCTCGGTGTCCACTCCCGACGGCGCCAAGAGCTCGTTGACGCGCGCCAGGAGATGACGGGCATCCTCCAGCATCTGTCGGAGCGGCCCCACCAGCTCGCGCCGGGAGGCCGCCTCGGCGTCTTCGAGCAGCATCTCCCCGTAGCCGAGAATGTGGTTGAGCGGCGTGCGCAGCTCGTGGCGCAGCCGGGCGCGCTCGGAGCTCTCGCTGGTCATGGAGCGGCCGCCCCGCCCAGGAGCGCGTCGATCTTCGCGAGGAGCCTCGGCAGGTCCACGGGCTTGGTGTCGAAGTCGTCGCAGCCGGCCTCGATGGCCTTCTCGCGGTCGCCCGACATGGCGTGCGCGGTGAGCGCGATGATGGGAATGCCTCCGGTCGCGGGCGCTGCCTTGATCTGCCGCGTCGCCTCCCAGCCATCCAGCACGGGCAGGCTCATGTCCATCAGGATCAGCGCCGGGGCCTCCGCCTGCGCCATCCGCACGCCCTCCGCTCCGTCCACCGCGATGACGACCTGGTAGCCCCGCCGCTCGAGACGCCGCGAGAGCATGTCGCGGTTCATCTCGTTGTCCTCCACGAGAAGGATCTTGGCCACCTAGCGGGCTCCCTTGCGACGGGCCACCGAGGCCGCGACGAGCCGTCGAACTTCGCCCAGCAGGGACTCGCGCGTGTACGCTCCCTTCTGGATCACGCGCTCGACGCCGCCGTTCAGGCGCTGCTGGTCCTCGGCCGTGACGTCCTTGGAGGTGAGCACGATGACGGGGATGCTGCTCCAGCTCTCGTGACGGCGGATCTCCTCCATGAATTCGAAGCCATCCATCTCCGGCATCATCAGGTCCAGCACGATCAGGCCGGGCGCGCCCTCGCGAAGCCGCTCGAGGGCGACACGGCCGTTCTCGGCCTCCACGACACGGTAGCCGTCACCTTCTAGCTGCCGGCGGAGCAGCTCCCGGATCGGCGAGTCATCGTCGACGACCAGCACCGGCAAGTCCCGCCGGTGCTTTCTCAGCGCGGCGAGGAGCCGCTCCCGGTCGAGCGGCTTGGTCAGGTACTCCGTGGCGCCCAGGGTATAGCCGAGATTCCGGTCGTCCACCAGGGTCAGCATGATGACGGGAATCTCCGCGAGGTCGGCATCTGCCTTGAGCGCCGACAGCACGGCCCAGCCGTCGAGTCCCGGCATGATCACGTCAAGGGTGATCGCGTCCGGGCGCAGCTCCTTCGCTAGGCGGAGGCCTTCTTCACCGCTCGCGGCGACGGCCACGCGGAAGCCTTCCTTGGTGAGAAAGCGCTGGACCAGATCGCGGACGGCCGCGTCGTCGTCGATGACGAGCACTGTTTCCGCGCCGTAGGCCGGTGCGACCGTGAGCGACGGCTCTGGCCCAGCCTTCGCCACCGTGGCAGGAACATGCATGGTGAAGGTGCTTCCGCGGCCGGCCTCGCTCTCCACCGTGATGTCGCCCCCCATCATGCGGGCCAGGCGCCGGCTCAGCGCGAGCCCGAGCCCCGTGCCGCCATAGCGCCGCGTCACCGACGCATCGGCCTGGGAGAACTCCTGGAAGAGCCGGTCCATCTGCTCGGGCGTCATCCCGATCCCGGTGTCGCTCACGGCGAACACGAGGCGATCCCCGCCGTCCCGTGCTTCACGCGACGCCGTGAGCCCGATCACGCCCTCTTCGGTGAACTTGCAGGCATTGCTCAGCAGATTGAAGAGAGCCTGGCGGACCTTGGTCAGGTCGGCGTGCATGTTCCCGGCGTCGGCGGCGCAGCGCACGTCCAGCCGGTTGCGGTTCTTCTCCGCCAGGGGTTGGATCACGGCCGCGATATCTCGCACCGTGCCGGCCACGGCGAAGGTCTCGAGGTAGAGCTCCATCTTGCCCGCCTCGATCTTCGAGAGATCGAGGACGGAGTTGATCAGCTCGAGCAGGTGCTTGCCCGCCGTGTTGATCTTGGTCAGGTCGGGGATGAAGGCTTCCTGGCCGAGGTCCTGGGCTTCCTCCTCGAGCATCTCGCTGTAGCCGATGATGGCGTTGAGTGGGGTGCGGAGTTCGTGAGACATGTTGGCCAGGAACTCCGACTTGTGGCGGCTCACCGCCTCAAGCTCACGGAAGAGGCGCGCGTTCTGGATAGCCAGGGCCGACTGGGTCGCGAAGGTCTTCAGCAGGTCGACGACGTCTGGGCTGAAGGCCCCTGCGGTCTTCCTGTTTACCACGAGCCCGCCGATGATCCGGTTCTCCCGCAGGAGCGGGATGGCCAGGAGCGAGCGAACGCCCGCGCGCAGCAAGACATCCTTCAGTCGTCCGTGATAGGCCCCCTCGGCCGCGATATCGGCGATCTGGATCGGCTCGTGGGTCTCGGCGAGCCGGCCCACAGCGCCCTCGCCCCTGAGGATGCGCGCTTCGCGGCGGGCCTGCACCAGCTCTTCCTCCAGGCCTTTCTCGGCCCGCAGCAGGAACGCTTCCGCTGTCTCGTCGTACTCGTAGATGGCGCCACCGTCCGTGCCCGCGAGCTGGGTCGCTCTGGTCACGATCGTCGAGAGGACCGCGTCGAGATCCAGCGTCGAACTGACCGCCTGCCCTACCTCACCGAGCGCGGTGAGCTGGTCGACCGAGCGGGTGAGCTCATGTGTCCGCGCCTGGAGCTCGGTGAACAGGCGCACGTTCTCGATGGCGATCACGGCCTGATCCGCAAAGGTCTTGAGCAACTCGATCTGCTGGCTCGAGAATGGCCGTGGGGTCGCCCACGTGTGGACGGTGATGGCTCCGATGGCGATTCCAAGGCGCATCATGGGCACCGACAATACGCTTCGGAGTCCAGCGCCCCGCAAACCGGTGAGCACGTAGTCCGGGTCTTCGAGGACATCGGGTATGTCGATCGCTTGTCCGGACAGAATCGCCCGACCGCTGGCTGAACCCTGGCTCACGGAGCTCGGGTAAGCGTTTCGCAGAGCCTCTGCTCCCTCCGCGCTCGCGTTGTCCACCGCTTCCAGATGAATGAGCTGCCCGTCGAGCCTCAGAACGGACGCCGAATCGCCATTGCAGAGCCTCCGGGCGTTCCTCGCGATCGTATCGAAGACGGGCTGTACATCGGTCTGCGATCGGCTGATGACACGCAAGATCTCGCTTGTCGCCGTTTGCTGTTCCAGCGCCTCAGTCAAATCGTGATTCCGCGCCTCCAGCTCCTTGAACAGCCGGACGTTCTCGATGGCGATCACGGCCTGGTCGGCGAACGTCTGGAGAAGGGTGATCTGCTTGTCGGAAAAAGCCCGTGGCGTCGCCCACATGTGGACGTTGACCGTGCCGATCGGGGACCCGTCGCGGAGCATGGGCACCGCCAGCACGCTACGAAGTCCGGTAGCTATCACTGCCCGTATGTCGTAGTCGCCGTCCTCGCGGACGTCAGGGATGTGAACGGGCTGGCCTGTCAGAATCGCTCGGCCAGCCGCGCTCTGCAGGCTCGGCGCCATCGGAAACACTCTTTGAAGGGCATCGTCGGTCTCGGCGCTCGTATTGTCGAGAGATTGAAGGTGCATCAGTTCCCCATCGTACGTAATGACTTGCGCACCACCCGCTTCACACAGCCGGCGAGCGTTCCGGGCGATCGTGTCAAAGACCGGCCGGACATCCGTGGGCGAGCTCGAGATCACCCGCAGGATCTCGGCGGTCGCCGTCTGTTGCTCGAGAGCCTCGGTGAGGTCGGCGTTCTTGACCTGCAGCTCGGTGAGCAGGCGCGCGTTCTCGATGGCGATGGCCGCCTGGTCGGCGAAGGTCTCCATCAAGGCGATCTGGCTGTCGGTGAATGGCCGGACCTCGTGCCGATAGATGAGGATCACCCCGAGCAGCTCGTCTGCCCTGAGCATGGGGACCGTGAGCACGGTTCCGACGGGGTCCACCTGCCGCGACCCGTAGGTGTACTCGGGATCGGTCTGGGCATCGTGAATATGAATGGTGCGCCGCTCGAGAGCGGCGCGCGCCGCGCCGCTCCCGCGTCCGGGTGGGACGGGATGCTGCTCCACGAACGCGATCAGCTCGGGGGAAGCGTTGTAGTTCGCCACGGCGCGGAGAAGCTCACCGTCAAAACGGTAGATGAATGCGCGCTCGGCCCGGCACAACCCGACCGCGTTCTCCGCCAGCGTCTCGAAGACCGGCTGGAGATCGAACGTGGACCGCCCGATCACCTTGAGGAGCTCGCTGGTGGCCGTCTGCTGATCGAGGGCGACCCGCAGCTCGCTGTTGCGCGCCTCTAGCTCGGTGAACAGGCGGACGTTCTCGATGGCGATGACGGCTTGATCGGCAAAGGTCTGGAGAAGCGCGATCTGCTTGTCGCTGAAAGCTCCGGGCTCAGCCTTGTGGACGTTGATGGTGCCGATCGGGAGGCCATCACGGAGCATGGGAACAGCCAGGATGCTTCGGATGTCGATCACCCCTGCGAGGTGCCGATGGTCGTACTCCGTACCTGCGGTCACATCGGGGATCTGCACGATCGCGCGCGTCAGAATAGCACGGCCGGAAGCGGCGCTCGGGCTGGGCTGGCGGGGGTACACGCGGCGAAACGCATCGCTGCCTTCCGGGCTAACGTGCGCTTGCGCGGAAAGGTGCACGAACTCGCCGTCGAAGGTCGTAACGATACTGCTGGCGGCGCCACAGAGCCTCAGAGCGGCATCGGCGATGGCGTCGAACACCGGCTGGACGTCGGTCGGCGAGCTCGAGATGACGCGCAGGATCTCGCTCGTCGCCGTCTGCTGCTCCAGGGCCTCGGTGAGGTCGGCATTCTTGGTCTGCAGCTCGGTGAGCAGGCGCGCGTTCTCGATGGCGATGGCCGCCTGGTCCGCGAACGTCTCCATCAGGGCGATCTGACTGTCGGTGAATGGCCGGACCTCGAGCCTGTAAATGGTGATCACGCCAAGCAGCTCGTCCGCCCTCAGCATCGGGATCGCCAGCAGGGTCCGCATGGGGTCTACCTGTCGCGACCCGTAGGTGTACTCAGAGTCGGCCTGAACGTCGTGAACGTGCGTGGTGCGCCGATCGAAGGCGGCGCGCGCCGTGGTGCTCCCGCGTCCGGGGGCGATAGGATTCCGCTCGATGAATGCTATGAGCTCGGGGGAGGCGTTGTGGCTGGCCACCCCTCGCAGAATCTGACCGTCGAAGCGGAAGATGAACGCACGCTCGGCCTCGCACAGCCGGACCGCGTTCTCGGCCAGCGTCTCGAAGACCGGCTGGAGATCGAAGGTGGACCGCCCGATCACCTTGAGCAGCTCGCTGGTCGCCGTCTGCTGCTCGAGGGCGACCCTCAGCTCGCTGTTGCGCGCCTCCAGCTCGGTGAACAGGCGTACGTTCGCGATAGCGATGACGGCCTGGTCGGCAAAAGTCTGAAGCAGGGCGATCTGCTTGTCCGTGAATGGGTTCATCTCAGCGCGCCGAAGGTTGATCGTTCCCACCGCTGTCGCTTCGCGAAGCAGCGGAGCGACGAGTGTGGTTCGGTAGCCACCTTCCCGAGCCAGGGCGCTGCCCACGGGGAACTCCTTGGCCTCCGCCTGGAGATCAACTACGTGAACGGGCTGCCGGTCGAGCACGGCGCGCCCTGCAACGCTGCCCCGCCCGACCGGGATCAGGCGGCCAGCGGGGCTGGGAATGGGGCCGTGGTGAGCGGCCACCTTCAGGCGCTCCGCGTCAAGGTGGAATATTTCTGCGTCGTCGGCTCCGCAGAAGCGCGCGGCGCTCTTGGCCACCGTGTCCAGCACGGGCTGCAGATCCGTCGGGGAGGTGCTGATGACCCTCAGGATCTCGGCCGTCGCCGTCTGCTGCTCCAGGGCCTCGGTGAGGTCGGCGTTCTTGGTCTGCAGCTCGGTGAGCAGCCGCGCGTTCTCGATGGCGATGGCCGCCTGGTCGGCGAAGGTCTCCATCAGGGCGATCTGACTGTCGGTGAACGGCACCACCTCATCCCGGTAGATGATGATGACCCCGAGCAGCTCGTCCGCTCTGAGCATCGGGATCGCCAGCACCGTCCGGATGGGGTCCACCTGTCCTACCCCGTAGGTGTACTCGGGATCGGTCTGGATATCGTGAATGTGAATGGTGCGCCGCTCGAGAGCGGCGCGGGCCGTGCCGCTCCCGCGTCCGGGCGGGACGGGATGCTGCTCGACGAACGCGATCAGCTCGGGGGAAGCGTTGAAGGTGGCCACGACGCGGAGAAGCTCACCGTCAAAACGGAAGATGAACGCGCGCTCGGCCTGGCACAGCCTGACCGCGTTCTCGGCCAGCGTCTCGAAGACCGGCTGGAGATCGAAGGTGGAGCGCCCGATCACCTTGAGCAGCTCGCTGGTCGCCGTCTGCTGCTCGAGGGCGACCCTCAGCTCGCTGTTGCGCGCCTCCAGTTCGGTGAACAGGCGGACGTTCTCGATGGCGATGACGGCCTGGTCGGCGAAGGTCTTCAGCAGCTCGACCTGCGTCTCGGCGAAGTATCCGGGGATCGCCCGCGCCACGAAGATCACGCCGATGACCTGTCCCTCGCGGATCATCGGTACCCCGAGGCAACCACGGTAGCCGCCCGCGCGGGCCGCGTCTTTCTGCTGGTAGCTGGGATCGGCGAGGACATCCGGGATATGAATGACAGCACAGTTCCGGAACGCGCGGGCCGTCACGGTCTCGTCGTCCGGTCGCATCGGGAACGCGCGACGCACGGCCTCCACGCCTTCCTGGGCCACGCCATGGAGGGCCACGAGCTGGATCAGCTCGCCGTCGAACCTCGATACGACGCTGACGTCGGCGGCGCACAGTCTTTCTGCGCGCTCTCCGATGATGTCGAAGACAGGCTGTACGTCGGTCGGCGAACTGGAGATGACCTGCAAGATCTCGCTGGTCGCCGTCTGCTGTTCCAGGGCCTCGGTGAGGTTGGCGTTCTTGGTCTGCAGCTCGGTGAGCAACCGCGCGTTCTCGATGGCGATGACGGCCTGATCGGCGAAGGTGGCGACGAGGTCGATCTGCTTGTCCGTGAACGCGCGGACCTCCGTCCGCCACATGAAGAGCAGTCCAATCAGCTGGTTCTCCCTCAACATAGGGACGGCCAGCACGGATCGGTAGCCGGCGGCCCGCTGTGCCTCGTGTAACTGAAACTCCGGATCGGCCAGGATGTCGACGATATGGATTGTTCGACGCTCGAGAGCGGCTCGCCCGATCGGCGAGCCTCGCCCCGGGCGGATCACGTTCCGCCGCCTGTATTCGCTAAATTCGGGACTGACCCCATACTCCGCGAGCGTCTGGAACACCTCGCCGTCGAATCGCTGAAGGAGCCCGCCCTCGGCCCCGGCCAGCCGGGTGGCGTTCTCGATGAGGGTCTCCAGCACGGGCTGGAGATCGAACGTCGAGCGGCTGATCACCTTGAGCACTTCGCTGGTCGCCGTCTGCTGCTCGAGCGCGACCCGCAGCTCACCGTTGCGCGCCTCCAGCTCCGTGAACAGCCGCACGTTCTCGATGGCGATCACAGCCTGGTCGGCAAAGGTCTGAAGGAGAGCAATCTGCTTGTCGCTGAAATGACCCGGCGCGGCGCGACCGACGGAGAGTGATCCGATCGCCTGGTCGTCCCGAAGCATTGGGACCGAAAGGACAGCCCCGAAACCCGCGGCCGTTGCCGCTTGCAGAGCCTGATGCTCCTTGTCTTCGAGGACGTCCGGGATGTGGACCACGGCCCGATCGCGGATCGAGCGCAGGGACGCGAGCGCGCCGCTCGGTCGGGCAGGGTACATGTTCCGGAGCCGATCAGCCCACGCCGCATCTGCATGGATGGCGGCCATATGAACCCACTCGCCATCGAAGCGTGTCACGTTACCGACCTCGGCACTACACAGCTTGACGGCGCTGTCCACGATCGTGTCGAAGACCGGCTGGACGTCAGTGGGAGACCGGCTGATCACCCGCAGGATTTCGCTGGTAGCCGTCTGTTGCTCCAGCGACTCGGTCAACTCGGTGTTGCGCGCCTCCAGCTCCGTGAACAGCCGCACGTTCTCGATGGCGATCACCGCCTGCGCGGCGAATGTCCTCAGCAACTCGATCTGCTTGACGGAGAACGACCCCGGCTCGGCGCGAGCGACGGCGATCGCCCCGATGGGGTTCCCTTCGCGAAGCATCGGGACCAC
>WNGJ01004738.1_pt1 | contig 16165 bp, 14 predicted proteins | sample 5400611 | NCBI WGS metagenome assembly WNGJ01 (sample SAMN13153375, study PRJNA577476) | soil metagenome | isolation source: 40 cm soil or saprolite under Garry oak tree replicate 1 | place: USA:California | collected 2016-06-15 | reverse complement strand
AGGCGGCTGATCTCTATTACACCTTTATACGGTCGACGCATCTCTAAATCGTCCACCAGCTTACGAGAACTGGTGGGCATATGCTCTTCTGCCAACAGTGAGAGCAGGGAGGCATCGTCTAATCCCACCAATTGTTCCACTTGCAACGTGCCACTCAAAAGAGCCTCATGGACAGCTCGCATCAGCATGACCTGTAACGCTCGGCTGGTGTGATGCCAGTAAATGTTGTCAAACATCTCCTGGCGAGCATGAAGCAGGGAGTGTAGAGGGTTGATACCTTTATGAGTCACCACGATACGTTGCTGACCATTGACGTTAGGATGAATGCGCAGGGCTAATTGTAGACGCGCGACATCGACGCCACCATAAGGAACATTGCAGGCGCGTGCATCACGTGGGAGGTAATCCAATTTATCTACATCGAGGGCGCCACTCAATAAACTATTGAGCATTTCATCATTGGGTGGCAAAGCTTTGACCTTGGGAGGATCAATAAAATCAGCTACACGCTCGGGCGAGAGGTGATAATCCCGCTCAAGGATTGTGGCTATTTCACTATTCTCAATGATCGAGCGCCCCACTTTTTCGTGCGCGATGATTGGATGGCCGAGTTCCTCGATAGTATGTGAGAAAGGGTAATGCCCGATGTCGTGGAGAAGAGCTGCAACGACGAGCGTTTGAATGCTATTCACAGAAACGCCGAAAAGGCCACCATCATCTCCTCGCTGTAGCAGTGAGCGCAATGCACGCACTGCTAGATAATAGCTACCCAGACTATGCTCATAGCGAGTATGCGTCGCTCCAGGCCAGATCCGATAAACAAAACCAAGTTGCTTAATTTTTTGAAGACGTAGAAAGGGGGGAGTGCTGATCAATTTCAGTTCACGGGGTCCGAGAGGAATCAGGTCATAGAGACTATCGCGCACAGTACTGATGGGCTGTTCATCGGGTAACAATGGCAATCCTGCTGCATCTCTCCACTGGAGCGCCATACCGCGCTGTACAATATCCTCGTTGTAGTGTTCATTCGTTCCAGGTAGTTGTTCTGCGCGTTCGTGTCTTGAACGCTTTTCTTGCATACTCATGATGGGATTGTAGCAGAAGCCTGTCAAGAATGTCTAGCTGAATCGATATAGAAAGCCACTCTCAGATTATACACATGTGCTATAGTTAGGATATACCCTATTCCGGGGATGATGCGACGGGTCCGAAAATCTTGCCCGTCGTATTACTATGATTGAGATGGTAGAGTTATGAATGCAGCTGCGAATATAAAAATGATTGTTATCGATATTGATGGTACGTTACTTACTCCAGAAGGAAGTATTTCTACTCGTACATTTGAAACGGTACAGGCTGCACAGAAAGCGCAAATAGTGGTAACACTTGCGACTGCTCGCCGTTACACTAACACAACCAAATTGGCAAATGAACTAGGTCTGGAAACCCCACTCATCTTGTATGATGGGGCAATGATATTACAACACCCACACAAAACGATCCTGCACACGCAACTTCTACGGGCTAGTGTGGGGCAACAGGCAGTAGATATGCTGGTTCGCCACAAACTTCAACCAGTGGTACACCCCTTTAAGGACACAGAAGAGCAAATATGGACAGGGCCAGTTGATCTTGATAATCCCTGGGTAGACACGTACTTCGCCAGTGCCCCAGATCAAGTTCGCCGTATGCCATTTGAGACACTCTGCATAGGACACTCTGACCCAATACGGGTAGTCGCATTTGCTTCTGAAGAGATCGTCCATACATTACTGCCAGAAGTTGCTGCGCTCGATTGCAATTGGACAATCACCAGACGTGGCAATTATGGCAGTTCGGAACTGGCAATAATGAACTCGTTGTGTTCAAAGGCCAGCGGTGTCACAGAACTTGCTCGAGATCTCAGCATTCCGCTAGAGCAGATTATGGCAATTGGGGATAACAACAATGATATTGGGATGTTGAGAACGGAGCTGCCTGCCAACGTTTCTGTTGCACTAATTGTAAAGCATCCTGCGCGTGCATTCCATTGTAGATGAGCACTGCGCTGGTAAGTTGGACGCTACGTCCAACGCCATGCTCGCAGTGAATTAACACGCGTCCCCCTTGCTTCATTTGCTCTTGCACCCATTGTGCGCCCTGTAACATTTGCTCAATTGTTAGCGGCCGGGTATCGTCAGTAGGCAGGTGTAATAGCTCGATATGTTCCTTGGCTAATGCCTCAGCATCATCGCAATGTTCCGAACGAGTATCCACGACATGCGTTACACCTGCTGCAGCCAATGCTTTGATATCCTCTGAGTGAATACGACCACCAACAGCAAGATGAGTGGTTATCCAGGTCATATTGAGTTTGTCAGGCAAAGGAATATGCAAGGATTGAGCTATATGCTCGGCTTTTGAATCCTCTGGGAAGAGAAATGCCGCAACACGCGTCCATCCTCGATAGGATAGGCGTATGATGCCTGTAAAGAACCAGTGAGCGCCCGAAAAATGTACTTGTGGGCGCTCTATGGGCAAAGTTTCAGGGATATCTGCAGGAGGAGGAGTCACTTCAGGATTAGTCGACATAAATGTAGTATCCTTTTTATCTTGACGCTACTAATGGCGGCAGTGCCATATCGGTGAACCCGGAACCTTGTTTCATATCTAGATGATCACGGTGTATAACACGATTTAAAGCAGCAATTGCACACTCAATCATGCTATCATCAGGTTCACGCGTGGTCAAGCCCTGTAACGCAAGCCCTGGAGCAAGAAGCCAGCGCACAATGCGATACCGATAATTCGCCGCTCCCAGACGCATCAATTCATAAGCGATTCCGGCTACTATAGGCACCAACAACACTCGAGAGATGATCTTAATAATTAGCGAGGGCGAACCAACAAAGGCAAATATTACAATGGAAACGACAACTACCAACAACAAAAAGCCTGTACCGCAGCGTGTATGGACACGTGAAGCCTGGCGCACATGCGGAATATCCAGAGGTAAACCATTTTCCATCGCGTTTATAGTTTTATGTTCAGCGCCATGGTAACCAAAAACTCGCTGAATATCAGGTATGCGGCCAATCAAGAATAGATAACCGATGAGCAGTCCCAGGCGAATCAGCCCCTCGATTGTCAGGTTAAGCCATCCTCCGCCAGTTTGATTACTGAACAAACCGGCTATAAGCAGTGGCGCCAGGAAGAAGACAGCAATAGCAAAGCCTAAAGAAATAAGCAAGGTAATTGCAAGCGCTACTCCACCTATCTGTGGTGGTGTCTCGGGTTTTTCAGGTATGACATCGATGGAATTGCCTACAACCGAAGATTCTACCGGGCGCATTCTGGGCGCTTTAGATTCGGTAGTGGGCACATCTGGATCAATTGCGCCCGTGGCAACATTTGCAGAAAGGGTCATGAGGCGTGTTCCCAGGATCAGCATTTCCCACAATAACAACATCCCTCGTAAGAATGGTAGCCGAAAGAAGCGATTTTTATACAGACGCGGGTTTAATGCTTCCTCATAGAGATAGACTCTGCCATCCGGTCGTCGGATTGCCATTGCGGCCGATTTACGCCCTCTCATCATCACCCCCTCCATAACCGCTTGCCCACCATAATAGAACGTTGCCATGGGAGTATCCTACCTTTCAGTTGGCCTACTGAGTATCAAGCTTCGTATTATGCGTCTGTTTTGAGGTTGTTTGAGAGCGCAATTGCGAAAGGTCATGCACTGGTCGCTGCAGAAAAGCTAAACGTCGTAACCTGCGGCGCAATGCAGGCATTGGTGCCCGAGAACTCGATACTGGCACCACAGATTGCAATACACTCATAGGTACGCCTGAACCCTTGCGTCGCGAGTTCACCCTGCTCGGCCCCCTTCTCTCTTCATCCTTCCAGACACCGGATTTGCCAGCAGGAGGGAGAAAACCAAGAATGCAGTTTGCAATATCGAAAGACGCTCGTGGACGAGTAATGCGCCTGGCGTTTTCTAGCTCCTGATGTAATAATTCAGAACCTGGCTTCAATAGGCGGCGCAGTATATTAATCAACTCAACCGAGTCATATGCCAACATGCCAACATTGTTTTCCTCAACATAGGTTACATTCCCTTCTTCCTGGCCAGGAACGTAGCCACTAAGAATGATCGGAAGATCACATGCTAGCGCCTCACATATTGTTCCAGGGCCTGCTTTAGTTACAATCACATCCGAGGCATGCATCAATTCCTGCATGTTTTGCACAAAGCCAAAAACTTTCGCAGGGACGTGTAAGCTCGAACGTGTTCGTTGAAGTTGAACGTATAAACGCTTATTATGCCCGGTAATGATGAGCAACTGTACCGATAAACGCGCCTGGGAAATAGCTTGCACGGCCGAGCGCAATCCCATCGCGCCTTCACCACCACCCACCAAGAGAACCACGGGAAGCCCCGGTTCTAGACCTAATTTACGCTGCAATGCCTGTTTACTCTCTAATGGCAGTGTAAACTTAGGATCAATGGGCATTCCCATGACATGGATACATACAGGATCCATGCCTTGCTGTAAGGCAAGATCCCTGGCATATTCTGTTGGCACTATATACGCATCCGCTCCAGGAGCAAACCAGGCATGATGGACACTAATAAGATCAGTAACCACTGTGATGAAAGGGATATGAACATCTAAATCCTGCAGGGTACGAATCGTTATATAATTGAGTAAAGGGTGTACGGAGACGATTACATCAGGCTTAACACTCTTTATCAAGCGCAGCAGGCCATTATGAATGAGAGGTGTTGAAACCGTATTCATAGCCGAAAATCTTTGAACCTGGTTACTAAGATGAAAAATACGCCCATAGAGTTTCGGCCTATAGCGTATCGCCGGCCCGTAGAGCTTCACAGCTTCTCGCAAAGGAAAGTGACTATATTCTTCAAACACATCGACAATCTCAATACGATAGCCTGCTTGAGAGGGCATGCTCTTTTGCTCTTCGGTGCCAGTTTGTTGCTGTATCAGCCATTCCTCTTGCTTTTTTTGGGCAATAAAGATTATAGCATCGCGAATCGCGTTTGCTGCGCTGCGATGCCCTGCTCCAGTATCAGCAATTAGGAAAAGTATGGTTCTTTGAGGCCCATTCAACGGGTTTTCTCTCTTATGTACGTTCAAAAATGTAAAAGTACAAATAAACAGGGATAAAGGGACTGAAATACAGCCTTTATCCCTGTGACCTCAATCCTGAGCAGCTTACTCTTCTTCCTGCAAATTGAAACGTCTGCGGAAGCGCTCCACACGTCCAGCAGTATCAAGAATTCGCTGTTGTCCGGTAAAAAATGGATGGCAATTTGAACAGACATCAATCTTCAACAAAGGCTTAATGCTGAGTGTTTGAAAGCTATTTCCACAGGCACAACTTATCGTGGCATCAACGTAATTTGGATGTATTCCTTTTTTCATAATAACCCCCGAGTTACCTTCATATTCACCACTGCTGCGCAGCTACACTTCGTGTCAGCAGTGGAGTAAGGTAGTATTTCAACAGTTAAGGTTGCGAGCATGATTGTACACGGACAAGACTCTTCCGTCAAGTGAGTCGACCTGGAATCAACACTAAAGGCAAGGTTTGAATTAGCCTTCAATAGATCACCCTACTAACTAACTACTTCGCATTTTCCTTATTCTATCACACTATAACACTTTTTAGAGCATGTTTATGCCCGAAATCCCTTTGGCTACCGAATATTTCCGTTTCTCCTGGAATAATGTGTATTCGAGACTCCAGACAGGAACTTGTGCTTGCAGAATCCGAAAGCGCAGTAAGTCAACCGATAAAAAGAGGCTTTCCTTGCATTGCGCCAGGCCGCTGAAAGTGGAGAGTGATTATTGAGGCCGTAAAGCCTCAACCCAATCAGCTGCTCTACCTGTTACTGACCAATGCGAACTATTACCAATCCCCCTGTTGAAGGTCGTTTCATAACCGAGCATCACCACATATTCTTTCCGATATCTAAAAGTAAATGCCTCACACTCCAAATTTCCTATATAAAAGGAGGCGCGTTGCTTGATAGAGTCCAGGTCTTTGAGGGGCGCATATAAAAATACGCGCTTTTCACCACGATTTTCTGCGCACAATAATGCGTCATCGAACAGATACAGACGTCCTCTTGCCACCAACTCACCCTTTGTGTTCAAAAGTGTCATCAATGTGAAGCGACGAGGCTGGCGCAGCGGCACGCGTTCAGCTAACTCCTGCTCAAATTGAGCGCGTTGTTCGTGCGTCATACCCTCAAGATACAGGCGTACATAGCGCGTCTCACCAAAGAGAAATCCCACGCCCTCCTTACCCTTGCTGGCGAGCAGGTATTCTTCCCCCTCGTCTACGGCAAAGCGTGCCTCTGACCAGGCCATTTCTTGCTCATCAATACCAGGAAACCGCACACGCAGCTTATCAGGTTCAATCCACACTCCAGAATGCGCATAACCATACTGCAAGACCAGCACAAGTAACAGAACAGCCACTGCGCACATCGCAATGATGTATGCAGGTAAGAGCAGACTGTCCAGATCTACAGACAGAATACGAAAACCTACAAGTAAGGCCATCGAACCTGCAATAACGAGTATAACAGCAGAAATGATAGTCAGTTTCGTGAGATGTCGAGTATGGTGAGTAAAACGATATCGAATGATATGCTCAGCGTTCATAGGTATACGGTCACTCCTGATGGATGTATGCTCTCACGGCCCATATATTGATATTCATGTGATACACTACTGTAGCAATTCATCTTTCCGCTGAAGTGTAACACATCAAGGAACCAATTTATAGCATGATCGAACGATATTCCCTGCCTGAGATGGCTGCTATCTGGTCAGCAACACACAAAACCGACTTGTGGTTACAGGTCGAATTGCTAGTTTGCGAAGGGTGGGCACGCGAAGGTATTATCCCAGTTGAAGCCCTCGAAAAGATTCGAGCCGCTCGTTACAACGTACAGCGCATGCACGAGATCGAGCAAGAAACACATCACGATATTATTTCTTTTCTACGTTCCATCCAGGAACAACTCGGCTCGGAAGGACGCTTCATTCATCTTGGATTGACCTCTTCCGATGTTTTAGATACAGGACTGGCCGTGCAACTCAAAGAAGCAGGAGCACTACTTATCAAGTCCATCTCCGAACTACTAGAGAATGTTACTCAAGCCGCCGTACGATATAAATATACACTGATGGTTGGACGCACACATGGTATTCATGCCGAACCAATCACCTTTGGCTTAAAGCTGGCGTTATGGGTAGATGAATTACGTCGTGGACAGCAACGCCTCTCAGCAGCGCTTGAAGAGGTGACGGTAGGCAAAATATCGGGTGCCGTTGGCACCCACGCTACAGTACCACCACAGATTGAAGAGTTTGTCTGTGAACAGTTAGGTCTGAGTGTCGCGCCTGCTTCCAGCCAGATAGTGCAACGTGATCGCCATGCCTACTTCATCACCACCCTGGCACTGATAGGCAGTTCACTGGAGAAGATGGCCCAGGAGATTCGTCACCTGCAACGCACAGAAGTGAGCGAGGTCTTTGAACCATTTAGCGCCGGTCAACAGGGTTCGTCGGCCATGCCACATAAACGCAATCCCGAACTGTGTGAGCGTATCTGTGGGTTAGCTCGCGTCCTACGCGGCTTTGCTGTAACGTCAATGGAAAATATAGCCCTCTGGCACGAACGCGATATCAGCCATTCTTCAGCGGAAAGAATCATCATTCCGGATGCCTGCACTCTGCTCCATTATATGCTGCACATCTTTAATAAGGTTATGAGTGGAATTCAAATAGATGAAGAACGCATGCTAACTAATCTGAATCTGACAGGAGGACTTATTTTTTCACAGCGCATCTTGCTTGCTCTTATCGAAAAAGGAGTTGACAGGCAAGAAGCATACCAGATGGTACAGCATAATGCAAAGAAAGTCTGGAGTATGTCGAGTAATGGGGCTATACAAGGGCAGGCACTGATCGAGGCACTCAGCAACGACAATGAAGTTACTCGTTACCTATCACAAAGCGAACTCCTCGAATTGACAAATGTCGATTATTATGTCAAATATATCGACACCACGTTTGCCAGGCTGGAACTCTAATCTTCGGCATTCCCCTCTTCTATTTGATTGCACAGGTGAAAAGAAGCAACGAAAGGATGGCCTTACTTTATGACAGACGAAGTGAAACAGCGAAAAATTGAACATGTGAACATCGCCTTGGGACAGGATATCTCGGCAGCTCAACGCGCAAATTGGAACGATGTCCAATTTGTGCACCAGGCATTGCCGGAGGTAGATCTGGATGAGATCGATACTTCGGTTAACTTCTTCGGTCATACGCTGCGCTACCCAATTTTCATTTCTTCCTTGACTGGGGGACATCCTGATGTTCTAACTATCAACCGCAACCTTGCACGTGCAGCAGAACATTACGGTTTAGCGCTTGGCGTAGGCAGCCAGCGCGCTGCTATCGTTAATTCCGAGGTTATCAGCAGCTATGCTATCACTCGTGAGCATGCCCCCCATACATTCCTGATCGCCAACATTGGCGCGCCACAGCTTATTGCGCAACCACGTCATGCCCCATTTACTATTGAGCAGGTAGAGCATGCTATTACCATGATTGGAGCAAATGCACTCGCGGTCCATATGAACAGCCTTCAGGAAGCGACACAGCCCGAAGGTGACAGGCGTGCAGCAGGTGAGGTAGCAGCGCTCAAAACGCTCACTGGCAAGGTGAGCGTGCCGGTGATCGCTAAGGAGACAGGCGCCGGCGTCTGTCGCGAGCAAGCGCTACTCTTACGTTCCTGCGACGTTGCCGCCATCGACGTAGGAGGAGCGGGCGGAAGCAGTATGTCTGCCATGGAAGCGGAACGATCTAAAGCTCGTGGTGATGAGAGGACACATAACATCGGACTGCTTTTTCGAGATTGGGGTATAGCTACGCCTGTCTCGATTGTTGAGGCAAAGGTGGCACATTTACCATTGATCTCTACTGGAGGGGTACGTACTGGCCTGGATATGGCACGCGCACTCGCCCTTGGAGCAACACTCGTCGGGATGGGTTTTCCATTCCTTAAAGCCGCGAGCGAAAGCTACGATGCTGTTTGTGAACTGCTCGAAACGATTGTAGCCGAGTTAAAAGTAGCCATGCAACTAAGCGGAGCTGCTACTATTGAGCAGCTTCAACAAACTGATATCGTTGTCACCGGAGAAACACGCAACTGGCTTTCAATGCGGGGATTTGACGAGGAGCTAAAATCAGTAGCCCAACGACGTTGGTCCCGTTTGCAACATTTGTTGTAACTCTTCAGGCGTATTGATGTTAACAAACGAGCGTAACTGGGGATCGATCTGGCGTAGTTGCGCTTCCTCAACAAATTGCACAGGAGCAACCTCTAACAAACAGCGTAAATCGCGCCGTCCCTGCTGCAATTGATCCTCTATTACGGGTATAACTGAACGTGGATAGATAGCCAATAATACCTGCGGCACATTCTGTACTAATGGAACAAGCAAAGAGTCAGTAGAGAGAGGCTGAGAGAGCAGAAAAGAGAGCAGGGCAGGTTGGATACATGGTAAATCTACCGCAACAACTAACGCACGCTCTTTCGTGATCGCGCTCAAGCCACTATATAACCCCATCAATGGTCCAATACCAGGTGTTTTATCGTATGCAACTCGTACACCAGGGAACGCATAACTCTTTACATACGGCTTGTCACGGACAACGATCAACGTTTCCGAGCAACATTTAACGAGAAGGGATGCTAGATACTCAACAAAAGTGACAGCTTGATTACCAGGAAGTGACAGCAGAGCCTTATTTTTACCCATTCGGCGGCTGCTGCCTCCGGCAAGAATAATACCACTAGTCTGAGTAGAGCGATGATTAATCACACAAAATACTACCTGGAAGAGGCTGCTTTACGTTTTCCATTCTTTGATTTACTGCCCTTTGGTGTATAGCGCTCGCGATTCTTATATGCCTCGTAATTGGCTTGCTCCTTAGGGAATTTACGTATAAGATAGACGATCCAGGTAATCGCCCATGCCAGAAGACCTCCAACCCACAGCAAACGCCAGAAACGCCAAGCGAAAAAGTATTCATAGAGGTAAGCGCGCGCGAAAATCAGCGGAAAGCCGAGTATGCAGATGATTGCCAACCAACCAAGAAAGCGATCCAGCATATTCTTGATAACAGGTTTATCTTTTACAAAGCGTTTGCGGCCTTCTACAGAATAGTAAAAAGGAATCAGCACACCAAGGATACAAAAGATGATCCAGGGAGCATAATAATGAAATACCTCTGCTGGGACACCTGGGCTCGTGGCAGTACTTGCCACGCAGTTTGTAGCGCTGCATGGGTCCGTAAATAACCATTGAATCAGATTGAAGTTCATGCGTTCCCGCCCCTTTATGCAGGGCCTTTCAAAATCGCTCAACGTAGTATTCAAAGAGACTTTCTATCCCTTTGCTCTGCGACTGATGAAAAGCCTTGCCTTTCATAAGCTAGCATTTTTATTGTTGACAATCATAACATGGTTAAGGCTAACAGTCCATACTTCTGATATTAAATGTCATATAATAATGTCTACAACACAATCCGAAGGAGTAGGCATTTTAATGAGAAGAATAGCAATCCTGGCAGAGGGAGCTTTTGAGTGGCACTACGGCAAAACAGCTACAGGTGTCATACGCTATGGCAAAGATACAGTAGTGGCTGTCATTGATAGTACGAAGGCAGGCATGGATGTCCCCCAGGCCTTAGGCGGCGCATCTTTTGGGCATGGTATACCTGTTGTACACGATATTCACGAGGCACTTTCCTACCGACCAGATTCTCTCTTAATCGGCATTGCTCCTATGGGTGGAGCGTTACCCGGGGCCTGGCATTGGCAACTTCTCACAGCCATTGATGCCGGATTGGATATTATCAGCGGCCTGCATTTCTTTATTTCGGATGACGAGGAACTACGCGCTGCAGCCGAGAAACGTGGCGTCACAATCTGGGATGTGCGCCGTCCACCTGATAAAAACCGCGTCGCAGAATTTATTCCGCATCGCCCTGGGAGCCATACTATCCTTATGGTAGGTTCAGACTGCGCTGTAGGCAAAATGACCGTTGCTCTTGAATTGGATCGCGAAGCGAGCAATCGTGGTCTGAATAGTGCCTTTGTCGCTACAGGACAGACAGGCATTATGATCTCTGGCAATGGTTTACCGGTTGACCGAATTATCAGCGACTTTGTGGCGGGAATGGTGGAAGAGATAGTGATCGATTTCACGAACAAGCACGATTGGGTCTTTGTCGAAGGTCAGGGCGCCCTGAATCATCCGGGATATTCACCTGTGACGCTCGGTTTGATTCACGGTTCTATGCCAGATGCGATGATTTTCTGCCACAAGGCCGGGACAACAGAGATTGAGGGCTATAATCATTGTCTATTCCCCTCTTTAAATCGTATGATTCAATTTAACGAGGATCCGGTGAGTTGGGTGCGACCTGAGCAACCGTGCAAGGTTGTTGGTCTCGCAGTGATGACCTTCGGTTTGGGCGAAGAAGAAGCACGTGACTCTTTGAAGCAGGCAGAGGATGAAACAGGTCTACCAGCTACCGATGTCGTGCGGTTTGGAGCAAGTGTGTTGATGGATGCGCTGAGTAGGTATTTTGATTCTTAAGGCTAAGCTTTCTACAAGCGGGAAGACTCAATAGCCTTGGATGTAGCGGAAAGTGCAAAGCTCGAGAATCATGTATTTTCAAGGTTACCTTCACGATAGGCTCTAGCCTTGCACTACTTCTGTGTCCTCCACATGTGCTGCTGCTTCTCCTACGTGCTCTCTGATAACAATATCGGCATCTGCAATTTGATTGTAAACACGCATGTCCTGCTGGAAAGGCCATCCATCGTAGAGTAAGTACTCAAACGGCATCCACACTGCAACCCAGCCTGCACCTAACGCACAAAACGCTGCAATAAATAGAAACACCGCTACCAGTACGCTATGGATTCCCGACTGCGAGAGCGCGGTAGCAATGATCCCCAGCACGACACTAATCAACGCCACCCAAATGCTCCTCCTGAGCGCATCGAGACCCTGGTGGCGCAGTACCATCAGTTCCTTGTGGCTCTGCTTAGCTTTGAACTGGCAGTAGCGCTTAATCTTCGCACTGGTTCTCTCCAGGAGGCCTTCTGTGATCTTTTCACGTGGGAGTTCAATAGTCAACTTGTATCTATCGGGCTGTTTGAGGACTCTCGTATGGACCCTGACTTCACTGTACAGGTAGTCCATTCCCGAAACATACCTATCTGAGCCTGGTTCTGGATCTGCAAAAAGGTCTTGTATCTCGTCGAGATGCAACGTTATTTCGTGAAGCTGTTCTTTACTCATAGCTTTCTCTCCAAAAATTACGAGCAGTTTTGGCTTTATGCCCTTGGCATAAATTAGGGTAGTAATATTTTACAATATTTCAAAATCATCGTGTTTAGTTGTGACTTGCCAGCGAAATTTTGTCTGTAGAATCCAGCAAATTGTGACTGCTTTGTCACAAGCAATCGCCACGCTTGTGACGCTGGTATGATACATTTAGAGAAACTATGCTCTCACGGCTAGGATTTTTGTTGTATACTTTTCATTCATGAAAAAGCGAGAAACTAGTAACTCGAAAACACGTACAGAGTACAAGAACTAAAGGAGATGAGTATGACACTACCACCACAGTTGACACGAGAGAGTACCAGCGACCAGTATGCGCCTAAAAAAGAGGATAAATTTAGTTTTGGTCTCTGGACCATTGGAAATCGTGGACGCGATCCTTTCGGGGATTTCGTTCGCCCAGCCCTCGACCCCGTTTATAGCGTGAGGCGACTCTCACAATTGGGGGCGTGGGGGATCAACCTGCATGACAACGACCTCGTTCCTATCGATGCCTCACCAGCAGAGCGAGATCGGATTGTACGTGAGTTCAAGCAAGCCTTGAACATGTACGGAATGGTTGTGCCAATGGCGACCACAAATCTCTTCTTCCATCCTGTTTTCAAGGATGGGGCTTTCACATCCGTTGATCCAACGATACGCGCGTATGCTTTACAGAAGACTATGCGTGCTATCGATCTGGGCGTCGAACTGGGAGCGAGTATTTATGTTTTCTGGGGCGGCCGTGAAGGCGTCGATACAGAAGCCAGCAAAGATCCGATTGTGGCAATTCAGCGTATGCGAGATGCCATCAACTTTTTATGTCACTATGTCATTGACAATGGCTATATGCTGCGCTTTGCCTTAGAGCCTAAACCGAATGAACCACGCTCTGACACTTATTTACCAACTATTGGTCATATGCTCGCTTTCATCTCAACGCTCGATCATCCTGAAATGGTGGGCGTCAATCCAGAGGTTGCACACGAACACATGGCTGGTCTGAATTTTGTGCATGGCGTTGCACAAACTCTTGAAGCAGGTAAGCTCTTCCATATTGATCTGAATGACCAGAAAGGGCCGCGTTTTGATCAGGACTTGCGATTTGGAAGCGAGAATATCAAGAGCATGTTCTTCCTGGTAAAGCTTCTGGAAGACAAGCAGTATAGTGGGCCACGCCACTTTGACGCCCATGCCTACCGTACGGAGAATGAGGAGGGAGTATGGGATTTCGCCCTGGGTTGTATGCGTACCTACAATATGTTCAAGGAAAAGGTACAGCGCTTTCATGCGGATGTTGAGATACAGCAACTGCTTGACGAGATCAATCGTGGCGATTCAACCTATGAGACGATGCTGAGAAGTGGCTATAGCGCTACTACCGTACAGCAATTAAAAGAGGCTGTATTTGATCCAGATATCCTGGGACAGCGCGGCTTTCACTATGAGCAACTTGACCAACTCACAGTCGAGATAATACTGGGTATGCGCTGAAACATTCAAAGAACGCTATACGCTTATAAGATAGTCACTTTCGTGAGCAGAAATGGACTCTACTTCTTCATACTCAAACCAGACAGGCTCTTTTGTTTGCACACCCTCGAGATCGATCAGATAGAAACAAATAGGAATAAAAAGGAGTACTGTCCCCTCCCTGCTTAATCTACCGGATTAAAAATCCTATCTCCCGGCTCTACTAGATCATACCCTCCTTCTACCAACTCTTGTTGGAGTTCCTGCAGAAAGAGATGTAAAAAGACCACGCGATGCTGGGTCATTGCTCGACCCGTTGTAGTGGTCATTACATCGGGCAGCTTCAAGAGCTTTGTAAAGAAGCGATCGAGCAAATAGTGTTGCTCATCCGGTACTCGTTGTGCCGCAAAAGGATCCTCTGGATGATATGTTTTCCATTCGGACCATCGTTTATTCTTCATGGTCATGGCCCAGCGTATCACCCCACTAGCCCCCAGGCTGTCCAACCGATCCGCATCATAAAGCACACGAGCCTCTAAGGTTTCAGGTGTGATGCCGCGACGATAATTATGAGCGAGGATCGCATGGAGAATCGCCTGTTCGGTATCAAGCGGAAGAGCATAGGGAGCTAGTAGCTCTGTAGCAAGTATCGCGGAGCGTTCCGCGTGCGTCCGCTTGGGATCGCGAGTAGTTCGCCCGAGATCATGAAGCAGAGCTGCTATCCCAACAATAAAGCGATTAGCATGTTCGTGTTCTGCTATGCGTAGAGCCAGGTGATAGACCCGGTAAACGTGCTCCCAGCCATGGGCCAGGTCCGTGAAATCAGCAAAACGTGCCTGGACTTCCATAGAAACTTCTGCCAGCATATTGGATTCTCGTTCTGATAATTCCATGAATGAAAAGTCCCTTTTGCTAGTGTGTTTTTTGCATGCCGATCTTTAAATCATGCTTCTATGCCTGCATAATAGAGGTGTAGACTGTACTACCCATTATCTCGCACAAAAGGGGAAAACTGCTACATTTGTGAAGCTTGAACTAAGCAAAATGGGCACTATTATCCTGAAACTTACAGGTTGTGGATAATAGTCAACTGTTAACTATCTCATAATATCATATTAACTCATTTGATTTATGTTTTGTATAGCAAATTACGATTAGGAGATGTTAACATGGCGAGCATAGAGCAAGATTTGATGGTAATGCTACGACAATTACCCGTTCCAATTACTATTACCTGGCAGAGCAACCGCTACCATTGGCAGTGCGTTGAAGGCCATGGTTCTTCACCCAATCTGGTTGAAGCGAGTGGTCAGGCTTTGAAGTATCTGATTACATTCCTTGCAACTGATATAAGCACAGTGGCGAATAACAGTCGAGAATTCACTGCTAAATAAGTAACAATTTGAAATATCCAAAACTCAATAAATTAACACCAGCCTCTAACAAAACAGAATCTAAGAGCACACTCTGAAAAGTGAACCTGGCCGAGACGTCAGACTTTCGGTGCGGATCGCTCGCCTCGGAAGATCGCCGCGTTCCGTACGGCAAACTCGTCGAAGCTGCATGCTCGTCGCCCAAGAATTGACTCGATGATCGGTGAAACCTGTGCCTCCTTACCCTTACGCCGCTCGGCAAAAAGCTCGGCGAGAGCATCGGCGATGTATGGGGGCACTCCGGCGGCCAGATTGGCCCGCGTCGCTTCCTCGGGGGTAACATTGACATATTGGATGCTCTTTCCGGTAGCATTAGAGAGTTTTTGTGCGACCTCAGCCATGCTAAGTGCCTCAGGCCCTGTCAGCGGGTAGATTTTCCCCTCGTGCCCATGACCGGTCAGGACGATAGCAGCGACCTCTGCAATGTCACCAACATCAATCGATGCGATCTTCGCCTGCTCCATAGGCAGGAAGAACGCCCCCTTAGTCACGATCAAAGGCACTTGCCGAAAATAAACTGGCATGAACTCGCCGGCACGCAAATGGGTGAATGCCATCCCTGAGGCTTCCAGCCTCCGCTCAATTTCGGCGTGCATCCGGGCGAAGCGAAAGGGTGAGTCGAGTTCTGGTATAATCCCTGAAAGTTTGACGACGTGCTTGACCCCCGCCTTCCTGGCAGCTTCGATGAAGTTCGATTGCACTTCGAGCATTGCGGGGGCTGAGGACGAGATGAGCATAGCGCGGTCAACTCCCCGCAGTGGCCCGATGAGCGTCTCAGGGAGCGCCATGTCACCCTCTACGATCTCAACCATCGGGAGGGAGGAAAGCC
>WNGJ01003505.1_pt1 | contig 16171 bp, 10 predicted proteins | sample 5400611 | NCBI WGS metagenome assembly WNGJ01 (sample SAMN13153375, study PRJNA577476) | soil metagenome | isolation source: 40 cm soil or saprolite under Garry oak tree replicate 1 | place: USA:California | collected 2016-06-15 | reverse complement strand
AGCTCGTAATGCGGCTCTTCGGCACCCAAAGACTCGCGCTGCGGATACAGCGCACTGCTCTCTGTTCCAAGCAATGTCTGCAGGTCCGCGAGCCATCGCTCCGCGTCGGCCGGCGTGGGGGCGATGATCGTGAAGACGCGTTGCGGCAGCGCGCGAGCGAGCGTAGCCAGCAGCACCGCGGCGCTCGACCCCGGAAGGCCCCCCACGCCGACGCGATTGCCGGGAGACGGCAACCGCTCGATCAGCGAGCGCGTGGCGGGAAGGTCGTGGAACTTCTTGAGTAGGAAGTCGAGCGGCATCAGCGGGTTCGGGTCGCGACTCCGAGCTCGGTCGCGGCCAGCACCAAGGCCAGCACGAGCAGCAAGCCGCTGAAGTCGGCGCGGCGCGTCCCCGAGAACCGCTCGCCGGCAAGCCGGTCCGCGCTGACCACCTCGACACGGTCCTTGCCGCCCAACGCGGAGATCGCGAGCGCCGGTGTGGCGGGCGTGAGGTCGGATTCGCGGGCGTCGGGGCCGAACACGGTTGCGCCAATCGTGTCGGCGCCGCGGGTGCGGAATTCGACGCGCGGCGCGCCTTCCGCCGCGGCCACCGACTTCGCCGATCACAATGCGGTTGACTAACGCGTCGACAAACGCCACGAAACCCGGCGCCGCCGGCAGCGCCGTCCATCCGGTGTCGAGCCGACTGCCCAGCAGGACGACATCGCCCGAACGCACGAGCCACGGCTCACTGTTCACAGTTGCCAGCACGCCGTCGGCGCCCTTCCCTCCCCCCCGCTCGCTGCCCCCGGCTCCTTCGATGCGGTATCGCCGCGCCACCGCCACCCCGGTGAGAACGGCCAGGTCGGGCGCGGCAAGGACGCCCGGGGTGCCGAGCTGGGTCCAGCGCCAAAGGACGCCGCGCGCGGCGAGGGCGCGATTCGCCTGCCCGACCAGGGCAGGATCCGCCGGTGGCTGCACAATGGTGTGCGGACCGGTCGGTGCCTCACCTCCCGTGATGACGACATCGCGGCCGTCTCGCACACGCCGCCCTTCCTGAAGCACCGCGAGCGCGGCCGCGACGAACGAACCCGCCGTCGCTGTCGCCGTAACGCGGGCCGGCGGGGCCACGCGCCACGCGAAGGGCCGGCGGTCATCGGCGCGCAGTTCGTCCGGCTCCAACGCTGCCTCGCCCACCCACCATCCCGGTGTCAGCGATTGCGCGGGGAGGGGGACGGTAACGGCGGACCGCGGCACCCCGCCCGCGCGATCGCTGCCGGGTGTCGCCAACCCACGAGCCGTGACCTCGCCGCGATCACGACGCTCCCCGCCGAGTCGAATAGTGACGGGTACGGGTTGCGGTGCTCCTCCGTTGCCGGCCGACGAACTGCTGAGCTCGATTATCGCCGCGCCTTCCGAGACCGTGACCGCCGCGATCCCGCGGTTGGCGACCGCACGTCCCGGCGCAAGCGCAAGCACGCGCACACCATTCGGCACCTCGGCATGACCGGACGACAAGGCAGTGCGTTGCAGATCGCTGAACACGTGAACTTCGCGGCCCGACAGTGGCTGCGCGTTGACCATTCGCGCCGCCCGGTCGACAGCTTGCACGAGATCGAGGCGCTGCCAACCAGTATGCGTACTGTCGATCGTGGCGCGCAGCGCTTCGCGACTACCGCCGCGGAGCACACCGTCACATAGCATCAGCCACACGCGGTCGGCGGACGTCGTGCGCCCCACCGCCGCGAGCGCCGCGACGCGCAGCCGGTCGAGCACCAGACCGCCGTCGACCACGGCTCCCGCGGAGGTCGAATTGTCGAGAATGATGACGACCGCAGTTGGTTGATGTGCGCCGCCCCCCTGCAGCGGCACGAGCGGACGCGCCGCCGCGAGCACGATGGCAACGATCAGCGCGGTCCGCAAAATGAGGAGAAGCAGATGACGCAGTTTCAACCGTCGCGCGCTCTCACGCTCGGCGGTACTGAGATATCGCACCGGTGGGAAGTCGAGCTCCGGGGGAACGCGTCGCTGCAACAGGTGGAGCAGCGCCGGGATCGCGGCGGCCGCGAGTCCCACGAGCGCCAACGGATGTATGAAGCTCACGTCAACAAGCGCAGCGCGAGGCCGAACGGCATGTTGGTCTGTACGTGATGGTATCCGATGCCGTGGCGGCGGCAGGCCTTGCGCCAGGCCGCGATCTCGCGACGCACCGTGTCGGCGTACGCCCGCGCCAGCTCGCGGGGCCGAACGACGACGCTGACGGCCGATTCGGGATCGCGGAAACGCACTTCGGGCGGGCCACTGAGCTCCACTTCAGCCGGGTCCATAAGATGGAAGACGACCACCTGGTGGCCCCGATGCCGGAGATAGCGCAACGCCGCCAGGGCAAGCTCGCGATCGAACAGCAAATCCGAGAGCAGCACAACCAGGCCGCGACGGGTGAGCAATGCAGTCAAGCGCTGCAGCGCAGCGTCTGCCGCCGTCCCCTGACCGTCCGGCGTGTCGAGGAGGCCGCGCACGATCCGCGTCCACTGCCCCGCCTTCACGCGCGCCGGAATCACCTGACGCACCTGTTCGTCGAAAGTGACGAGTCCGGTCGCGTCTCGTTGCCGCAGCAGAATGAGCGCAACGGCGGCGGCAAGGCGATCGGCATAGGCCCGCTTGGTGAGTCGCTCCGGCGCGCCCTGCCACGCCATGGACCGGCTGGCGTCGACGAGAATCATCGCACGTAGGTTCGTTTCTTCCTCGAATTGCTTGACGAACAGCCGATCCGAGCGACCGAGGATCCGCCAGTCCAGATAGCGCAGCTCATCGCCCGCCTGATAGGCGCGATGCTCGGTGAACTCGACCGAGAACCCGCGGAACGGCGAGCGGTGCACCCCCGCCAGGAACCCCTCGACGACGCCCTCCGCCACGATCTCGATTCCACCCAGTCGGGCGACTTCCGCGGGATCGAGCAGGTCTAGGCGCTGAGCCAAGGAATGTCCTTGCGATGGGACAGTCGGGGTGAAGGGCGTCGCTGCCAAGTCATTATATCAATATAATTTAGCTGTATCATGCCGCTGGCACAGTCTCTGCCTTAGCCTGGGCGGGAGGCACCATGTTCACAAACATCGCGCTGCTCAGCTTGGCACTCGTGTCCACTGCTCCGGTGCGGGACCACAATCTGTCCCGCCCCAAGATCGAGTTGTGGACGAACCGAGGCGACGCCGCCGTTTATACCCGCGGCGAACGCGTCCGGCTGTATTTCCGAATCGATCAAGATGCCTATGTCACGATCTTCCGTGTTGATACGGACGGTCGTGTTCGCGTGCTGTTCCCGCGCGATCCGTGGGAAGACAACTTCGCGCGCGGTGGGCGGGATCTCGAGGTCGATGGCCGCGCATTGGGCAGCGATGCATTTACGATCGACGACTACCCCGGCGTCGGCTACCTCTTCGCCGTGACGTCGGCCGATCCTTTCGTCTACGATCAGATCGAGAGCGGTGACCACTGGGATTATCGCGTGATCGCCGACGGCCGCGTGAAGGGTGACCCGTACGTCGCGATGACCGATCTGGCGCAGCGCATCGTGCCTGAGGGCTACGCCGACTGGGACTACGACGTCATCTCCTACAACGTCGGACAGCACTACGACTATCCGCGCTTTCTTTGCTATGACTGCCACACCTATGTGAGCTACTCGTACTGGGATCCGTACTACTACTCGTGCGTTCGTTTCCGCATGTTCGTGTACGACGATCCCTGGTACTATCCGTACCGGTACTATGGCGGCACCCGCGTGGTGTTCGTGCGGCCATTCCGTCCGCAGCCTCGCTTCATTTTCAAGGATTGGGGCAACGACCGCCCCAGCCGCGAAGGCTTCGTCTCTCGCGAGCGCGAGCGGCCGGTGAACGACAACGGACGTCGTGGTGTAACGGGCCGCGATCTCGGTGGGCTCGGCATCATTCCGCCTCCCAACGTGCGGGATCGTCACGATCGGCCGGGCGATGACCGCGGCACCGGCACCGATCGTGGGAATAATGGCAATGGTCGTGGCAACGATCGTGGGAATAACGGCAATGGTCGTGGCAACGATCGTGGGAATAACGGCAATGGTCGTGGCAACAACGGGAACGACGATCGCGGCCAGGGCCGTCGTGACCTGCCCGATCGTCCGGCCGATCGTCCGATGGTCCTTCCGCCGGCCGAGCAGCCCAAGGTCGAACCCCGACGCGACGAGCCACGAAGCATCGCACCCCGCCGCGAGGAGCCGCGCCAGGATGAGCCGCGCCAAGTCGAGCCACGCCGTGACGAGCCTCGCCGGGTGGAGCCACGGAACGAGCCGCGCAATGAGCCGCGCAGCGAGCCGCGGCGTGCCGAACCGCGCAACGAACCGCGCAGCCAGCCGCCCCCCGCTCCTCCACCCGCACGCGCGGAGCCGCGGCGGGACCCCCCGCGTGAGTCGCCCAAACCGCGCGATGAGCCCGAGGTGCGGCGTCGCAAGCCGTGAACGTTCAGACTGAAACCTGACGCGCCCGATCGTAGTTCCTCACGGTCGGGCGCGTTAGTTTTCTGTCCCCTTTTCTTTTTGCCGAGGCTCCTTGCTCGCTTTTTTGCTTCTCCTGCAAGCGCAGGCTCCTGTCCAGCGGGCCGCGCAAACGATTTCTCCCGAAGATATCCGCCGCCGGATCGGCATCATCGCCGACGACTCGATGCGTGGCCGTGATACGCCGAGTCCTGAGCTTGATAAAGTGGCACGGTACATCGGGCGCGAGTACCGCCGCCTCGGGCTGAAGCCGGGCGGCGATCGCGGCACGTTCATTCAGCGCTACGCGATCGATCGCGTGAGAATCGTCGCGGAGAGCTCCGCTGCCTTCGTGCACGGCGGCCCGGGGGCAACCCTGAAATTCGGCAGCGACTTTGTTTTCGCCGGCAACGGGTTTGCAAGCGGTGATTACGCGGGCGACCTGGTCCTCGTGTCGGGACCGCTGACTGGCGCGACGGCCGACACGGCCGCGCTCGCCGGCAAGATGCTCGTGCTGACGTCGCCCCGCCTGCGCGGCCCCGATCGCGAGCGGGTGTTTAACTGGAAGCCCGCCGGTATCGTGCTGCTCAGCGGCGCCCCCGACTCCGCGTGGGGGCAAGTCGTGACGCGCTTCACCAGGCCACAGATGCGCGACCCCAGCCGGCAGGTTGGGGGCCCGGTGCCTCTTGCCATCCGCATCACGTCACTGCAACCCGCCGTCGCATCACTGGGCATCGATCTCGCGGCCGCACAGTCCGCAGCGACCTTTGCCGTCCAGCCTTTGAGCGGGATCCAGCTGCATGTGCACGCGCGGGTCCAGGTGGTGGAGCACAACTCCGCGCCGAACGTCGTCGCTATTCTCGAGGGCAGCGATCCCACGCTCAAGAGCGAATACGTCGTCTTCAGCGCTCACATGGACCATGTCGGCGTCGCCGGTCCGCGCGGCAGCGGGGGCTGCCGGGCACAGGGCGCGGACTCGATCTGCAACGGCGCCGATGACGACGGCTCCGGAACGGTCGCGGTGGTGGAAATTGCGGAAGCATTCGCCGGCATGCATCCTCGCCCCAAACGCTCGATCATCTTTTTGAATGTGAGCGGTGAGGAGAAGGGACTGTGGGGAAGTGAGTACTTCTCTAATCATCCCGCTGTGCCGATCACCAACATCGTCGCCGATCTCAACATCGACATGGTCGGCCGCAACTGGAAAGACACGATCGTCGCGATCGGCAAGGAGCACTCCGATCTGGGCGCGACGCTGAACCGCGTGGGGGCGGCGCACCCGGAGCTCAACATGCGGCCGATCGACGACATCTGGCCCGACGAAAACTTCTACTTCCGCTCCGACCACTACAACTTCGCGAAGAAGGGCGTGCCCATCCTCTTCTTCTTTAACGGCACGCACGCCGACTACCATCAGGTGGGCGATTCGCCCGACAAGATCGACGCGGAGAAGGAATCGCGCATCGCCAAGCTGATCTTCTACCTCGGGATGGACGTCGCGAACGCGGTCGAGCGCCCGAAGTGGAATCCGGAGAGCTATCGGAGGATCGTCAGCGACAACTAGCTTTCGGTAATGCGAGTCTTGATCGTGGAGGACGACCCGGAGCTCGCCGGGTTGCTCCGTGATGGACTCCGCGAGCACCGCATCGATCCGACCCTGGCCGCGGGATTCGCCGAGGGGCGCGACCAGGCGCTGGCAGGCGATTACGACGTCGTGATCCTTGACGTGCGGCTGCCCGGCGGCACCGGCTACGATCTCTGCGCCGACCTGCGACGCCAGAACGTCGGTGTCCCGGTGCTCATGCTCACTGCGCTCGACGCGGTGGACGATCGCGTCCGCGGCCTGGCGGCCGGGGCCGATGATTACCTCACCAAGCCGTTCGCGTTCCGAGAATTGGTCGCCAGACTGCAGGCCCTGACGCGCCGGCGCGCCCTGGCGTTGACTCCAAGCACCCTGCGCGTCGCGGATCTCGAAGTTGATCTCGGCTCGCGCCAGGTGCGCCGCGCCGACCGGCCGGTCGACCTCACCGCGAAAGAATTCGCGCTGCTCGAGCTGTTGCTGCGCCGCCAGGACCAGGTCGTGGACCGGTCGGCGATTACTGCCCACGTCTGGGACAACAATCACGATCCCTTCGCGAACGTCCTCGACGTCCTGGTGCGCCGGCTGCGCAGCAAGATCGACGACGGATTCGATCCAAAGCTCATCCACACGATTCGCGGCGCCGGCTACCGCTTGAGCGCTGCGGGATGACCCTCGGCCGGCTGCGCGTCCGCCTCACCCTCTGGTACGCGGCGACGGTCGCAGTCATTCTGCTGCTCCTCGGTGCAGGCCTGTTTGTCGCGATTGGGACGCAAGTCTCCCGGCGCATCGACGTCTCCCTGGCCGCGGCGACCGCGGCGATCGAGCACGCGACTCACGACCTGGAAGCCGAGCGCGCTGCCGGCGGCGCTGCCGACGCGGTGGAGGAGCTGCACATCCCCGATCGCGACTTGTACCTCTTCGACGCGAACGGCCGTCCGATCACACCTCAGGCGGCCGACGCATGGATTATCGCGGCCGCGCGCGCCGCGACGGCCACGGGCCGCAATGACGCGCAGCTGATGATGGCCAACGGCCAACAGTCTCGGCTGCACGCCGAACGGTTCACCGGCCGTTCCGGCACCACGTATGTCGCGGTCGCAGTCGGCCAGCGACCCAATATTCGGGAGCAGTACGCAGGCTTGATCGGGATCTTCAGTGCCGCCGCGCTCGCGGCTCTGGTGATGGTTGCACTGGGCGGGTTCCTGCTGGCGCGGCAGTCCACAGTCCCCGTTGAACGCTCGATGGAGCAGATGCGCCGTTTCATGGCCGACGCGGCACACGAGCTGCGCACCCCGGTGACGATTTTGCGGACCCGGACAGAGGTCGCGCTGTCGCAACCGCGCGACGCGACGGGCGACACGGCCGCGTTTCAGGCGATCGAGCGGGAAACCGAACGGCTCGGGGGAATCGTGGGAGACCTTCTCACGTTGGCGCGCGCCGACTCCGGTGAGCGGCAGATTGTTCACGGACCGCTCTACCTCGACGACGTCGTCTCGCAGGCCGTCGGCTCCGCGCGAACGTTGGCGGAGCGGAAAGGGGTGGCCCTGGCCGTGGGGTCGTTCGAAGAGGCGCAAATCGTGGGTGACGCGGGGCTCGTCGAGCGGCTGGTGTTGATCGTGCTCGACAACGCCATCAAGTACACACCCGAGGGTGGACGCGTCCAATTGGATGTTACAGCCCGAGACGGCAAACGCTCGGTGATCGTGACGGACACTGGAATTGGCATTCCCGCCGATCAGCTGCCGCGGATCTTCGAGCGCTTCTACCGCGGCGACCGCGCGCGCAGTCAAGCGGAGGGGGCAGGACTGGGTTTGCCCATCGCGCGCTGGATCGCGGATCGGCACGGCGCCCGGATTTCGGTCGCTTCCGACCCAACCGGCACACGCGTCGAAATCGACTTCCCCGCAGCTGTAAGGCTGCCGTAAGGTTCCCTTCTTAGCTTCTCTGCACCATGCGTTGGACACTGATGGCGTTCTGCGTCGCTTGCCCCGCCGCGCTCGCCGCGCAGCAAGCAGTCACCCGCGCGGAGGCGGTAGCTGCCGCGCTCGCGGGCGGCGCACGCGCAGCCATCGGTCGTGCCGATACGACCGCGGCGCTCGGCGCCGTCCGAACCGCACGCGCGTTTCCCAATCCCACGGTGTCGGGCAGTTACACGAAAGATCCGCCCAATTACCATGCGCTTGGCGACTTGCCGCTCGATGTACCCTGGGTGCGCGCACCACGCATCGGCGCGGCAGAGGCGGCGCGGGATGCGGCGCGCAATCAGTTCGCGTTCGATCGCGCCGCGATCATGTTCGACGTCGATACGACCTACACCAGGACCCTGGCCGCGGCCCTGCACGCACGGCTCTCCCGCCGCACCGCCGCGGACGCCGACAGCCTGTTGAAGATCGCCCAGCTGCGCCGCGACGTCGGCGACGTCAGCGAGCTCGACGTGCGTCTCGCTGCGGTCAATGCGGGCCAGCTCGAAAACGTCGCGGCAGACGATTCGCTCGCCGCCCTAGGCAGCTTGCTGCTGCTGCAGCTCCAGATGGGGCTGCGCGCCGACACGCCGAGCATCCGGCTCGCCGATTCTCTCGTGGCTCCTGACGACAGCGCGGGGATGAGCGGGAGGTCCGGCGAATTCCTCCCGGTCGCGGCAGCCGCGGCCCGATTGCGGTCGGCGGAGCGCAGCCTCACGCTGGCACGCGCCAGCCGGTTTGCGCCGAGCCTCGAGTTTGGCGTCGACAAGGGCGACCCCGGCAGCGCGAACCCGAATCAGCTTCTGCCCCTGATCGGCTTCTCGCTCCCATTCCCGCTCTTTAATAGAAGCGGTGGAGCCGTCACACAGGCGATCGCAGAGCGCGATCGTGCTCGCGCCGAGCTCGACCTGACGCGTCGGGAGACCGATGCCGGTGTGGCGCGGGCCCAGAGAGAGCTCATCGCGGCGCGGGCACGCGTGCGCCGCTCTGCAGCGCTGGTGGCGAGTGCCGACCGGATCGCAGGCATGTCCCTGCAGGCGTACGGTGAAGGAGCCGTGGCGCTGGCCAGCGTGTTGGAAGCGCAGCGCAATGCGCGCGAGATTCTCGCGCGGTACATCGACGATCTCGCCGCCGCGGACGCCGCCACGCGCACGCTGCGCTGGCTCACCACGGGGGCTGACCAACAGTGATTCGCCCAGGATCAGCACTGCTCACACTCGCACTGGTCGGCGCGTGCCACGGCAGTCAGAAAGCCGCCGACGACAATGGACCTGCCGTAACTGGCGTTCGCACCGCCGTCGCCACGTTGGAGCCGTTTCCAGAGGCAGTGAACGTCATCGGAACCGTCAACGCGCGTCCCGGCCGTTATGCGGCGCTCGCCGCTCCGGGACCGACGCGTGTCGCGCGGATCTTCGTCGTACCAGGCCAACGGGTTTCGAAGGGCGATACTCTGATTGAGTTCGAGCGCGCCCCGTTCGACGCCCAAGCCCAAAGTGCGGCCGCCGCTCTGTCGGGTGCCGAGCGGAACGCCGCGCGCGCGGCGCGGCTCGCGCAGGCCGGAATTCTCCCACAGAAGGACGCCGATCAGGCCGCCGCCGACCTCGCGGCGGCACAGTCCGCCGCGGTCACCGCCCGTCGGGCGCAGGAGCTCGCCACGCTGCGTGCTCCCCTGGCGGGTGTCGTGACGCGGATGACAGCGATCCTCGGCGCGTCGGTCGATGCCAGTCAGACAGTGGTCGAGGTCGCCGACCCGGCGGCACTCGACGTGGTGTTCAACGTCTCGCCGGCGGAGGCCGGCCGGATCCAGACTGGAGACACCCTCACGCTGACAGGTACCGAAGGCGGCGCGAGCGAGTCACTCGGCAGCGCTCGAGTGGTGAGCGTGGCCGTCGCCGTCGATTCGGTGACGCGCGCCGTGGCCGTGCGCGCCCACCTGAGCGTGGGCCGGCCGGCCGCGACGCGACCGCTGCGGATCGGCGAATCGGTCTCGGGGCAGATCATCACCGGCGTCCATGCCAATGCGGTCAGCGTGCCCGTCGAAGCGCTCGTCCCCGAAGGCGAGGGCTTCCGGGTGTACGTCGTGGACTCGAGCGGAATCGCGCATGCGCGGCCGGTCGTCGTCGGTGGTCGGTCGGAAGCGCGGGTCGAGATCGTCCGGGGTCTCGCGGCCGGCGAGCGCGTCGTGACGACCGGGGCGTACGGCGTCACCGACAGCGCGAAGATCGGGACCGAGCAGCCGTGACGCTGTTCGACGTGCTGAGCCGCCAGCGGCGGTTCGTGTATCTCCTCGTCGGCATCGTGAGCGTGGCCGGGGTCTGGGCGGCGCTGCGACTCCCGTCCGCGATCTATCCGGAGCTGCGCTTTTCCCGAATTACTGTTGTGGCTGAGGGATCGACGCTCGGCGCCCGGCAGATCGTGTTCAGCGTGACGCGGCCGCTGGAAGAGGCCGTGAGCATTGTCCCCGGCGTCACGCGCGTGCGTTCCCACACGATTCGTGGCGCGACCGAAATCTCGATCACGTTCGCGTCGGGGACCGACATGGATCGCGCCCTGCAGCTCGTCCGCGCGCGCGTCAACCAGATTCAGGCCGCGCTCCCGGCCGAACTCGATCTTGAGGTCGAGCAGCTGACCCCGTCATTGTTTCCCATTCTTTCGTACAACGTCGAGGGTGGCGAGCCGGCGACGCTCTATGACCTCGCCCGCTACGACATCAAACCGCTCATCTCGCGCGTGCCGGGGGTCGGACGGGTCGGCGTACAAGGATCGGACGTGCGGGAAATCGAGGTCATCGCCGATCCCGCCCGGCTCGCCGCGCATGGCCTGACCTATGCCGATCTCGCAGACGGCATCCGCCGAGCCATCACCGTCCAAGCGGTTGGGCGGGTGGCGCAGGATTATCGCCAGTATCTCATCGTCACCGATCAAGAGGCGCACGCTGCCGAGGATATCGGCAATGTCGTAGTGCACGGCGGGCTTCACGTCCGCGATCTCGCGACGGTGCAAGTCGGCACGGAAGACCATGTGCGCATCATTGCGGGCGACGGCCGGCCGGCGGCGCTCATCAATATCACGCGCCAGCTGGGGGGCAACTCGCTCGCGATTGCCGACAGCATCGCGCGAATCATGGCTACCGTCGCCCCGACGTTGCCGCCCGGTGTGCACGTCAAACCGGTGTACGACCAGGCGCAGCTCGTCCGCGAAGCGGTGAGCTCAGTGCGCGATGCGATGCTCATCGGCGCGGCGCTCGCCGTCCTGGTGCTGCTCGTGTTCCTGCGGCATGGCCGGATCACGGCGATCAGCGCGACCTCGATTCCGCTGACGCTGGCAATCACAGTCTTCGTGATGCGGCTGCTGGGGCAGACGTTCAACTTGATGACGCTGGGCGCGATGGCGATCGCGATCGGGCTCGTCATCGACGACGCGGTCGTGATCACGGAGAACATCGCGCGCCACTTGCGTCTGACGGGCGACCGCACGCGGGCGATTCGGGATGCGGTCCAGGAGCTCATTTGGCCCGTCACGACCTCCACACTGACGACGGTCGTGGTCTTTCTGCCGCTCGGGCTGCTGCAGGGCGTGGTGGGTCAGTTCTTCGCGGCCCTGGCAACGACACTGACCGTCGCGGTGCTGGTGTCCCTCGTTCTCGCGCTGACGATCATCCCCCTGCTCGCCGAGCAATTCGTCACGGCGCATGAGGTGGAGCCGACACAGCGCGGTCCGCTCGCCCGGGCACAGGCGACGATGGACTCGTTGGGGCCGCGGTATGAAAGCGCCCTTACGTCTGTATTGCGTCATACGCGACGCATTGTGGTCGCGGCGCTCGTACTTGTCATCGTCGGCTGGGGGCTCTGGCAGCTCGTCCAGACCGGCTTCCTTCCGGAGATGGACGAGGGCGCCTTCGTGCTCGACTACTTCACGCCGGGTGGGACGGCGCTCAATGAAACCGACCGAGAAGTCGGCATCGCCGAGCGCATCCTCGCCACGACGCCCGAAATCGAGGGCACCTCACGGCGCACCGGCGCGGAGCTGGGGTTGTTTGCGACGGCGCAGAATACCGGCGACATCGTCGCGCGGCTCAAGGCGCCCGGCCGGCGGTCGCGGGACATCTTCGAGGTGATCGACGAGGTGCGCGACAAGGTCACGGCGGCGGTGCCCCGCCTCCACATCGAGTTCGTTCAGATTCTGTCGGACGTCATCAACGACCTGGCGGGAGCCGCCAAGCCGGTCGAGATCAAACTGTTCGGCGAGCGGCTGGACTCCCTCGAGGCCTACGCGCGGCGCCTGGAGCCGGCGCTCGACAGCGTCGCGGGGCTCGAGGACCTGTACAACGGCGTCAGCGAGCCCTCACCCGAGCTCTTGATGCGGGTGAACCAGGCTGAAGCGGGCCGCGTCGGGCTCACGCCGCAGGATATCGGCGATGTCGTCAGCGCCGCGTTGTTGGGCACGAGCGCCGGAGAAGTCCGGAGCGAGGACCGGCCGGTCGCGGTTCGCGTGCGGGCGCCCGATTCCATCCGTTTCGACCCGCTGCGGCTGCGGGCCTTGCCGATCGCGGGCGGGACGCCGCTGGGCAGCCTCGCGTCGTTCAGCACGGCCGAGTCACGCATGAGTCTCGAGCGCGAGAATCAACAGCAGATGATCGCCATCACCGCCGACGTCAGTGGGCGCTCGCTCGGCGGCGTCATGAGTGACGTCAGGCGCGTCCTGGCGGCGGAGCCACCGCCGCCGGGGATTCGCCTTGCCCTCGGGGGCCAGTACGAGAGCCAGCAGGACGCCTTTCGGGCGTTGCTGCTCGTCCTGTTCCTCGCCGCGGTGAGCGTGTGTGCGGTGATGGTCGTCCAGTTCGAGTCGTTCGTCGAGCCGCTCGTGGTGCTGCTGGTGGCGCCCGTGTCGTTCGTGGGCGCACTGGCGCTGCTGCTGATTACGGGCACGGCGCTGAACGTCGCGTCGTTCATGGGGCTGATTCTCCTGGTGGGACTCATCGTCAAGAACGGCATCATCCTGCTCGACTTCACGCGGTTGCGCATGCGCGATGAGGGCGTGACGCTCGATGTGGCCATACGCGAAGCGGCACGCGTGCGGCTCCGTCCCATCCTGATGACGACGCTGTGCACGCTGTTCGGCTTGCTGCCGCTGGCGCTCGGCATCGGGGCGGGGAGCGAGCTGCAGCGCCCGCTCGCGCTGGCGGTCATCGGCGGATTAGTCCTCTCCACGCCGATTACGCTGTTTGCGGTGCCCACGCTGCTCGTGGCGATTCGCGGAGGGAACTACCGGCTACCGTGACCCGCCTGGGAATCGTGTGGTCTCAACAATCGACACTCACACTTTCTCAGGAGCCCACCTATGCGCCTGCTCACCACCCTGACCGTCGTCGCGGCGTTGTGCGCCGCTGGAAATCTCGCCGCTCAGGAGCGCAACGTTCCCGACAGTCTCGTTGGCAAAGCAAAGATCAGTGAGGACTCGGCCCGTGCCGTCGCGCTGAAGCGCGTCCCCGGTACCCTGGAAAGCGTTGCGCTCGCGAAAAGCGGCAAGACGCGTCTCGTCTACACCTTCAAGGTGCAGCGCACCGGCCGGACAGGATTGACGGATGTGCTCGTGAATGCCAACACCAGCAAGGTCATCGCAGTGCGGCGTGAGAGCACTAAAGCGCGCTCAACAGCTCACCGTTCGTCTTAGCGCGCTTCATCTGCTGCAGTAGCGATTGCATGGCTTGCTCCGGCGGGAGGTCCACCAAGGCCCGCCGGAGCTTTTGTTTCGCCTCGACCGTCTTGGCATCCGCGAGCAGCTCTTCGCGGCGTGTGCCGCTCGCCGCGATGTCCACCGCCGGATAGATGCGCCGGTCCGCCAGCGCACGCGTGAGCCGCAGCTCGGCGTTGCCGGTGCCCTTGAACTCCTCGAAGATGATGTCGTCCATCTTGCTCTCGGTTTCGACGAGGGCGGTGGCGATCACGGTGAGCGAGCCGCCCCCATCTTTCGGGGGCACGGCGCGCGCCGCGCCGAACAGCCCTTTGGGCTTCGCGAGCGCATTGGCGTCGAGCCCTCCCGACATCGTCCGGCCGGTCCCCCGCCCCGTTGTGTTGTGCGAGCGCGCGAGGCGGGTGATGGAGTCGAGCACGATGACGACGTCGCGTCCCAACTCCACTTGCCGGCGGGCGTGCTCGAACACCATGTCGGCGGCGGCCACGTGCCGCTCATGCGGAAGGTCGAAGCTCGACGCGATCACTTCCCCCCGCCCCCAGTCGATCATCTCGCTGACTTCCTCCGGGCGCTCGTCGACGAGCAGGATCAGCAGGATTGCCTTGGGATGATTCTCGGCCACGGACTCGGCGATCGCCTGGAGCATCATGGTCTTGCCGGCCTTGGGCGGCGAGACGATGAGCGCCCGCTGGCCGAAGCCGAAGGGGCAGATGAGATCCACGACGCGCTGCGTCTCCGCGGTGCGGGGACTCGATGCGTTGGGCGTCTCGAGGGTCAGCGGACGGTTTGGATGGACAGCGCCCAGATTCGCGAAATCGGGCCGCCCATCGAGCTGGCCAGCCGGCTCACCGTTGACCGTCGTCACGCGCCCATTGTCGAGGACGATCAGGTCCCCGCGGCGCAGACCGGGCAGGCGAACGGGCGGATCGCCTTTCGCCGGGAGATAACTGTTGGCGGCGAGCCGGAGCGCGCCGCCTTTCTGCGAAGGGTCAAACCAGCCGGTGATTGGTGGCATGCAGGATAGGTCTCGAAAGATAGGGGCATCGGTCATCGGTCGTCAGGCCTGATGACCGATCACCGACAACCGATGACTATATTTAGCGCCGCATGCGACAGGATCACATCCGCAATTTCTGCATCGTGGCCCATATCGATCATGGGAAATCGACCCTCGCCGATCGGCTCATCGAGCTGACGGGGACGCTGGACAAGCGGCTGATGCGCGAGCAGGTGCTCGACACGATGGACCTGGAGCGCGAGCGCGGCATCACGATCAAGCTGAATGCGGTGCGGATGAGCTATCACGCGAAAAGTGGCCAGTTGTACGAGCTCAACCTCATCGATACGCCGGGACACGTCGATTTCACGTACGAGGTGTCGCGGTCATTGGTTGCCTGTGAAGGCGCCATTCTGGTGGTGGATGCATCGCAGGGGATTCAGGCCCAAACCCTGTCCAACCTGCTGCTTGCGATGGATGCCGGGCTGGAAATCATACCCGTGCTCAACAAAATCGATCTCCCCGGCGCGGAGCCGGACAAGCGGGCCCATGAGATCCACGACCTGATCGGCACCAAGCCCGAGGAGATCCTGAGGATTTCAGCAAAAGAAGGGCGAGGCGTCCCCGAGCTGCTCGAGGCCGTGGTTGCCCGGGTCCCGCCGCCCAAGGGCAATCACGAGGCCCCGCTGCGCGCCCTGATTTTTGATTCCTACTACGATCGGTACCGCGGCGCGATTCCCTCGATTCGCGTCGTGGATGGCGTACTCAAGCCGGGCATGAAGGTGGCGTTCGGCGCCCACCGGGACGATGTCTACGAGGTCGACGAAGTCGGCTACCTCCAGCTGGGCCACAAGCCGGCGGAGCAGCTCGAGGCTGGCGAAGTCGGCTACGTCGTCGCGAACGTGCGCGGGGTGCAGGAGACGCGGCCCGGGGACACCATACTCGACGCCGAGCATCGCGACGTGGAGCTGCTGCCCGGCTACCGTGACATCCAGTCGATGGTGTTCGCGGGACTCTACCCCACCAACGCCGAGCAGTACGAAGAGCTGCGCGACGCGCTCGCCAAGCTGCAGCTGAACGACGCCTCGCTGCACTACGAGCCCGAGACCTCGGTCGCGCTGGGGTTCGGTTTCCGGTGCGGCTTCCTCGGCCTGCTGCACATGGAGATCGTGCGCGAACGACTGGAGCGCGAGTTCGATCTCGACCTGATCAGCACGGTTCCCAACGTCGAGTATCACGTGTACAAGACCGATGCGAGCATGGAGCTGGTGGAGAATCCGAGCCTGTTACCGCATGGGTCGGAAGTCGATCGGATCGAAGAGCCGTATGTGAAGGCCCGGATTTTCGCGCCGTCCGACTACATCGGCGGCATCATGAACCTGGGACAGGAGCGGCGCGGCGTGTATGGCGGCATGCAGTATCTCGATCCGACGCGCGTCGAGTTCGACTGGG
>WNGJ01005637.1_pt1 | contig 16172 bp, 16 predicted proteins | sample 5400611 | NCBI WGS metagenome assembly WNGJ01 (sample SAMN13153375, study PRJNA577476) | soil metagenome | isolation source: 40 cm soil or saprolite under Garry oak tree replicate 1 | place: USA:California | collected 2016-06-15 | reverse complement strand
TCCCGGAATTCAGTTCTTCCGAAAAACGGGCAGGGATGACAATCGCCATTCGGCAGCGTCCCTCATCGAGCGCCCTCAGCACAGAGGGATAGTTGTCCACTACACCCACGATATCGAAGTACCTAGAAGACTGGAAGTGTTTGAGCAGGTTTTGACTCTGTTGGCTGCCTTCGCGATCCAACACGTACATGGGGATGGCGCTTGTGTCCAGGTTCACGCCATATCCGAACAGGAGCATCATGAGCGGTGGCATGAGAACGACTATGATCAGGCTTCGGGCGTCGCGGAGAATCTGAATGACCTCCTTGCGAGCTACCGCGAGTACACGGTACCCCTGCATCAGGAATACTCCTTGGCAGTCCTGGGCTGATTGGCCGCGAGGGAGACAAACACGTCTTCCAAGCTTGGCTGGATGCGCTCGATCTTTTCGACTCCTATGCCTTCTGCGGAAAGCCGGTTGTGAAGGACAGCAAGAGCTTTCTCGGCCGTTGGCACAACCACATGTAAAGCACTGCCGAAGATAGCCGCGTCGAGCACCTCGGGCATGTCGTGCAAGATCTCCAGGGCACGCCCGAGCGGTTCACATTCCACAAGCAGAAGCTCACCCGGCATGCACTTTTGCTTCAGTTCCGCGGGCGTGCCCATGGCCACGATCTTTCCACGATCGATCAGCGCCAGCCGATTGCAGTACTCCGCCTCGTCCATGTAATGAGTGGTTACAAAGACCGTCATTCCTCCTTCCGCCAATTGGTAAATCACATCCCAGAATTGCCGGCGCGTAATCGGGTCGACCCCGGCAGTGGGTTCATCCAAGAACAAGATCGAGGGACGATGCAACAGCGCACAACCAAGCGACAGCCGCTGCTTCCATCCCCCCGGCAAGCTCCCGGTGATGGTTTTCTGATGCTGGGTCAGAGCCGCCATTTCCAGGGCCCACGTAGTCCGTTCAGATACCGCGCGCGCACGAATCGCGTACATTCCCGCGAAGAACCGAAGGTTCTCGATCACCGTCAGGTCGTTATACAAAGAGAACTTTTGCGACATATAGCCGATCATCTGCCGCACCGCCTCTGCCTGAGTGGCGACGTTTAGGCCCGAAACGAGGGCCCGACCCTCGGTGGGACGGAGCAAACCGCAAAGAATGCGAATTGTGGTCGACTTCCCGGCACCATTGGGTCCGAGGAAGCCGAAGATCTCCCCCCTTTGAGCTTCGAAGCTGATGTGGTCCACGGCCACAAAGCTCCCAAAGCGCTTCACCAGGTCATCCACCAGCACAGCTTGCACGGCATGATTCACAAATTAACCTCTAGCGTACTGGCTTCGACAGTCGCGACCATCAGATCTTCTATCGTCGGTGTAACGCGACGGATGGCATCAAAGGACAGCTTCGCCGTGGTCAGCCTTGTACGCAGTTCAGGCATGCGCCGTTCAGCATCATCCACTACTAGGTGTAAGCCGTCTCCCACCAGGACCAGGCTGGAAATTCCTTCGGCACCCTGCAGCGCATCACGCAAACGCCGCGCCTCGGAGGAAATCACCGCCACCACTTCGCCACGCAGGTTCTTCTTAAGCTGGGAGGGCGTGTCGCAGAGGAGCAATCGACCCTTGTGCAGTAATGCAACGCGGTGACAGCGCTCGGCTTCCTCCAGGTAGGCAGTGGAAGTGAGAATGGTAAGACCTTCCGTCGATAATCCGTACAAGATGCTCCAGAAATCGCGTCGCGAGACCGGGTCGACTCCATTTGTAGGCTCATCCAACAGGAGAATTTTCGGAGTATGGATCAGGGCGCAGACCAGTGCTAATTTCTGCTTCATGCCTCCTGAAAGCCGACCGGCCAATCGCTGACGGAACTGCTGCAGGCCAGCCGCCGCGAGCAAAGTCGATGCGCGTTGCTCGCGATCTCGATCGCGCACGCTGAATATATCGGCGTAGAACCGAATGTTCTCATCGACGGTCAAATCCTCGTAGAGTCCAAAGCGTTGTGGCGTGTAGCTGATGTTGTCTTTGACTGCATCCGGTTCGCGCACAACGTCCCTTCCACAGAGACTGGCCGTACCTTCATCCGGCGTCAACACCGCCGCAAGCATGCGAAGAGTTGTAGTCTTGCCGGCACCGTCGGGACCGACCAAGCCGAAAATTTCACCCGCCTTTACGGTGAAACTAATATGATCGACAGCGCGGACTCCAGGAAAGTCCTTGACTAACCCCTGCACAACGATTGCCGCACCGCTGTCTTCCCTGTTTGTCATTTAGCGTACACATTCCGTTCGGGCGGGCGCTCGCGGTCTGGGTTTTTCAGGTTCATTGTTTCGGACTTCTGGTGGCCCCTGTGCGCACCTGTAGCGGCTGCTGCACCTTGGGCCTAGCTTGCGCGGTGGGCTGTCCGCCTTCATCAGCATCGGACTCTGGGTCGTTCCTCAGCATTGTCCCCGATTCCAGGACAGCGTCCGCAGGCATGCCTGGCTTCAATTCGTGATTGAGGTTAGAAAGGTCGATCTTGATTCTGTAAACTAGGGTGACGCGTTCTCTCTGCGTCTGGATGCTCTTAGGCGTAAATTCGGCCGCAGACGAGATGAAAGACAATCGCCCACTGTAGGTTTTTCCCGGATACGTATCGGTCGTGACCTGCACTGTCTGGCCCAGCCGAACCCGGCCTAAGTCTGTTTCGCTGACATAAGCCCGGAGCCATACATCATCCAGATCTGCCAGGGTTACGACCGGCGTTCCCGGTGCAACCACCTCCCCCAACTCGGCTTCGCGGGTCACGATCACTCCCGCGACGGGTGCCCGCAGGACGGTATAGCTCAGCTTGATTCGGGACAGTCGGATATTCTCCATGGCTTGGTTAGCGGTCTGACGATCAATGACAATCTGCTCTTTGCGGTTACCCGCGGCAATTTCCTCAAACAACTGTTTTGAACGCTCATACCCCGCCTGGGCGCGCTTAAGACCCGTGACGGCGATGTCATGACTTTCTGCTGAAATCGCAAGCATATTTTGCTGAGCGACCTTGATATCCTCAGGCCGGGACCCCGCTTCGCTCAGCGCCAACTGCGCCTCTCGCAACTGCCAGGTAGCTTCATCAGCGGCGACCTGTTGGCGGTAATCGTCATCGTCCAATCGCGCTAGCACCGCACCGGCTTCTACCCACTTTCCCTCTTGCGCTTGCAATTCCTTGATGCGCCCCTGTACTTTGAAACTCAGGTCGCTCTGGTGTGCCTCGATGTTTCCGGAGACCTTCAGCACGTTGCTGGCCGGCTCCTTGTGCAAATGAGCGGGCAGATAGGTGCCGGCCAGAGCCGCACCCGTCAAAATCATCGCGGCCAAAAGCTTCTTCATAGTAGTAACCTCGAAAGGCGTGACGCCTTACGGAATCGTTCGACTGGATTCCTGGATCAATGCTCCAGGAACCGATCGTAGTTCTTTTCTGTGCCGCCCAAGGCTCGTGCCAGCGCAATCTTGGCATCGACGTGCCGAGTCAGGGCTGTGACGAGATTCTGCTGGGCACGGGAAAGAGAGTCCTGTGCCGTAGTGACCTCGATATTGTTGGTCGACCCAGCTTGAAACAGGACCCGTGCCAGGTCCAACTCCTGCTGGGCCAAGGTCAATCCGTCTTGGGCCACTCGAACTTCGTTATTCGCGGAGTCGAGATTGAGGAGTGCCTCCCGAACATCTTCTTCAATCTGCAAGGTCAAGTCCGTAAGTTGATTTTGAAGGCGCTCGAGCCGGTTGTCGATTTCCTGTATTTCTCCTTCGCGATCCCGGTCAAAAAGGGTGAACTTCAGGACGCCTTCCAGGGCGCCGACGGTCGTAATTCCAGAGAGCGAGCGGCCGTTAGCTCCATAATTTGCGCTTAGGCTAATCTGAGGCAACGATCTGGCTCGCGACGCCTTTCGCAGTTCCATTTGTTCATCCCGCTGCCGTAGGAGCGATAAGTAATCGGGCCGATTCGCGAGGGCTGCACCGACGGCCTCACTTAGTGCGGGAGGTTCAATCGGTTGATAGTTCAATGTCTCGGCCAACTCCAAGGCTGTTCCCACATCCAAGCCGATGTTTCGAGACAGTACTAATAACGTTTGCTGCGCTGCGTTTTTTGCCACCAGAAGGGCTTGCTGGTCATCGGCAAGCTGTACTTTGGCCCGCAGGAGGTCCAGGCCAGTCGCCACGCCGGAATCATGTTGATCGTTCGCTAGCTTCAACAAGGCCTCTGACAGCGTCACTCGTGATCGCGCCGAATCGACGAGGGCCGCCGCGGATTCAGCGTTCAGGTAGAGAGAGGCCACCGTCCGGATAACCAGGTCGCGGCTGTCTTGGTAGTCATCGCGCGCTGCCTGTTCATGCGGTTGGCTCGATTTCCAGCTGTGATAAGCCTGTAAATCCAAAACCGGCTGGTTCACGTACACACGAAAGTCATACGCAGCAAAGGGACCGACGCCAGGTTTGAGGAATGGAATATCGATGCCCAACGCCGCCAGGTTGATTTTTTCAAGAGTCCACGATGTCTCGATGTATGACTTGGGCAGCAGGTCTGAAAACCGTCGCTCGCTTGTACCCCCAGCTTCGCGAAACCTGGTAGCGGAAGACAGGACACTGAAATTTGCCTTCAACCCCAGTTGGATGGCGTCCTTCAGTGTCAGGCGGAGAGGCTGCTGTGCATCCGCTGAAGGAACAAACCTCAACACGATCAACACCGCCGCACCCGCTGTAGCCAACCAAGAACGCTGCATCGTAGGTCTCACTCCTTGCACGTGGCTTCCCGAATGACTTGCTAGAATTGAGTTGCCAGAAATTCGCTAAGCAACAGGGTCGAATTTCGCTACGCTTTGGCCTTGCTGGACGGAACCTCCGCGTCATACTGGTAAAACAAGCGAGCGGTCGCGTCTTTCGGCGAGCGCCACGTTTCAGGGTTGTAAGGCGAAACGTACGGCTCAAGCTTCTTGCTGATTTCCCGGAAGAGCGGGTGGTCGCGAATATTGTCCACGGCAGCAGCGGAATCTCCCTCAGTCTCAAACAAGTGAATGTAGAGGTCGTCCAAGATGTACAAACTGCGGTGGCAGACGCCTGCCAGCTTCGGCAGTTGAGTCGCATCCGACTCGGCGAACACCTCGGCCACCTTCGCCTCGGTGCCAGGCTTGATACGCGCCACAATCACAGCACGTTTACTCGCCATAATCCCTCCCTGTCATAAGCGATAGCTCATGCGAGACTGAACCACCGTGTCCGCAAGCTTTTCGTACAAGTGGGCGTTGTCAATGGCAACGGCCGCCTGGGCGGCGAACGCACTGGCCACTTCGACATCCCGTTTGCTGAATCCTGTCCTTGTTTTTTTGTTGATGACTTCGATCACTCCGAGGACGCGATCACGGGAGTTCAGCGGAACCGCCAATATGGAGCGAGTGGTCAATCCTAAGGCGCGATCAATGGAATCGGCGAAGCGTTTATCCTTGTGCGCGTCGTGGACAACCGCAGGCTTTTGATTCTGAAGCACCCAGCCCGCAATGCCCTTGTCCGCCGGCATGCGCAGTGTCTTGACTTGATCTGCGGTGTCTCCGACGGCGATATCAAAGGTCAACTCCTTGTTCACTTCGTCATACAGCAGCAAAGAAGCAGCCCCAGCCTGCAGCAAATCCGCAGCGGTTTGCATGATCGTCTGCAGCAACTCAGGAAGGTTAAACATGGAGTTGAGTCGTACGCTGGAATCAATCAGAGCGTGGCTGATCCGCTTCTCCTCCGTCAGGTCCCGTTTCAGGGCTGCCGCCTCGTTGAGGCTTTTTTTCATATTGCCCTCCTCATGGCTGACTCCTGTGGCACGATCAATGTGCCTTCCGACGTCATGTATTTATCGATGAAGTCAAGGTGGTAATCGCCGCTGCGGAAAACGGGATGAGCCAGTAGCTCAAGATGAAAAGGTAGGGTCGTCTTCACGCCCTCACAAGCAAACTCGCCCAGAGCCCTGTGCATAATATCGAGGGCATCCATCCGATCCTTGCCGTGCACGATGACCTTGGCCAGCAGTGAATCGTAAAAAGGCGGAATGCTGTAGCCAGTGTACGCATGCGTATCCACCCGGACTCTGGGACCACCCGGCGGAATAAAACGCGTAAGCGTACCGCTGGCTCCCTTCCAGTTGTTCGCGGGATCCTCGGCGTTGACTCGGCATTCAACCGCGTGCCCGCGCGGTTTGATGTCCTGCTGCTTGACCGTTAAGGGCTCGCCCGCGGCCACACGGATCATCAACTCCACGATGTCCATCGCTGTAGTCGCTTCCGTCACCGGGTGTTCCACCTGGATGCGCGTGTTCATCTCCATGAAGTAGAAGTTCCGGTCGCAATCCACGAGGAACTCCATCGTGCCCGCGCTCTCGTATGCGATCGCTCTCGCGCCTGCGGCCGCGGCCTCGCCAATTCGCTGGCGCAGGTCCTCGTGGATATAGGTGGAAGGCGATTCCTCGATCAGCTTTTGCTGGCGGCGCTGGATGCTGCAGTCCCGTTCACCCAGATACACCACATTCCCTTGGCGGTCTCCCATCACCTGCACTTCCACGTGGCGCGCATCGCGAATAAATTTCTCCAGGTAGACACGGTTGTCTTTGAAGACTGCCTGGGCGGTGTTGCGCACGCTCTCGAGCGCGGAGGCTAGCTCAGACCGTTCCCACACCACTTGCATGCCACGTCCACCGCCGCCGGCAGAAGCTTTCAAAATAATCGGGTAACCGACCTCCTTGGCCCTTTGCGCAGCCTCGTCGTAGTTCACCAGGGGCTTTTCAGTTCCGCCAGGTACAGGCAGCCCCGCGTCCAACATAAGTTTCCGCGCCGAGGATTTGTCACCCATCATTTCCATGACTTTGGGAGAAGGGCCGATGAAAACAATGCCGGAATCCCGGCAGATCTCGGCAAAATAGGTGTCCTGTGAGAGAAACCCATACCCGGGATGCACCGCTTCCGCTCCGGTCATCAGACAGGCATGGATAATGGAGGGAATATGCAAATAGCTGCGGCTGGAGGGCGGCGGTCCGATCAACACCGCCTCGTCGGCCAGTTCGACGGGGCGTGAATCTGCATCCGCCTTGGAATAGATCTGGACCGTCTTGATGCCCATGTCGTGACAGGTTCGATTAATCCGTAGAGCAATCTCGCCACGGTTGCAAATCAGAATCTTCTTGAACACAGAACACCCTCGCGGGCAGGACCTGTTATGTACAACCGAATCCGCCGCTAGCTTTTTGAGTCGCCGCCGGACGTATCCACCAGCATCAGCCGCTGCTCGTAACTCACCGGCGTGGCATCCTCCAGAAGGATCTCGACCACCACCCCTCGGCAATCGCTAATCACGTCATTCATCAGCTTCATGGCCTCAACGATCGCGACCTTTTGTCCCCGCTCAACCGTGTCCCCAACTTGCACAAGAGGTTTGCCCCCTGGTGAGGCCGCTCGATAGAACACGCCCACCAGCGGCGAGACGATCGGTACCACGCCCGCTGCCAAACCGGGAGTCGGGCCGCTCCGAGCGGCACCCGGAGTTGGCGCTTCCGGGATGGCTACAACTGCGCCAGCCTCACGTTGAATTTCAATCTGAAGCCCGCCCGCCTTGACGAGCATGCGCGTGGTGGCCGTACCTTCGAGCGAACGAACCAGTTCCTTGGCCTCCTTCAACGCGAGGCGGATTACATCGGTATCGGAGCCCTGCTCGGATTCCTTGATCGCATCCATCATTCGCTCTCTTGTTTGAATTTCATTGTTCCTGGGCCCCGTTACCAAAGCACCCGAAGGCACGAAATCGGGCATAACGCCGCTCGACCAGCTCGGCCCCGCTCACACCGGTGAGGGCATCGAGATGCCGCTTGAGGGCGTCCTTGAGGGCCGCAGCCGTCACTGCCAGGTCAGTGTGTGCCCCTCCGGCTGGCTCAGGAACCAGCTCGTCGGCTACACCCAGCTTCAACAACTCCCCAGCTGTCAGGCGAGAGGCCTCGGCTGCGCGCGGGGCGCTAGCCGCATCCTTAAAAAGAATGGTTGCGCACCCCTCCGGACTAATGACGGAATAGATGGCGTTCTCCAGCATCAGTACGCGATCGCCGACAGCGATAGCCAGCGCTCCACCGCTGCCACCTTCGCCGATGATGGCGCACACGATGGGGATGGGCAGACGGGACATAACCAGGAGGTTTCGTGCAATCGCCTCACTCTGGTTCCGTTCTTCTGCCTGAATGCCCGGATAGGCACCCGGTGTGTCAATAAAGGTCAGGAGCGGCAATCCAACCCGCCCGGCATACTGCATCAGACGCAACGCCTTTCGGTAGCCCTCGGGGTGGGGCATGCCGAAGTTACGCTCGATGCTCTGCTTTGTGCCACGCCCTTTTTGGTGCCCCACTACCATCACCGGGCGTCCCTCGAGCAATGCAAGACCACCCATAATAGAGGGATCGTCCCGTTGATGGCGGTCGCCGTGGAGTTCGGTGAAACTGTCGAATAAGGCCGCAACGTACTCAGATAAATTCGGCCGATCGGGGTGCCGTGCAAGTTGTACGCAAGCCCAGGCCGAGCGGGTCTGAGTACTTTCTTGCGGGCCAGATTTCGGCGCGACGCCGGTTTGCGCCGGTGCGGGAGGCTTTACGTGATAGCCTAGTAGCTTCTTCAGCACCGCTGGGAGTTCAGCGCGCGGCACCACCATGTCGATCTGACCCTTTTCCATTAGGAAATCCGCCGTCTGGAAACCGTCCGGTAGCTTCTGACGAATGGTCTGTTCGATCACTTGAGGTCCGGCAAAACCGATATGCGCTTTCGGCTCAGCGATAATCACGTCGCCGAGCGTGGCAAAAGAAGCGCTTACCCCACCGTAGGTCGGATCAGCAAGCAGCGAAAAATATGGAACACCGACTTCAGCCAGCCTTCCCAATGCAGCGGCGGTTTTCGCCATCTGCATCAAGGAAACCGTTCCCTCCTGCATGCGCGCCCCCCCGGAGGCGCAGCACACCAAGAGCGGAGTGCGCGTTGCGACGGCCAGTTCCACCGCCCTGGTAACTTTCTCCCCCACCACCGAACCCATGCTTCCGCCCATGAAGGTGAAGTCCATGGCGCAAATGACGATCGGAGAGCCACCAATTTCAGCCGTGCCGTAGATGGCAGCGTCCCGCTCGCCTGTCTTGCGCTGGCTATCAGCAACGCGTTTCCGATACGCCGTAGAATCTTCGAAGTGCAACGGATCTCCCGGTGCCAATTCGGCATCGCGCTCCTGGAACGAATCGGGATCCACCAGAAAACGAATTCGCTCACGAGCGTTCAGGCGAAAGTGGTAGTTGCACTCCGGACAAACCTTCAGGTTCTTTTCCAGCCGCTTGTAATACACGAAGGCGCCGCACTGCAGGCACTTTGTCCAGCGATCGGCGGGCAGCGCCGCAATGCGAACAGTGAATTCCGGTCCTACCGTTGGCAACATTCGCGACTGTACGGCCATACCTCCATCCCCCAATTCATCCGACAAACGCCTCTGAGGCGTGGCGTTCGGCGTATTCCTGCATCTCATCGCGGAGATGCCGCAGAAGCTCGGCTTCTCTTTCAGGCGCGTTCGGCGGTCGCCTAAAAAGACGGTCCTTTGCGTACGTCAGAAACTGGGTGGTCACGCCGTGCCGATCGAGCCGAGTTGCGTTCAGCGCCACGTCAAGCGCACCACGCCAATCCGAGCGCTTGATTCGCGACCAAATAATTCCGTGATCGACCATAAGCTCGGCTGTGGAATCCCGCTGGCCCAGGGCACGGAACGTCAGTTCCGCTTGAGCGTAGCGCTCAAGCTGCAGTAATAGCCCAGCCAGTTCGTTCAATACACGCGGAGACGCCTCGTCTCCGAACCGCTTGGACAATATCTCAGCCGCCTGGGCAGGCCGACCAATCGCCCTGTACATCTGTGCCAACGAATACAGGATTGCCTTGTTGTTGGGTTGCAACGCGGCTACCCGTTCCAGAGCCTTGCGCGCACCCGTGCGGTCGCCATTTGCCAGCCGGGCATACCCCAGGTCGACCAACAGATCGGCTTCACTGGGATCCTTGCGGGTCAAGTCCTCCAACAGTGCCACCGCCTCATTGAGTCGTCCCGCAGTCTGGAGGACTTCTACAAATTGGCGCGCGAACCTGCCCTCCCGGGGAGACAGGCGCATCGCGGTTCGAAAATGGTTCTCCGCTTCGGTGAAATTCCCTGTCACAGCCGCGATTCTTCCCTGCAGCGCAGCGCATCTGGCATCATTCGTGGAATTCACGAGCGCGCCGCACCGCTCCGCCCAAGCTTGAGCCTTCGTCACATCTCCTCGTTCCAGCGCATCCAAGCCCGCGGCGTAGCAGGACTCGACCGTGACAGGCTCGCTTCCCTGGGTTGCCAGCTTTGCGCCCTCCAGACTTGCTTTATCCATTTGCATATCTGACGTAGATCTTCTACCTCTCTGCGAACTCTGGCGTTGCCATGTGCCAAATTTCCTGTTTCTTGCAATGCGCTAAGACTAGGCTGCAGTTCCACGCGCACGCTTTTCAATCTTCTCCTTAATAATGGCCATCTGTTTCTGCGTATTGTTGTTGATGTGGACTTCCATCTGCGCGTCATTGGCCGGGGCGTTCGGCTTCATGATGAATTCTTGTACCCAGCGCATCCGCGTGCCACCGTCTGCCGGTTCGTAATACCACTCGATATTCATAAACTCGAACGGTCCCGTCTCTACCCGCCGCGCCTTGACCAAATGCGCAGCCGGGTCCATGGTTCGTTCCGAAACCCAGCTCCAGATCTTTCCGTTTTCATCGGGGTGCATAGAGAGCCGGAACACGACGGTATTTCCTTTGCGCTCCAGGATCTCCGCTTCGGCATACTCGGTAAACAGTTTGGGCCAGGACTCCACGTCATTGGTGATGTCCCAGACCATCTCAAGCGGCGCGCTGATCCAGATGGAATTTTCAGTACGGACCGCCATGGCAATTACCCCGCTTTCTGCAGACGTCGATTGGTGTAGTCGATCGCCTGCCCGATGGTCGTAATGTCGCGCACATCCTCGTCGGGAATAGTAAACCCGTATCGCTGCTGCATTTCGAGCTGAAGTTCGACCAGAGCCAGCGAATCCAGGCCCATCGCATCGAACGATAACGCCGGGTCGTTCTTGATTTGCGATTCGGGCAGACGAATACGTTTGACCAGAATGTCCTTGAGATCATTAAATGTGAACACCTGTGCTGTTGGCATACAGTCCTCCAGAATTTACCGTTGCACACGGTTGTGGACTTGCGAGACGGCGCAATGCTGGTAGCTGCTCCTCCGCTGCTGCTCTGCCCGCCGCCAGGAAGAGGTCTGCCAGCTGGAAATCTCGCCAGGTAGCTGGACCGAATCGAGGAGTGATAACCACGTCTGCCGCCGCCGCGTGGCGCGTACTGCAGTCGAGCTGCATCAGATCTATAACTTCCAGCAGCGTGTCCAGCATCCGCGACGCCTTAGCTGCGGGTGCAGCCGGGGGCTGAGGGTTTGTCGGCCAGGCCGGCAACGTATCCCAGCTCATGAGATTGACGGACACGACGATGTCCGCGCCAGCGGCCCGCACCGCCTCGGTGGGTACAGGCACCAGCGCGATGGCATCGACCAAACGCGCGCCGTCAAGTGGACGAGGTGGGTACAGCCCGGGAACTGAACTTGCCGCCAGCAAGGCTTCCCAGAGCGGGCCTTGGGTCATCGCTTTGGCCCGCTTTGCATTCAAGTCCACTGCCATGATCGCTAGCGGCGTCGCTAAGTCATGAAATGAAAGTCCGTCGGTACTCTCGTAGCAAAGACGCTTCAGCGCGTCGGCGCCACTGGCCAGCCCGCCGAACGAGAGTTTGAAGATCGCCGCTACATTCTCCGGCGAGAACGCCATCCTCATCGTGGTCTCGACTGCCCGGGGATCTTTCCCCATCGCCAGCCAGCAACCCACGAATGCGCCTATACTGCTGCCCGCAACATAGTCGACCGCATACCCAGCGCTCGCTAGCGCATCCAGCACCCCAATGTGCGCATAGCCCTTCGCGCCCCCTGCGCCCAAAGCCAGCCCGATTTTGCTTCGCGACAAGTGGCGTCCGAGCCATGCTAGGTCCGCCTGGGACGGGTCTGCATCAACCGTTCGGACCACCTTGAGCCCGCCGACAGAGTGCAATGCCTGTGATCCGGCAGGCCTGACGAGCACGACTTCGCCTGTAGAACTGCCTCTCACCGCCGCGCTCGAGCACTCGGCTTCCGTGCCCAATAAAAGAACTCGATCGACATGCTGCAGTAATGTGGGAAGGTCGGGTTCGTCAACACCGGCTACAATCAGCACGATATTGCGCGACCGCAGCAAGTCGTCGACAATGCTCAACGCACCGCCCACAGTTCCTTGCCGATCACACTTGATCTTCTGCGGAAGCGAGGCCGTGAGATCAATACAGCAGACTTCACGCGGGGTTGCAGCTTGCATGCTTTCTACGAACTGAGGTAGCTGCCACAGAATCGCTCTTCCGCAGACCAGGGCGACGGTTTCGCCTCGCTGTTGACTCCAACCCAGCTGTACGTCCGCTTGCGCCAAGCGCCGGCTCAAGATTTGCGCCAGGTTCGCGAAAAGAACGGGATAGTTGGCCAGAATCGAGCCGAAGGCCTCCTGCCTCAATTCCAGCATCGTGGTAGAGACAACTGCTTCGAGTGTCGCCGAACGCGGTTCGCCTGTGATCAGCGACATTTCACCGCCGAGGTCCCCAGGCCGCAGCCGTGCCACGGTTCGCGGACCCTCGGGGTGATTCACTCGAACTCGGACTAGCCCGCTTTCTACAATGAACAGGCTTGAGCCGGCATCGCCCTCGCGGCAGATCAGTTCACCGGCCGAGAATTGTCGCGGCTGTGAGCGACCCCGGATCTCCGCTAGGGCCGCCTGTCCCAAGCCGTCGAATAACGATGGTCGCATGAGGTCCAAACCTAGGCCCCTCCCAGCGTTTCCTTATGCCTCGTATTTGTGCAGCACGATCGCAGCATTAAAGCCGCCATAACCGCGGCCGTTCACCAGCGCGGTGCGTATTTTCATGCGCTGCTCCCGCGTCACAAAGTTCAGTTTGCAGTCTTTCGCCGGCTCACTCAGGTTCACGATGGGAGGAACTACCTGATCCCGAAGGCTGAGCGCAGCGGTGGCCACATCCAGCGAGGCACCACCGGCATAGAGCCGGCCAACCATCGACTTCGGCGCTGTGACCGGAATTTCCGAGGCGCGTGAGCCGAAGACCTCCCGAATGGCCTCAGCTTCTAAAGCATCGGCTTCCAGATCGCCAGCCCCATCTGCGAAAATGACGTCCACCTCTTGAGGAGAGATTCCCGCGTTCTGGATGGCTTGCCGCATTGCGCGAGCATATTGCCGCGCGTCTGGGGCACGTTTCGCGTGATGGTATCCGTCTTGCGTTGCGCAATAGCCCAGCATCTCGGCGTACACGTGCGGAGCGCCTCTCTTCTTCGCGTACTCGAATTCTTCCACGATTAAGATTGCGCCCCCTTCGCCGGGCACATACCCGTTGGCCTTGGCATCGAAGGGGCGGTAGGCCAGCGCGGGATCCTTCTCCCGGCTCATCAAGCCGTTCTGCAGCTGGCACACGAGAGCGTAAGGACACAGTGGTGCTTCGGTTCCGCCGCTCACGACAACGTCGACTCCGCGACGTATGTTCCTCCACGAATGCGCGAGTGCTTCCAGTCCACCCGCACCCTCGGAAAGGACCACACCGCACGGTCCTTTCATTCCCCACTTGATTGCGATCTGCCCTGTAGTGGCGGCATAGAACCAGGCAATCGACTGGTAGGCGCCAACAAACAGCACTCCCTTGCCCCACAGGTTGCCAATTTCCTTCTGGCCAAACTCGTTGCCGCCAGAGGAGCTCGCCGTGATCACGCTCATGTGGTACGGCTCAGCCTTGCGCGGATCAAGAGCCGCATCTTTCAGCGCCATATCTGCGGCGGCGAGCGCCAGCCAGGTCCAGCGGTCGGTCTGCACGATCAGCCGCCCATCAATGTGATCCTCTGGCTTGAATCCCTGTACTTCGCCGGCCAGCTGAGTCGGATACGGGGATGGATCAAAACTGGTAATCCGGCGCACGGCATTCTTGCCGTTTCGCGTTGCAGACCAGTATGTTTCCGTCCCGACGCCATTGGGGGCAACGACCCCGATTCCGGTAATCACCGCGCGTCGGCTCATGCTCGCGCTTCTCGAGGACGAGTGAAAATCATCGCCGATTGAAATCCCCCAAAGCCGCTTCCCGTCGAGAGTACCGCGTCAACCTGGTTTCGGCGTGCAACGTTGGGCGTGTAGTCCAAGTCGCATTCCGGGTCGGGGACCTTATAATTCGCAGTAGGCGGAATAACTCCGCATTCGATGACGAAGGCGCACGCAGCCATCTCGATGGCGCCGATCGCGCCTAACGAGTGGCCGACCATCGACTTGATCGAACTGATCGGAATGCGACGTGCTTGCTCGCCCAGCGAACGTTTAAAAGCAGCCGTTTCGTGCCGATCGTTTTGTTTCGTCCCTGAACCGTGCGCGTTGATGTAGCCGATATCCGAGGGCTGGACCCCGGCTTGCTGCATCGCATCGAGAATAGCTTCGGCCATTTCCAGGCCATCGGGACGAAGGCCGGTCATGTGATACGCGTTGCCACGGTTGGCGTATCCGGCCACTTCGCAATAAATGTGAGCGCCACGCTCCAATGCGTGTTTCATCTCTTCGAGGATGAGCACCGCGCTGCCTTCACCCATAACGAATCCGTCGCGTGTGAGATCGAACGGGCGTGAAGCATGCGCGGGATCGTCATTCCGGGTGGAGGTGGCCTTAATGGGATCAAAACAGGCCATGGCGATGGGCGAAACGGGTGCCTCCGAGGCCCCGGCGATCACAATGTCAGCCTCGCCGTCCTGAATCAGGTAAAAACCGTAACCGATGGCATCAATTCCCGAGGTGCAGCCAGTCGAAACCACAGTAGCCGGCCCGTGCGTCTGGAATCGAGAGGCAAGCTCGCTGGCCAGGCTGCTGGGAATCAGGGCGTCATACAGATACGGTGAGGCGCGTTTTGCATCCACCAGCCATTCTTTGCCGCTGTTGCTCACGCAGACGTAGCCCTGCTCTAGGGCCATCGTCGAACCCACCGCTGACCCCATGGTTACACCAATTCGGTCATGGTCCACCCCATTCAAATCGAGCCCGCTGTCCTTCATCGCCTCATTGGCGGCGACCACCGCGAATTGCACCATGCGATCCATGCGTTTGACTTCCTCTTGCGCCAGTCCCGCGCCCAGAGGATCGAAATCGCACTCCGCTGCAATCTGCGATCGAAATCCGGTGGGGTTGAACAAGGTGATCTTGCCGGTTGCGGTTCGACCGGCCGTAATGGTTTGCCAGAATGTCTTGCGGTTGTTGCCACCAGGGGCCACTACGCCGATTCCAGTGACAGCGATTCTTCGCGTAAACATGTTCAACTCGCTTAGCTCTGTGGGCTATCGAAACGCAAACTCTTGTCGCGACGCTGTTCGCAAAAGGAGTGTTCGCAATAATGTCGAAAATCTATTCGGTGTCGACGTGGCCCAGTTCGGGTCGGGGAGCCAATGGGCTCAAGTGAAACACGATAAATACTTCCTCGCTTCCCTCGTTCATCAGTCGGTGTTTGACGTTAATAGGAATCAGCAGGGCTTGGCGCTCGTCTAACTGATGGCGAAGCCCATCGAGCCGAGCGATGAGTTTACCTTTGACCACATAAATGAATTCCTCGGAGTACGGATGATAGTGTTCGGTGATCCGGTCCCCCGGGGGGATCGTCGCCACACCCATGAACCCTGACGTTGAACCCACCGTTTTCGGGGAGAGCAACACGCGCACATCCCCTCCGCGGCGAGTGTCGGGGGGTGCGGCATCCATAGCACTGATTCTCGCCACGGCTGTCCCCATAATATCCTCCAAGTTTGGCCCGGAATAGATGATAGAAGCACTGCTGAGTGCTGAAGCCTAGTCCCACTGGGCCGTGATGTCAATGGCCGTCAAACAAGTGTCGCGGCAAAATGAGAATGTCCGGTTTGTGCAAAGTAGAAATGTCCGGTTTCATCCAAGGCGGGAGGCAGGATGGAACCGGAGCGAATCGAGTTGAGTGCGAAAGAACGGGAGCGGCTGAAGGTGTTACACGAAG